>Ga0181565_10002205_pt1 | contig 14878 bp, 12 predicted proteins | sample 101ome_16_FD_129661 | JGI IMG/M metagenome (GOLD analysis project Ga0181565, IMG submission 129661) | Coastal salt marsh microbial communities from the Groves Creek Marsh, Skidaway Island, Georgia - 101401AT metaG (megahit assembly) | ecosystem: Environmental > Aquatic > Marine > Intertidal... | reverse complement strand
TTTAAGGACTCAAAGCTATCTCTTGAGGTTCCCATAATGTCTGGAACGATTGGAAACGCAAACAACGACGGCACAGATGTAACGTATTCAACTCAGGGTTTTGTTTTTGAAGGATACCACAAGTTTTCTGACAAGATTGAGCTAAATTTATACCTAGGACAGCTTCAGGGAGATAACTCCGCCTCTGAAGGTGAATACAATACTTTATTTTTAAATCCTAACTATCAAATTGCAAACATCATGTTTAGATACAACGTTGAGGCTCTAAATGATGCCAGCCAAAACGTTTTTGATTCATACATGTCAAATTCATTATATGGTAAATTAGAAGGACGTTACATTGACGGTAAATCTATTTGGGACATCGGTTTAATTTATGCAAAAGCAAATGAAGTGAGCAATGATCAAAGCGATGACCTTGGGTTAGAAATAGATCTAAATTACAAGTATCAGTGGAATGATGAGATGGCCTTTCACCTTAACTCTGGCTACTATTTTAGCGGTGAGTTTTTCAACGTAGGTAACGCTGAGGCAAAGAATAGTTACATAATAGGACTTGGGACCATTTTAAGCTTTTAATTGTTAAAGCTATATCCTTGAGTAGCAGGCATATTAAAATTTGAATATGGTGCTACTCTGGATGGACTTGAAAAAAAAGATTGATATGACTTATCACCTGAGCGGCTAAAACTGCTTGACGTCAAATCTCTTTCCTCAATTCTGTGCGTGTCCGCCCCATCTGCACCGTAAGCAAAATCACCATACATCCCGTATGAGCCTAAGTAATTTCCACTCTGGTGGTTATAACTTGATAAATCTTCTCCCCCAAGACCAAGATCATTATCTTCAGCCTGCTTTTCTAGATTAGAATAAAAAGTATATTTACTAGCAAGCTTAGAAATTCTTTGGTTATATTTTTCTTTTTCCGATAATGCCTGGCGATACCATTCCGCCTGATGTTTCATCGCATTCTTACACGAAATTGGAGCCGTCATAAAACCAAGAACCGTTTTGTTACACTTTGCTAATTCTCGTTGAATGTTTCTAACAGCCAAATCAAAGCGCTGATCCCTAATACGAACAAGTCGATCTAGCTCACTTTTTACTTGAGGAGATAACTTTGAAAGACCTGATCTTTCTTCATAAACGATACGAGCTTCATCAGAGCGTTTTTTGAATTTACGGTGTTCAGAGGCAATAATTTTATCAACTGATGAAAAAATCCTAGTAACACTTCTTGATTTGGCTCCACTACTTCTTGAATCAATATACCTTTTGGCTTTAGCATATTCATTAGATTTTATACTGATAAGGGCTGCACGATTTGCTGTGTCGGCCTGGCCAAACTCCAAAAGCTTATCAAGTACTTGTGGCAATATCCTCGACCGGGATGTATTACTGAGAGCACCAATTAACTCAGAAAGTTTACTCATATCAATATTGATTTGCCTTCTTTCATCAGTTGACTTAGCTCCCCTTAAACTTTCTGCGAGGGCCATCATTTCTTTTTTAGCTGGCTGTATGATCTCTTCATCAAGACTTTCAAGCTGGGCAAGATATTGCATTCCAAGATCTTTAACGAGATCATAGTTTTCCGCCTCCAATATTTCCTTGCCTAATTCTTCTAGTGTTGCCATTTTTTCTTCAACATATTTTTCTTGGGCTTGTCTTAAGACATTACTTAACAAAGACTGCTGATAAGGCTCTAGTTTTGCCTGAGATTCTAATTCTTGCTGAATATCATCTAAGTTTAATGACTCACACAGATTAACAATTCGGTTGTCGTTGGCCGTTTTTTCATCTCTTAGAGAAGTTAAGCTCTCACCAAGACTCTCATCATGATAACATTCTGAGTTAGAAGTCAAGCTCGCTCCTTTTTCGTATGGAGACTCTTTGGGAGAGCCAAATACAAAACCTAACTGCATAGCAGGATCAATATCACTACCTTTTAATTTCGTTGTAATCACCTGTGGCTCAGTCAGTGAGTCACTAACGGATTCACTCCATGAAAGCATACCGTCAGCTGATTTGATTAAAACATTTTCAGTAATAAGGCAGTCCTCAATTTTATCTTCCATTGAAGATCCTTTATAACGAGACATGTCCTTTGAATTTCTAAGAACAAGTCTAGAGAACTGTTTGTTTCCATCAGTAAAGACTTTTGAAATATTAGGCTTTACGCTCAAACACTTTGAAATATACCCTGGCAAGCTGATTTGAATCTTATTACTACTTGGATCAAAAGACATTAGTGTAATTGAAGCTCCACTAGAGGAATCAACTAGTGACCTAAAAAACTGCAGAGAAATATCATTTGCTCTAGATGTACAAGATTGAATACTAACTGCTGCTCCAGATGAAATGGATAATTCTGTATCAGTTACGGAGGAACCAGATGAAGTCGTAACACTTGGCCCTCTTTCTCTTGGAGGCTTTGAAAAGCTTGGAACCAATCCAAAAGCGTTACAAGAAAGAATAGTAGATAATAAAACTGGTGCTAATTTAACAGGTAGATCCTCATAATATTTGAGTATCTAATCGGACAAAAATAAAAAAAACTTGAAAAAGAAGTTTTATTTATAGAATTGAATCAAATAAATTAAATTTACCAAGACCTTTTTGCTCGAGATTTAAGGAAACTTTTTGAAGGTTAATTGACTTTCTTCTTGAGTTATTCACTTGTAAAACTGTCATCAAGGTTTCCTTTTCATCATTTTTAAATACAATATGTTTAGCATAAGTATTTGCGATAAAAACGGACTCTAGATCAACAGATGCAAGATAATTCATGTACTTAACCTCTTTAACGTCTTTAGTCTTTGTTTCAAAAGTTATATATCCACCATTAAAACTAAGTTTTTTGTACAATTTAGATAGCTTCATCTCTAACATTTCCCCTGTATCTTTTTCTTTAAAGAAATTCAGGTTTGTAGTCCTTTTACTAAACAGGTATTCACTTAATAAATTTAATGTATCATCGTCTTGTACTGTTTCTTGAGTGTTTTCTATGGCTTTTTTAATATCGTTTAATTGATTGAAGTTTTTTCTTTCAGTCTCACGAGTCAATATTTCAACTGGGTCATTTGCAAGGTAGTCTTTTAACGACTTACTTACCTCAAAGTTTTCTGGATCTAAATGGTAAAGCTCTATCGTTCTGCCAAAAAATAAAGATGATAATATTGAATCATAAAAGGATTTTCCTAAACTATTCTCGATTTCTTGCGAATAAAAATATCGAGTTCCCCTCCCATCAAGAAAACTAGAATCAGAGAACTCTTGTATTAAATATTCGATTGAATCTTGCTCGTTCACCTTTATATACATCTTGTAAAACGATACAACATCACTAACCCCAAACACGCCGGCTTTTTGGGACTTTAATGAAAAAAGAACCTCTTTATATCTTGAAAAAGGAAATCTTTTAGAAGCTCCAGCGAAATAATCCTCAATTGAAGCAGACGCTGAAAATGGAATTGTCACCAATAGGATGAATTTTACATATCTCAAAAAAAACTTATTCATTACAAAACCTCAATTGGCTTTCATTCTATCTCAAAAATATCTATAATTATATCTATGAAAAAAATTATAACAATTAATCAAAGATCCATCTATCAATCAATCGTTGTTTTATTTATGACAATTATTAGCACATCGTCGCTTGCGACCACCTCAAGACTGCAGTCAAGCGCGGGGATTGGAGTTGGTTCAATTCTTCTAGATGAAGCTACATTCTTAAATCCTGCAGCGAGTGCATTTTACCAAATCGGAGCTATTTACTACCAAAAAACAAAGATTGAATCGACTACTGATAACAATCAACAAGATAATAATATTTCTACTTTCGTTGCTTCAGATGCAAAAGGCAGGGTTGCTGGCTCAATTAGCTACCAAAAAAATGAATTAATCAAGGATTCAAAGAAAATTTCACTATCACTAGCAAGCATTGTAGGTGAAAAGTCTGCAACAGGCGTTACCTATCATTATGAGGATGGCTTAACTAAAAGCAAGACCCTAACATTTGGAGTTACTCACGCTGTTAATGAGATGTTCACAATGGGTTTTATTTTAAATGATCCTCTTAGAGAAAAAGAAAATAACTCAAATGCCGTTATAGGATTACAATACACATACATGGAGTTCATTACTTTAATGGGCGATTTTGGGACAGACTGGAAAGACCGGTTTGATGAAAAATTAATTTATGGTGGAGCGGTTCAATTTAAAATCTTTGATGATTTGTATCTCAGAGGTGGAATAAAGCAAGACAAACAAAAAAATGTAAAGACAAAGGGTTTTGGTGGGAGTTGGTCATCTCCTAAATTTGTAGTCAATGCAGCAATGAGTTTTAATGAAAACCTAAATAACAAACAAGAAGTGAAAGAAACCACTTTTTCAGTTTCATATAAATTTTAAAACATGACACGAGATATAAATCAGGACGATGAAAGCAATGAAAAGACTCGGTATATTCTTCAAAGATACCAAGATCGACTAAAAGTATTAAGACTCGGTAAGGAATATGCTCAAAAAGATGATATTCCAAATGCCGTTAAGGCTTATATTAAATACCTACAAGCACTAGCAGACTACTACGGAGTAGAAGAAAAAAATTTAAAACCTGGAGTATTCCAAGGCCAAAATAGCGTTGTCGAAATTTTAATGATCAGTCAAGTGTATTGGGACTTATCAAAGTCTTATGACAGGGCTCCAAAATTAACTGGCGAATGTCAAAGGTGCTTAAATCAATTCATATTATTTTCCGTTGGATTTAAATTTCAATATCTCAACTCCGAAATCTTAAGAAAATATATAAAGAGAAGGGTCGCCCACAATCCAAAATTATTTGAAGATGCATACAAGCAAATGAGAGACGAATCAAAAAAATGTTATATCGCAACCCATTGTTTTAGTGAAAATCATCATGTCGTTTTAAGCCTTCGTCAATTCAAAGACAAGATAAGCAAGTTCCATGCTGGTGAATTATTTATTGACCTATACTACTATTGCTCAATAAGAATGATAAAAAAACTAGGAAGATATCCCAAGATTAATAGCGTGTTCATCTTTATTTTAAAACCGATACTGTTTATATTTTCATCAAGCCTAAAAATAGCTAAGATCATTAAATGATTATTTCCCAAAAAATTATTAATAAAAATTGGTTTAAACTTTTTTTTCAAATCAATGTCGTTCTTTTTTTATTAATTTTTTCAGGCGATACTGTTTCAAGTTTATTAAGATCAAATGTCACAATACAAGAAATTGGACTTAATCAACTTTTCACACTACCAAACATCTTACTTAAAACAATCCCCATTTCGTGCCTATTAACTAGCATTATGCTTGTTAACAAATTAATAAATACATCAGAACTCACTGCCATTTACAGTCTGGGTTTTTCCCCAAAGGATTTTTTAAACAGGGTTCTAAACCTTTCGTTTGGTGCATTTTTATTGACACTTGTTTTATCAGGGTTCATTCAACCAAAGTTACTCCAGATAAAATCCGAAAATTTTAATTTTCTTGAAAACAAATTTAGACAACTAAAAAAACAAGGTCTAATAAGTAGTAAAATTGCCAATGGTAAAATGTGGTACAAGTCCGGAAACAACTTTCTAAATTATTCGACCTTCAATCAACAAACAAACGAAATTAGCAAATACGAATCCTTTTCCATTCAAAATGGAAAAGTTACAAGTTCAAACTTTGCTAAAAAATTAACCCTGAGCAATGACTCTAAGTGGAAGACACAAGATCACTTGGCAGTTGAAAATATAGACACTGAAAAATTCAATACCAATGATATAACAAATAAAGATGAAAAAATTTCTATCCCCCTTAACAAAAAAGATATTAGAAATTTAGAGCAGGATATTTTGAGTTTAAATATCGTTCAATTCAAAAAATACATAAACCAACTAGATAAAGATGGGGTCGGAAGCAATAGATATAAAGTAACATTTTGGCAAAAAATATCAATTTGTCTTAGCTGTATTGTTTTTTCAATGATTGGCCTTACAGGGTTAACAAATAGCAACAAAAGATCAAAATCTATGGGCGCGTCTATTGGTCTTACGATTATTATTGTCATTGCTTATTGGTTCCTGGATAGCTTTTTAGTAGAACTTGGGAAAAATTCTAAAATTAATATTTACCTATCGACTTTTGGCGCATTAGTGACAGCTGTTGCCCTGCTTTTACTAATAAGAATTAAACAAATAATTCGGGAATTTTGATCAAAAATGCATAGATTAACGCCCTGCAGTCGTGCTAGTTATTTTTTATGAATTTCGAAATTAAAAACACTTTCAACTTAGATGAACTTGGCCCAAAACCACTTAAAATTTACACCTATCCTGCCCCTGTTTTAAAAACGATTGCAAAGGAAATCACTGAGTTTGATCAATCCTTAAAAGAGTTTGTCAGCAAAATGATAAAAACAATGTATTTATCCAGAGGGATTGGCTTAGCAGCACCTCAAGTAGGTGAAAGCATTAGACTTTTTGTATCAGACATCAACTTTGATTTTGATGAAGAAAATGACGAAGTCATCATTAACGCGAGCCCAGAAGTTTTCATAAATCCGATTATTACAAAAAAAAGTGGCGAAACAATTTACGAGGAAGGGTGCCTTAGTTTTCCCGGGATCTATGAAAAGGTCAAAAGAGCCGAAAAAATTACGATGAGCTTTCAAGATATAAATGGAAATAAAAAGGAAATTGAAGCTGATGGCCTTGAAGCTATTTGCCTTCAGCATGAACTTGATCATTTAAATGGCATTGTTTTCATCGAGAAACTTAGCCCCTTAAAACAATCTTTTTTAAAGAAGAAATTTTTAAAAAATAAAAAGAAGTAAAAAATGAAAAAGCTCAATACTATTTTCATGGGAAATCCAGAATTTTGCATTAAAGCTTTAAAAGAGCTTCATGATAATGAACAAATTAATTTATCATTAATTTGCGGTGGTCTAGACAAGAAAATAGGTCGAGGACAAAAGGTAAGCTCCCCTGCAAGTATTGAGTTTGCTAAAGAAAATAATATACCATTTATTCAATGTGAAAATATTAATAAATCAGATGAATTCTTTACCAAAACATCTGAATTAGAAGTTGACTTAATCGTCGTATTTGCATTTTCTCATTTTCTTGGAAAAAGGATTTTAGAGCTCCCCAAAATAGGTTGCTTTAACATACATACAAGCCTGTTGCCCAAATATAGAGGAAGTTCTCCGATTCATTATGCTCTACTAAACGGGGATTCAGAAACAGGTATTAGTATTCAAAAAATGGTAAAAAAAATGGATGCAGGAGACATCCTCGTTAGTCATAAAATTGCAATCGATGAAAATGATGACTTTTTTAATTTGTGCAACAAATTTCACGATAACTTATCTATGGTTATAAAAAAGTTCGTCGAGGCAGTCTCACGCGATAAGATCTCTTTTTTTCCTCAAGATGAGGCACTCGTTACTTTCGCACCATTAATCACAAAAAAAGATGGTCTCATCTCTACAGGTACAGACAGCTATTTTTCAATCAATAATAAAGTTAGGGCCCTTAAAGCGTGGCCTGGAGTATATTGCTATCTTAATAAAAATCGCTACAAAATCCACGAAGTTGAGTTGAGTAAAAAAAATATTGAATGTGGAAAGGTTTCATTTGATAACAATAACATTTACATTGGATTAAAATCAGAAACAATTGCCATCACACAAATACAACCGCCCGGAAAAAAAGCAATGAAAACATCTGACTTTTTAAATGGATTTTCAAAAGATCTCTCACTAACACTAACAGAAGACGATACACAGGATTAAGAATGACGGTAATCTCTCCCAGCTTACTTGCATCTGATTTTATGAATTTATCCTCAGAGCTAAATAAATTAAACTCTATAAAAGACATATGGCTTCATCTTGATATTATGGACGGCCATTTTGTTCCAAACCTTACCTTTGGTCATGAAATAATTAAAAAAATTTCAGCTCAAAGCACTAATCCAATTGATGTTCACCTAATGGTTAACAACCCTGATTTCTATATTGAAACACTTAAAAATTATCAAATACATAATATTACATGGCATTTTGAAAATAAGGTAAACCACGAAGAGCTCATCAAAAAAGCAAAAGAGAACTTTCAAAGTATAGGAATTTAAATAAAACCCGATACCCAGATTTCTGAAATTCCGACAACAATTTTAAGTGAGGTCGACCTTATCTTAGTAATGTCCGTTGAGCCTGGCTTTGGTGGCCAGCAATTCATGGAAAGCTCAGTTGAAAAAGTACGACTTCTTGAAAATATCAAAATGACTCACAAATTAAATTTTATCACTCAGGTCGATGGTGGCATCAATGAACAAAATGCCCATAAATTAATAGAGGCAGGTGCAAGTAACCTTGTCGCAGGTTCCTACATATTCAAAGGCGATATCGCAACCCAAGTTAAAAAACTTAAAAATCTATAGAACGAGGAAATGATGAACTCTAAAATCTTAACGATAGACGGTGAAACACTATCCCTAAATGACATAAAAAAACTGCTGACAAATAAGTATGAAAAAGTAGAGATTTCATCTGAAGCAAGAAAGCGAATGATTAAAAGTTTCGCTTATGTGAAGGAAATTGTTGATGCAGGAAAACCTGTATATGGTATTAATACTGGGTTTGGAGCATTATCTAATAAAAATATTTCAAAAGATGATTTAAGCGAACTACAGTATAATTTAATTAGATCTCACTGCACTGGTGTAGGTGCCCCATTTAATAAAAAAATAGTAAAAATTATCATGCTCATTAGAGCGAATTGCCTTGCCAGAGGATTCTCTGGAATCAACCCGGCAATAGTTGATCTTATCTGCGAATTTATCAACCGTAATATTATACCTGTCGTCCCTGAAAAGGGCTCAGTTGGAGCAAGTGGTGACTTAGCACCTTTGAGCCATATCGCGCTTGCACTCATTGGAGAAGGTCAAGTTTATTATAATGACAAGGAAGTCATTTCAAGCTTTGCCATAGAACAAGAAAAATTAACACCAGCAAAGCTTGGCCCTAAAGATGGACTCTCTTTAATAAATGGAACAGCGGTAATGGCCAGCCTACAGTCAATTGCAACAATTGAGGCACAAAACCTTGTTAAGTCAGCAGACATTATCAGCATGCTTACACTTGATGGAGTAAAAGGCACGACAAAGGCTCACGACCCTTTAATTACTTCATTGAAACCACACATTGGACAGGTTCAAGTCGTCGAAAATTTAAATAGAATAATAAAAGGCTCACAAATTGCAGAAAGCCATGATGACTGTGATAAAGTCCAAGACCCTTACTCTTTAAGATGTATTCCACAAGTACATGGTTCTTCGCGACAAACAATAAAACAATCTGAAGAGATACTTGAAGTAGAACTTAATTCTGTAACAGACAATCCACTTATTTTCCCCGATGAGCAAAAGGTTTTAAGCGGTGGAAACTTTCATGGAGAAGCACTTGCCTTATCAATGGATTACCTAGCAATGGGGATTGCAGAAATAGCCAATATTTCAGAGAGAAGGGTTGAAAAAATGATGAACCCTACTTTCTCTTATCTACCTGCATTTCTAATCGAGTCATCGGGACTAAATAGTGGTTTAATGATTGCGCATGTAACAAGTGCTGCTCTAGCCTCTGAAAATAAATATCTCTGTCACCCTGCTTCTGTTGATTCTATTCCAACGAGCACAGACAAAGAAGATCATGTTAGTATGGGAGTCACTGCTGGAGTTAAGTTGCTTAAAGTTATAGAGAATACTAGGTATTGTCTCGCTATTGAAGCACTCTGTGCTTCTCAAGCAATAGACTTCCAAGAGCCACAAAAAACATCAAAGGCCCTTCAAGCTGTCCATCAAATAATCAGGAAGTCTGTTCCAAAAATCATTAAAGATAGGGTATTTAACAAAGACATTGAACGAATATCTGAATTGATTAAAAACAATGAAGTTATCAATGAGTGCGAACTAATTACTGGAGAATTAAAATGAACAACAAATTTGAAATACCTCTTCCTCCAACAGGCGGCGAGTTAACTTGTAAAGGTTGGCACCAAGAGGCAGCCTTGAGATGTCTTTTAAACAACCTCCACCCAGAAGTAGCAGAAGATAGAGAAAATTTAATTGTTTACGGTGGAAATGGACAAGCAGCAAGAAATATTACTGCTCTTCAAAACATAATAAATACCCTAAAAAATTTGGAAGATAATGAAACACTTCTCATACAAAGCGGTAAACCTGTTGCAGTGTTTCCAACACATAAACAAGCACCAAGAGTTCTAATTGCTAATTCAAACTTGGTACCACAATGGGCAAACTGGGATCATTTTAACAAACTAAAAGAAGAAGGGAAAATGATGTACGGCCAAATGACGGCTGGCTCTTGGATATACATCGGCTCCCAAGGAATTCTCCAAGGTACCTATGAGACGTTTATGGCCGCCGCTGAAAAGCATTATGGGGCGGAGAAAGATCTTACAGGTAAACTTGTCCTAACAGCAGGAATTGGAGGAATGGGTGGAGCTCAACCACTAGCTGTAAAAATGGCAAATGGAGTTTTTATTGGTTGTGACGTTGATGAAAAAAGAATTCAAAAACGAATTGAAACTAAATATTTAGATGAATATTTTGGAGAAGACTTTGACTCTGCAATCAAAAGAGCACTTGAAGCTAAAAGTAATAACGAAGCAGTATCAATTGGAGTTAAAGCCAATGCCTCTGAATTTTTCAAATATGTATTAGACCAAAATATCGTTCCTGACTTAGTCACCGACCAGACATCAGCTCATGACCCAATTAATGGCTATGTCCCAGATGGCATGTTTTTAAATGAGGCAAACAAGCTTAGATCTTCTGATTCAAAAAAATATGAACAACTATCACTTGAAACAATGAGAAGACACGTGGAAGTCATGATCGCATTTCAAGAAAAGGGATCACATGTATTCGATTATGGAAACAACCTCAGAGAAGGTGCTCGGATCGCAGGGCTTGAAAATGCGTTCTCATTTCCCGGTTTCGTTCCAGCCTATATCAGACCACTTTTTTGCGAAGGTTATGGGCCATTTAGATGGGTAGCTTTAAGCGGTGACCCTGAAGATATTAAAGTAACAGATGAAGCTATAATGGAACTCTATCCTGAAAAAAAGAAATTAATTAACTGGCTAAATAAAGCAAAAGAAATGGTTTCTTTTCAAGGCTTACCGTCAAGAATTTGCTGGCTAAAATATGGGGAAAGAGCTGAAGTTGGAAAGTTATTTAATAAATTAGTAAGAGAAGGAAAAGTAAAAGCACCAATAGTAATTGGTAGAGACCATCTAGACTGTGGCTCGGTTGCATCACCAAACAGAGAGACGGAAGGCATGATTGACGGAACTGATGCAGTCAGCGATTGGCCTATTTTAAACCTAATGCTCAATTCTGTTAACGGAGCATCTTGGACTAGTTTTCATCATGGTGGAGGAGTTGGTATGGGATATTCTCAACACTCTGGAATGGTTATTTGTTGTGATGGCTCTGAAGAGATGGATGAGAGAGTCACTAGAACTCTTAATGTCGACCCAGGCATGGGAGTTGTTCGACATGCTGATGCTGGTTATGAAATCGCTTTAAAAGAAACAAAAAATACAAATATAAAATTCCCAAGTCTATGAGAGATTTAATTTTACTTGAAAACCTAGAGTCTATTATGACTCTAGGACCAGCCCATAGAAAAGATGGAAGAAATCTAAACGCTGATGACTTAGCAATTATTAAAAAATCATCAATTTTGTGTTCTAAAAATGAGATCATTCACATCGGAGCAAAAGAAAGCATAGACCAGCAATTACAAGACAGAATAAAAAAAAGAGTAGATTTAACCGGATATTCGGTTACTCCTGAAATTACTGATTCTCATACACACCTTATTTTTGGTGGCAATCGAAGTGACGAATATACCATGAGACTAAATGGAGCAAGCTATGAAGAGATCGCTTTAAATGGTGGCGGAATCAATCATACATGTGAACACACAAACCAAAAAAATGAAGAAGATTTATTCATTGATTCTGTAAAAAAGATAGAAAAGATATCAAAGTACGGTGTTGGTACTATTGAAATTAAATCAGGATATGGCTTAAACGTAAAAAAAGAAATTGAACTGACAAAAGTAATAAATCGATTAAAAAATCATTTTTCTCCTCGAATTCAAATAATAAATACTTTTATGGCTGCCCATGCGATTCCAAAAAAATACTCCAATAGTAATCAATATTTAAGAGAAGTATGTATCCCCTGCCTACATGAAGCTTCTAAGCTAAATATAATTGATTTTGTCGATATTTTTCATGAAGAAGGTTACTTTGATGAAAGAGACGTTCGCGAACTTCATCGGGAGTGTCAAAAACTAAATCTTAAAATGAGAATACATGCTGATGAATTTTGTGACAATAAGGGAGCTCTAATCGCCGACGAGTTAAACTTCCTAAGTGCTGACCATTTATTGGCTATATCAGATGAGGGTATTAAATCCTTAGCAAATTCAAAAACAGTGGCGACACTCTTACCAGGAACCGGATATTTCTTGGGAAAAAAACAAGCTCCTGCTCGCAAATTACTAGATGCTGGCTGCAAAGTTGCCGTTGCATCAGATTATAACCCAGGCAGCTGCCACATAGACAATCTTCTTCTAATAGCCAATTTAGCAGCACCTAATTATAAAATGAATCAAGCAGAGCTATGGGCATCTATAACTCTAAACTCAGCCCACGCCCTGGGCCTTTATAATCAAGGCGCGATAATAAAGGGGCTTAAACCGAGGTTTTCATTTTTTAAAACAAGTAACTTAAATGAGATCACATATTCTTGGACGGAGAATTACGCTGAGGGGGTTGAAGAAGTAGATCAATTTTTCTTCTAAACTCCTTTGAGTCAAAATCTATTTCACCATTAATTTTTTCAATTAATTTATTATCCTTGAAAATAATAGTAACAGGTAAGCCCTCTATGTTAAAAGTTCTAGTATATTTTCCCTCGCTATCTTTAACCACATGAAGATCTAAACCTAGTTCTTTACTCACCTTATTTATAAGTTTATCTTGCTCTTCATAATCTTCATTAACAGTAATTATCTTTAGTCCCTTTTTGGAATACAGACCATTAAGCCGGTTCAAACTTGGTAATTCCCTCATACAAGGAGAGCACCAAGAAGCCCAAAAATTCAAAATTAGAACCTTACCATTATTTTCAAGTTTATTTTCCTCAACGAATTGCTCGATAGAAGTTTTTGAAACCATTGCTGAGTTTCTTTTTTCAGCAGAATCAGCAAAAAGACTCGTTATATCCAATTGCTTTTCATAAATAAAAAAATAACCAAAAAACAATAAACTGAAAAAAATAATTACTCTCAACATGAACCAACGCCTTTTTTTTGATAAGATATATTCTAAACTAGAAACGAAAAATTATGAAGAATCAAAATAAATCAAACAATGGACAAACCCTCGTGGAATTCATCATGCTGTTTGCAATTACAATGCTGATCTCATACGTTTTTTTAGACTTAATTAATACAAATACGGCCGATATTTGGAAAGAATATATCCAAAAAATAACTGGCCCATCAAGTGAATCATTTGATTTCAGGTAGGAGTAATCATGAAGTACATTATGTCGATTGATCAAGGAACAACAGGAACAACAGTTGCGCTGATAGAGACAGAAAATTTTAAATTAATCGATAAGATAAATCATGAGTTTCGACAAATATTTCCAAAACCAGGAGAAGTTGAACACGACCTAGAGGAAATTTGGGAATCTTTAAGAAATGGGGTTGAATATCTTACCAAAAAACACGCTTTAACCAAGGATAATATCACATCTATTGGTATTACAAATCAGCGAGAAACAACATGCGCATTTAGAAAAAATGGTGTTCCACTATACAATGCAATTGTGTGGCAAGACAGGAGAACAGTTCCATTTTGCCAATCAATAAAAGATAGAAATTTGGAAAAGATAATTTCCCAAAAAACAGGTCTGTTAATGGACCCATATTTTAGCGGTAGCAAGATGAACTGGTTAATAAATAATAGTATCAAGGTTCAAAATGCTGCCAAAGAAGGCAATCTGCTTTTTGGTACAATCGATACATACCTATTGTATAAATTAACAAACTACAAAAGTTATTTCACTGACACAACGAATGCCTCAAGAACTCTATTGATGAATCTAAAATCATGCAAATGGGATGAAGAGTTATGCGAATTGTTTCAAGTAAACCAAAATCAATTGCCACAGATTAAGAACTCAATTGATAACTTTGGTGTAACTGAGAATCTAGATTTCTTACCCGATGGAATACCAATTACTGGAATATTAGGAGACCAACAAGCAGCACTTTTTGGACAAGCAGGCATAAAAGCAGGTGATGCAAAATGTACTTATGGAACTGGAGCATTTGCTTTAATTAATACTGGGGATGAGATTAAAGAATCAAAAAATGGATTATTGTCGACAGTGGCTTATTCACATAATGATAAAAACTACTATGCACTTGAGGGTAGTAGCTATATCGCTGGAGCTGCCGTTCAATGGCTTCGTGATAATTTAAACCTATTTGAAAAATCTCCCGACGTAGAAAAGCTAGCAAGAGAAGTAAAGGACTTAAGTGAAATTGCTGATTTAAATTTTTATCCATATTTTAGTGGCATTGGCACTCCATTTTGGAAGCCAGAAGCTAAAGCAAGCATCATAGGAATGAACAGAGGAACATCCAAACAACACATATCGAGAGTATGTCTTGAGGGAATCGCCATGAGCATCGATGATTTATTTAAAAGCTTAAGTGATGACTCGACTCTAGAACTCA
>Ga0181565_10002204_pt1 | contig 14881 bp, 9 predicted proteins | sample 101ome_16_FD_129661 | JGI IMG/M metagenome (GOLD analysis project Ga0181565, IMG submission 129661) | Coastal salt marsh microbial communities from the Groves Creek Marsh, Skidaway Island, Georgia - 101401AT metaG (megahit assembly) | ecosystem: Environmental > Aquatic > Marine > Intertidal zone... | reverse complement strand
GCGCCGAGCGCGCGAACCGGCGAGCGACGCGCCGAGTGGCGCGCGATGCCGTCGGGGAGAGAGGCGGTGACGTCCAGAATCGCGCGCGCGGTGGCGGGCGCGGACGCGGGCGCGGGCGCGGTGGTGGGGGGCGCGGCGTGCGCGTGGTTGGCGCTGCGCGCGCGCGGGGCGGCGACGCGCGCGGCGACGTGGGAACGACGCGCGAGGAACGCGGAGGCGGCGAATCAAGAGCTCGAGTGGCGTCTTCGAGTGGCGACGGCGAACGGTGGACAGACGACGGGATCGAGATCGCGGGCGCCCGACCCGGGGAAGACGCGGCGCGAGACGTCGACGCCGAGGACGCGCGCGACGTCGTCGGCGTCCACCGCGGACGTGCGCGACGTCGTCATCGAGGGATTGAAACTCGAGACGGAAGCCTTGAAATCCGCCCTCGCCGCCGCGCGCGCGGAGACTCGCGCCGTCATGGCGTCCAATTTTGCGGACGACGACGACGACGACGACGACGACCGATAGCCAGCCGCGTCTCCCTCTCTCTCTTTTCCCGTCCCGCGCTTTCGCGCGCGCGTGTAACATCAATCACTCATCAATCTCAGCGATAAACCGCGCCATCATTACGACGACAACACCGCGGGACCGCGGTGGAACTACCGATTCGAGACCGCGTCGGTGGTGAGGTCTTCGCCGAACGCCCGCGCCGCGTCGATTCGTCGATCGGTGTTGAAACGGCGACCGACCGACACGTCCCGACCGAGACGTGCACGGTGGTTTTCATGCACAAAAGGCGTGTTTTTACCAGTACTGTAACCACATTAACGCCGAGTAGAGACGGATACGTGATGCACACACACACACATACAGATACATGGTGCATTTCATACACAAAACGCGTGTTTTGTACTCGTAGTGTGACCACCTTGACACCTGGATACGAGGCCCAATGTCCGCGCGCGCGACGCCCTCGCCGCGCCGTCGCGCGCGCTTCTCACCGCCTTTTCCCGACGCGTTCGAGACTTACATCATGCCGGCCGCGCTTCCCGTGGTCACCGTCCAAGGCGGCAACGGCGCGACGAGCGCCTTGCCGGAAGTTTTCTTGTCCCCGATTCGTCCGGACATCGTCAACGCCGTGCACACGGGGTTGAACAAGAACAACCGTCAGGTGCGCGCGCGCGATCGATCGCGGAGGCGAGAGGGGTGAAGACGCGATGGGTGACGATGACGCGATGTGGGAGGCGATGCGATGGGGTGAGAGACGCGTTGAACGCGAAGACTGACGTAGACATTATCGTGGTGTGTTTTTGAAACGTCGTAGGCGTACGCCGTGTACAACCGCGCCGGTCACCAGACGGCTGCGGAATCGTGGGGCACCGGTCGCGCGGTGTCGCGCATCCCGCGTGTGCCGGGTGGTGGTACCCACCGCGCGGGCCAGGGGGCGTTCGGTAACATGTGCCGCGGTGGTCGCATGTTTGCGCCGACCAAGGTACGCGGAGAGCGACGAGAGAGAGACGCGCGCGCGCGTCGACGCGAGGGTGACCGAAGATCGCGTTTGGGGTTTTAGGGTTTTCGTTCGCGAGAGGAGGGTTGGCGCGGCGAGAGACTGACGGATGGATTCGATTGTACGCGCGCGTAGATTTGGAGACGCTGGCACCGACGTGTGAACATCAAGGAGAAGCGTTACGCGGTGTGCTCCGCGCTCGCGGCGTCCGCTGTTCCGTCCCTTTTGCTCGCCCGCGGTCACCGCGTCGAAGGCGTGCCGGAGGTGCCGCTCGTGGTCGACGACTCGGCGAGCTCCATCAAGAAGACGGCCAAGGCTGTCGAGTTGTTGAAGCAACTCGGTGCCTACGCGGACATTGAGAAGGTCAAGGCGAGCCGCAACGTGCGCTCTGGTAAGGGTAAGATGCGTAATCGCCGTTACGTGCAACGCAGAGGTCCGCTCGTCGTGTACTCTGAGGACAACGGCGTCACGCGCGCCTTCCGCAACATTCCGGGCGTCGAGTTGTGCTCCGTCGACCGTCTCGGTTTGCTCACCCTCGCCCCGGGTGGACACGTTGGCCGATTCATCATCTGGACCAAGAGCGCCTTTGACAAGCTCGACTCCATCTTCGGCACCGCCGCCAAGAAGAGCGCCTCCAAGAAGGGCTGGAAGCCGCCGACCAACATCATGGCGCAAACCGACTTGGCTCGTCTCATCAACTCCGACGAAGTCCAAAGCGCTGTCAACGCGCCGAAGGTTGGCGCGACGCGCGCTCACGCGCCGCTCAAGCGCAACCCGCTCAAGAACAAGTCCGCCATGGAGCGCCTCAACCCGTACGCCAAGGTGGCTCGCGAGATGCAACAGCGCGCGCAAGAGGAGCGATCCAAGGCCAAGGCGGCGAAGACCTCGGCGGCTCGCTCGGCGGTTGGCCAAAAGTTCTACGAATCCATGAAGGTCGACTCCAACTACGAGGGCGAACTCTTCGACGATTTCAAGGACTGGCTCACCCGCGGCGCCCCGGTTGTCCAAGGCGGCGACGACGAATAAATCGTCTGCGCCTCTTTGATACCATTAGGATGAGTATCCATCGACACATTAGCTCGTTAGCGACGTTTGAATCTAAACGCTACTCTAACATTTCAATTTGTCTAGTCTATCAATCCTCTATCGTCGGCCTCCCCGGGCGCTCGGCGCGTCGCGTTTCGGCAACTCTGCACGATGGCCGAGCGTCTGCGACAGGGCTCGAAGCGCCGAGGTGAAGTGGGAGTGTTTCGACGCGTTCGTCGCGTTGTGGTGCGAACCAGGTTCGAGCAAAAAAGTGACGGCGGCTTGAATTTGCGACGTCCTCGCGGAGACTTCGGCGAAACCCTGCGCGTCGGACGACTTGGCGCACTGCGTGAGGAAGCGCGTCGCCGCGATGAGGAGTGTTCGCTCGCGTTCGCTCGCGTTTTCTTCAACAAAAAATGCACTCGGCGTGAGCGTTTTCGCGGAATCTGCGTCGCCCCATCGAGGTCCCAAATCGTAGGACGCATCGTCGTCGTGCGCGACGGCGGCGGCGGACAACGGCGCGAGGGCATCGCTCAGCGCGCGCTCCGCCTCCCTGCGTTCCGTGCTCAGAGCCTTTTCGGACGATTTGATGGCCGCTTTGAGCACTTCGCGCATGCGCTCGATCTCCGCCTGGCGCGGCGACCGTTCGTGTCTCTTCGAGATGGCTTGAAATGCCGACGAACGATCCGTCGTCTCTCTCGCCGCGGACGTCGCGAGCGCGGCGCGCGCCAAACTCATCACCGAGACGGAGACATACGCGCGTACGATGCGCCATACCGCGTTCGATTTCAGAGCGACGCGAAACATGTCCGCCTGTGACTTTTCTTTACCCGTCGCCTCGACGATCGGTAACGCGGGCGACGCGGGTCTCGACGCGGGCGCGTGAACCGTCGCGTCGGCGCGCAAGCGCTCGGCGTTCGGCCGAGCGGCGACGCCCGGAAACGGAAAGTGCGCTCGGTTCGACGTCAAGGGCTGCGGCTTGGGAAACGCGGCCGTCGGAGCTCTGCCTCTCTTGGACGACGACGACGTCGCCGAGACCGTCGTCGTCGTCGTCGTCGTCGACGACGTCGTCGGTTTACTCTTCGCCGAGAAGCGACCGGCGAGAAGCGGAATCAACACTTCTGTCAACACCGCCTCGACGCCGGCAACGGCGTGATGATCGCTGGACATCGCTCTAGACATTGTCTCGTGCGCGACAACAACAAGAGGTAACGCTGTGACGCTCAGCACGAGCGAAGGCGCGACGACGCGTTCTCCTTCTTCGTCGTCTTCGTCTTCACCGTCGACGCGCATCAATTCGGAGACGAAACGCGCCGAGGTGACCATGCGTCGAGCGGCGCACTTTTGCGGCGTTTCGAGCGCCGAAAGGATGAAGTGTGGAAGAAACTCCTTTAGAGCGATCTCTGCGGCGCCGTTCATGGGTTTCTGATCGCGTCCTCGCATTGCGCCCGCGAGTGCTCGAACGAGCGCGCGTTCGCGCGTTTTCAGCGTCGGCGATCCCGTCACGGCCTCGAGCGCGCCGCAGGTGACCACGGCGAGTTGTCTTCGAAGCGCGGCCGACACGTTCGCGTTCGACGTCTTCGACGTCGTGTTCATCGCAGCGTCGATCGCGATCAACTGTTCTCGATAGACCAGACGCGCGCGCGATTCGAGCCGCGACGCCACGGCGTCTCCGAGTCTTCCGAGCCGCGACCGAGAGTCTTCCGAGCCGTGTGATCCCCACACGGGAATCGCGGACGGTGGGAACGGCACGAGACGGGCGATCGCGTGCGTCATCGACCTCACGTCGGCGAGTCGCGCGGACGCCGCGCAGTCGGCGAGACACAGCGCCGTAGAGCACCGCGCGACGATTTCGCCGACGACGGCGCTCGCGACGCGCGCATACTCGTCCGTGACAGCATCCGCGTGTCTTCCGTCGACCGAACGCAGGCGTTGTTTGTGCGCTCTGACACAGTGCGACGGCAACTCGAGACACAAACGTCGGAGTGTCGCGCCGAGGACGTCGTCACCCTTCCGAAACGCCTCGCTCAATTCTTTCGCCGCGAGCGCGGCGACGGCGACGCGAAAGTCACACTCTTTCGCCTGCGCGTGCGCTCCCGGACGATCACCGCACGCGGCGACGTGCGAGTCTCGTCCGCGATGGGTTTTCCCGACCAAGGCGGACGCGACGGCGCCACCACCGTGCGATTGCGCCCACCCCACGGCGGCCGCCGACGAGGCTTCCTGATTCATAATCGACGCGTCGCCTCGCGCGCACAACGCGACGGCGAGCGGACCCGCGCCGCCGGCGACGGGGTCCACGGCGAACGACAACCACAGGCACGCCCCCATTTTGACGTCCGCGAGACCGTACCTCGACGCAAACGAGTCGGGGGCGTACAGCGTCGCGAGAGAGCGAGCCACGAAGACGCGGTCGCGCCAATCGCTCGCCGACGCGCGCGCCTCCAACGATCCCATCGTCTCCAAAGCCTCGCGGGCGCTCTCTGGATCGGCGGCGACGCACACGGCGTACGCGGTGGACCACGCGGCGGAGGCTTCGGCGACGACGGCGCCTTCGTCGAGCGCGCGCGCAGTGCTGGGTTCAGACGCCTCGGCAGATCCCGTCGTCTTGCCCGAGTCGGCGAGCGCGCGCATGATTCGAAGCGCTTCGTCTCGCGGTTGCACGCGTCCCCACGTCCCGGTCGTCGCTCCTCGAGCGAGCCATATTCCGAGACACGTCGTCGTTGCGCGAAGCAACGCGCACCGAGCCGCGGGACCATCGCTTGCGGGCGGTTGCGCCGCGAGCGCCGCGAGCGCGCGCTTGAGAAATAAGACGGCTTGGTCTTCCAATCCGAACCGCACGCACGCGCGAAACAGTTCGACGTACACGCTCGCTCGGTGTTGTAAACGCACCACCGCGTCCGACATCGGGAACGCGTGCCCGCCGAGCGCTCTGAACGCGCACGCGTTGACGCCCAGACTCGCCGCGGCTGGGGCGTCGGCGACTTTACTCAGATGCGCGTCGTTGCTCCATTTACCGAGCTCGCGACGGAACACCTTGAGCTCGACCGAACACTTTGCGAGGTGATCACCGAGCGCGCGATACAACGACTCGCACGGAGCCCCGCTCACAAATCGCGCGTTCGAGGCTTCGAACGTCGCCTCGTACGGTCGCCACGCCAAGGGCATGCACGCGGAACAACACGGCGACAAAGCGCGGGTCGAATTTTGCGCGTCCGTCCCGTCGACTGCGCCGTGTAACCTCGTCCAGAGCACGCGCACGGGATGTTTATCCGCCAAACATCTCGGCCACCGCGCGACGAGCTCTGCGACGCGCTCACACACGGCGGCAGCGTACGCGGCGCCGTCGAACGACGCGGGCGCCGCGGATCTCGCCCTGGGAAGACTCGTGAAGCGACACTCATCGAGCACCCATCCCACGAGCGCCCACGCTTGGACACCCCATCCATCTTCACCGTCCCCGTCGCGTCGATGGCGCTCGGTGTGCCACAGTTTCGCGGCGACGAAGACGATTTCCCACGCCGTCTCGAGCACTCGAGCGTGCGCGCCATTCTCGAGGGGCGTCTGCGGAGACGTTCGCATCGATCGACGACACGCGTCGAACTCTTCGTCCACCACCTGACGCAAGATTCGACCCAGAGCCGCCCAAAATCCGCGCCCTCGTTCGAGCGACGCCATGGCGCGACGCCACGCGCCGACGTCAGCGTCGGCGACGCCCGATTCGCCGCCGCGCGCGCAGACGCGACCGACGCTTCGCGAAGCGATGAATTCTCTCACGAGCGTCTCGAGCGCGCGCGAGCCCTCGTGATCGGCGTCTTCCACGACGCACGCGCGCGCAACGTCGGCGTCGTCGGCGTCGACGTCGTTCATCGACGTCGGCGGGTAGAAGGACGTCGCGCGCGCGTCGGGACGCTCGTCGCCAAACGCGCGGTGGTCGAAATTCCACGGCGCGGGCGCTTTCGAGAACACGGATGTGATTCGAGGCTGGTCCCTCGACGCCTCGCCAAGAAACGTCTTGTTGATCTCCCCGAACGTGTGCGTTCGTCGTCCGGGAGACGCTCGCGTGATGATCTCGGACGGACTGAGCTCGACGAGCGGCGCGGCGACGCGCCTCGGCGGCGACGCGTCCCGAACGTCGCTCTCGCTGGGTGATTCGCGCATCTCGACGCGCACGGGTGACGATTCGCTTCGTCCATCGTCGTCATCACTCGCACGCGCCTCGTCCTCATCTGAAAACATCGGTCGCTCTCGCAAGATGTCCTCCACCGTCCTGTCCGCCGCCATCCGTCGCACCAACCCACGCTTCCCCTTCCCGAACCGCTCGTTCGCCACGTCCGCCACCTTGAACGATTTCACGCCTCGAGTGCGATCCTGACTCGATTCGCTGTGCTCGGAGACGTCCCCATCGGAGATTTCAAACCCATCATCGTCGTCGACTTCGTCGTCGTCTCTCTCGCGCGTTTCGGCGGCGCGTCTCGCCGCGACGCGTTTCCGTAATCCATCCACCACCTCCTCCGCCTCTACCGATTCTCTCGACCTTTTCTGGCCCTCCACCATCGTCTCCTCCTCCTCTTCGTCGTCCCGACGTCCATCCTCGCGCGTCCGCTCGCGACTGTGCTCGTCGTCGCTCGTCGTCGCCGCGGCGCTTCGCGCGCGTCTCTCCTCAAACCCACCATTCGTCTCTTCGCGCGCGCGTCCCGCCCCGTCCACGACCGCGCGCGCTCTGTGCGCGTCGAGAATCATCACCGTCATCGCGCCGCGCGTCCCGTTCGTCTCCATCGACCCGTCGTCGTCACTATCCTCGACGCGAGAATCGTCATCTTTCTGGGCGCGATTCGCGTCGAGCACGATGACGCCGTCGTCCCCGTCGCCGACGCGCGCGCGCATCGCGACGAACGAACGGACGGTGCGTGCGCGTCTGTCGCTCGCGACGGACGACGACGCGCGGACGACGACGCGCGCGCGTGTGCGGATGAATGATCGGGGACGGGTCGCGACAGCTCGGGAGTTTGAGAAAATTTTTTAAAAATCGCTTGAACGTCGACGAGACGCGAATCAAAAGACGAATCCGCTGAGAATGATGAGCACGGGACCTATGACGGGAAGACGCTGCACGACGCGGTCGAGGAACTCGTCGTCGGTGTCGGTGGCGTCGGTGCTTGCGCGCGTGTCGCGACGCGTGCGGCGTCCCGTCGGCGTCGGCGGGTGGTGGTGGTTTTTGCGGAGAAGCGGAAGGCGAGACGCGGCGCGGGCGAATCCGCCGAGACCGGCGAGCGCGCCCATTGATTTGCGGTCGAGCGCGGTGGCGCCCTCGAGTCCGCCCTGACGCTTGACGAGGTATCGACGCCAGACGGACGTTTCGCGCCAGGCGAATTCGGCGTGCGCCAGACTGAGCGTAAAGGCGAGGTGCGAGGCGGCTCGAACCTCTCTAAAGTTGACGGTGACCTTGTTCGTGGCCGGTTTGACGGCAAAGCTCAGGAGGCTGGCTAGAGTGAGGGCGATGGCGCCGTTTTCGGCGTGGACGTCGCCCGTGGTCATGAGCTCGACGGCGGCGGTGAGGGCGAGCGCGTTGGTGAGCGGACCCAAGCGTCGTAAACTTTCATTCACCCACCCGGGAGCGTCGAGAAAGACGTCGTGATTGATCATCCCGAAGTGCTCTCGCGCGTCACCGACGATTTGTCCGCCGGGAATGGGCCAAAGAGCGCCGACGAACGTGGCGAGACTCAACGGCGGGACGACGAGCGCGGCGACGTCGCCGACGGCGCCTCGAACGCTCAGCGAACGCGATTTGCTCATGCTCGCGAGCGTCGCCGGAAGCAAAATCGGCGCCGCGCGTCTGGCCAGCGCTTCGGGCACCGCGATACGTCGCATGAATTTCTCACCGAGCGCGGCTGAAAACGCGAGCAGAGCGTTGTGCGCAACTTGGATCCCAGAGTTGGCGCACAACGCGACGATGGCGAGCTTCGCGCCGCCGCCGTGCGCTTGCTCCACGCGCGCGCTGTCCAGAGACTTAAGGAACGCCTTGAGATGCCCAGCGGCGATGGCTAATCGGTACAGCTTCGCGCCCAAACCTCGACCGGCGCTGAGAATGGCGTTGACGCCCTTTTTATCCTCGCCGCTCTGAATGAGCGTCTCCTCGTGCGACGCCCACGCGGCGGCTCGACGCATCTGAGCCTCGAGATTTTTACGCGTGCGCGCGCTCGCGGGAGAATTCGGCGGAATTCGCGACCCATACGGCGTGCGCGGAGGCGAGGGCGACCAGGGAAGAGGGGTGTCGCGCAGGGGACTGCCTTTCAGCGGCGAAGACGTCGACGCGCCTCCATCGCGATTCTCCCTCGCGGGAAATCGCACCTCTTGCTTCACCTCCTCTTCCTCGCGCTGACGACCGACGACAGGAAACGACCACGAATCCTCCTTCGTCGTCGTCGCAGCCGCCGCGCGCTCTTCGCGTCGAGATTTCGACGTCGCCTTGGTCGGCGTCGCGAACGAAGCCTCTGAAAAATTCTGAGAACTCGGCTTGGCGTCGAATGACTTGGCCACCGGCGCCTCCGCCTCGCGCTCCTTTTCGCGCCAATCGAAATCGTACTCAAACACGCGCTCTCTCGGCGCGTCGTCGCTTTTTCTCGTCGCTTCAATCTCCCGTTCCACCGCGTTCCCGTTCGCGCCGCCTCGACTGGCCAACGCGCCAATCGCGTCAATGCTCGCGAACACGTCCCTCGGCGGACTCGTCGTCCCCATCTCCTCCGTCCCACCCACCGGCGACCTCTCGGGCGACGCCGGCACGTCCCAATGTTTCGCGTATCCGTGTTTAAACGCCGTCTTTCCGATGACGCCCATCCCGTCGCCGCGCTTCGGAACGTCCCAGTTTTGCGCGTATCCGTGTTTAAACGCCTGTCGACGCCCGGCCCCCGACGACGGCGACGCCGACGGCGCGTCTCTCACCCGCGAACTCGCGTTATCTCTCAGCGCCATCTGTTCGAGAAACGTGTACTCACGACCGGCGCTTCCGATGCTGTCCGTCGATGGATCGACATCGTGTCGATGATGATTATGATTCCCGCGCGTCGACGAGGGCGCGTCGCGCGCGGATCGACCGACGGGAGGTTCGTTGAGGTCCTCTATCGTCACATCTTCCTCGCGCGGCATCGCGTCGACGACGATGGCGACGACGACGCGCTGGAAGATGGGGACGCGGTCAACGGTTCCCGCGTTTTTGCATTTTTGAAAAGTTTTTGCTCTGTTAGATTTTACACGCGGGGACGCGGCCCGTGCGGACGGTGGCCGAGGGATGGACTCAGCGGTCTCGGCGACGACGCAAAAGATTGAGAACGTTTTGAAACTCTTGCGCGAGGACGTCGAGGAGAAGGCGGCGACCCTCTCGACGCTTCATGGCGTCGAAGGCGACGCGGAATTTCGAGGCACCGGTGAGGTCGGAGACGTCTCGGAGCATCTTGAAGAGGACGCGGAGAGAGAGTCGGTCGGTGGTGGGATCGGTGGCGAGCTGTCGAATCACCTTGCGAATGACTGGGGACTCGTCGGGATTGGCGAGCGCTCTGGTCATGGCGTACGGGTAGACGACGGCGAGAATGTTGAAGTCGGGATCGGCGGATTTCGCCATGCCTTCGAGCGTGCCGAGGGCTCGAGCGTTGTTCAAAAAGTACGGTGGGAGGATAAACTTGAATCTCGGAACGAGGGCGAGGAGCGCGCCGAGGAGTTGGTCGAAGCGAACGTCGGGAACGCCGCCGATTTCGGGGAATTTCAGCGTCGCCTCCGCCGCGTCCTCGAGCGCCCTCTCGAGTTCTCGCATCTCGCCCTCGTCTTCGAGCACTTCCGGTGGAATGAGCATGAGTTCACCGAACAGTCGACCGACGGCGGCGTAGTTTCGGCTAAAAATCAAAAGCGCGATAGCGGCGACTAAGCCGTCTCGAACTTGTTGAGGCACCGTGGAGACCAAACCGAAATCCAAATACGCCAAACCGCCGTTGGCGAGTTTCAGTATGTTCCCTCCGTGCGGGTCGGCGTGCATGACGCCCGTCTCTATCAATTGACTCAGCGTGCACGCGATTCCCAACTTGACGTAGTGCAAGTCGGCCGCGGACACGGACTTGTCTCTACCGCCCGTCAGCTTTTCGCCGTCGATCCACTCCATGACCACCACTCGACGCCCGACGCCGTACCTATCAATCAAACGCGGTACTCTGATCCCAGGCTTGGGGAAATTTTTCGACGCCGTTCCGTTCTCGCCGTACAACGCGTTGAACTGCGTGAGATTCGCCGCCTCGCGCCTGAAATCCATCTCCTCGTACAGACGAGAACAAAATTCGTTCACCGCGTCCAACGCCTTCGCCTTCACCTTACCCGTACGCTCCACCGCGCTCGCTCCCAACCGCAACAACGCCGCGTCCGTGTCTACGAGCGCCTCTATCCCCGGTCTCTGCACCTTTATCGCCACCGTCTCACCGTCTAATGTCGCTTTATACACCTGCGCCAACGACGCCGCCGCCACCGGCGCGCCCGCCGCGCGCACCGCCGCCGCCACCGGACTCTCCACCCCCAGCTCCTCCTCCACCACTCGCACCGCCACCGCATCATCGAACGGTTCCATGTCGTCGCACAGATCCATCAGCGCCCGCGCGACGTCTCGCCCGACGATGTCGCCCCTCGACGCCAACGCCTGTCCAAACTTAGCGTACGTCGGCCCGAGCGCCCCCACCGCGGGCCCGAGCTCGCCGTACCGTCGCTTATCGAGCGCGACGAGGGCAATCTTCGATCCTAACCGCGCCACCTCGGCGAATCGTCGCGCGACGGCGAGCGCGGCGGCGCCGGGACTCTCGCGCGCGAACGTTGTCGTTCTCGAGACTGTCTCCTCGTTCGCGAGCGCCCAACGCCTGGACGTCGCGCGCGCGTCGCCGCGGCGCCTCGACGCGCGCGCGCGCGACGCCGACGATGTCTCTCGACCGCCCCGCGCGCGCGTCACCGCGCGCGCGGGCGTCGCGCGAGGCGACGACGCCATCGCGACGCGAAGTGATGAGGCGGCGGCGCTCGGTCGTTCCCTCAGTCGTCGTCGCTCGCGGCGACGCTCGGCCGCGCATCCTCGCGCGCGCTCGCGCCGTCGAGGAACGGTCTCGACTCGACATCTCGGCGACGTCTCGACGCTCGCGGCGCGCGTCGTCGCGAGGGGCGGCCGGAAGATGCTCGCGATGGCGCTGGGCGGCGTACCCGCGGGCGCGGTCACGGCGCGCGGGCGCGACGTCCTCGCTCGCGCGCCGTGCGCGGTTGGAAGCGGCCGAGTGGGCGCGAGAGCATCGTTCGCGCCGTCGGGCGCGCGCGCGCGCGTCGGGGGGTCGTTCGCGCTCGGTGAGGGCGGCGCGAATCGCGGGCGAAGGGTTATCCAGAGCGCCAAGGCGTCGGCGTCGAGCGGGAAGGGGGGAAAGGAGAAGAAGAAGAGCGAGCGCGGGAAAGGGAAGGGGCGGAAATCGTTGATGAAGAAGGCGCTGCGCTTGGAGGCGGTGAGCTCGCCGATCGAGGTGGAGTTGGAGGACGTCCAGGCGGCGGACGCGGTCGCGGCGGCGCGGGTGGCGAGCGCGGGGATGGAGCCAAAGCCCATGATCGCGCCGAGAGTGAGCAAACACGAAAAGATCGGGAAGGATGATAGTGGTGCGAAAGTTCAGAGCGCGGATGACGCGCGGTCGAGGTTGACGAGACCGAAGTTTGCGGATGAGCGCACGTTTACGCGTCGACGTAAATTTCCAGTGTTGTTTTACAGCAAGGAGATGGAACCGCTCGCGCGAAAGGTGGCTGATGCGAGCGATCACATGGTTGAGCTCGGACAGATCGATTGGCGAACGTTTCCGGATGGGTTTCCGGATCTGTTCATCAACGACGCGTACGACGTGCGCGACCGTCACGTCGCGTTTCTAGGCTCGTTTCACTCTCCAGAGGTGATTTTCGAGCAATTGAGCATTATTTATTCGCTTCCGAAGATGTTCGTGGCGTCCTTCACGCTCGTTTTGCCGTTCTTCCCCACGGGAACCGCCGAACGCGTCGTTCGAGAGGGCGAGGTGGCCACCGCGGTGACGTTGGCGAGAATTCTGAGTAACATTCCGCCGTCGCGCGGCGGCCCGACGAGCACCATCATCTTTGACATTCACGCCCTTCAGGAGCGATTCTACTTCGGAGATAGCATCTTGCCGTGCTTTGAAAGCGGCATTCCGCTCTTGATCGACCGTTTGAATACGCTCGAGGACGCCGATAACGTCGTCATCGCCTATCCGGACGAAGGGGCGTACAAGCGTTTCCACTCCTTCTTCTCCGGATACGAGTGCATCGTCTGCACCAAGGTTCGCGAGGGCACCAAACGCATCGTCAAACTCAAAGAGGGCGAACCTATCGGTCGTCACGTCGTCATCGTCGACGATCTCGTGCAATCCGGTTCCACCCTCATCGAGTGTCAAAAATTACTCCACCGCCTCGGCGCCGCCAAGGTGTCCGCCTACGCCACCCACGGCGTCTTCCCCAAGGACTCTTGGAAGCGTTTCACCTCCACCGGCGCTGGGGGCCAGGGTTTCTCAAACTTCTGGATCACCGACTCCTGCCCACAGACCGTCGAGGCCGTCGAAGGCGTCGAACCGTTTGAAGTGTTGTCCCTCGCCGTCGCCATCGCCGAGGCGCTCGAGGTGTGAGCGCGTCCGCGTCGTTTGTCACATCACGCACACATGTTTTAGCGCACGCACGGCGCGCATCGAGCGTTCACCCATTCACTCACCTCTGCGACCCCTCTTGACCCATCGTCTCGGTCGTCTCGCGTCGAACCGCGTCCACCACGCAGCCGTCGCGCGCCGCCGCCGGCGGTTGAGCCAAAAAATCAAAAAACTTGCCGAGTCAGCAAATTCTGACGATGATGGTGATGATGAATGATGTCGCGTCATTCCTCGCCGATGGAGACGCGCGCGACGCTCAGACGCGCGACGACGGCGACGACGCGCGCGACGGCGACGGCGTCGACGCGACGTCGAGCGAGACGCGAGACGAGACGCCGCGCCGCGTCCCGCGGGAACGCTGATTTCGAGAACGACGAAAAAGTCGATGTCGACGATGAACGAAGCGCGTACGAGATACTGGGCGTGAAGCCGACGGCGTCGAGAGAGGAGATTCGTCGTCGGTTCGTCTCGCTCAGTAAACGGTACCACCCGGACCTGCGCGCGGAGTCGTCGAGGGACGACGGGACGATGATGCGTCGAATCAACGCGGCGTACGCGACGCTCTCGAGCGACGACGAGAGACGCGCGCACGACGCGTCGCTCCGCGCGAAACCGCGCGAGAAGAATGACGATGGACGCACGGTGATTTACGAGGGATTGGTGGGACCGATCGTGTCGAACGAAGTGGCGTCGTTGGACGTGTGTCCCGCCGAAGCGTGCCCCGCCGACGCCGCCGAAACCATGGCGGACGCCATCAGACAGTGGGCGAGAACGTTGGCATTCACGAGCGAATTACCGCTGCCGTTGCCGTTATCGGTGGACGACGTGCCCGGGGGTGCGAGGTTGGCGTTCATGCGGTACAGCGCGAACTCGGGGTTGCGCGAGGCGGGGGCTTTGCGCATCCACGTCGCCGAGGACGACGCGGGGACGAGAGTTCTCGTGTCTCGGTCGTGCGAACGCGCGTCGAGCGCGGCGCAAATGGAGATTCCCGGTGAGAGTCGCGTGTTGGCGTCGTTTATGGAGGAGTTTAGATATATTCTCGCGGAAGACGCCGCCGCGACGTCCGCGGCGACGGCGGGACGACGCCGCCGCGGCGACGAGCAAGACTGGCTCGGAGACATCGCGAGCGCGTTCGCCGCCTTTATTCTCCCGGGATTACCGATGTTCGGCGCCACTGGTCGCGCCCCGGGAGGCGCGTACGCCGCGTACAACTTGAAGAACGAGGCGAAACACATCGATTGATGAATGATACAGTACATCTAAAAGACAAACGCTACGCTACTCGCGACGAACGAACGAATGAACGAACGACGTCACCTCGAATCCTCCGTCGCTCGCGCCGCCACCTCCGCGATGACGCCTCCGTACGCGTCCACGAAATCCTCTCCCGCGCGCTTCGCTCGACTAAACGACGGAAACGGGCCCCACCAGTACCCCGCGACGCCGACGTACGCGTGCGCGTCGTTCACCTTCGCCGTGCGCGCCACCACGTAATCCGCAAACGTCACCTTTTTTCGAGCCCCCATCGCGCGCGCCGCCGCGCGAACGAACGACGCCGCCGTCGATCGATCGTTTCGGTAGCCACCGACCACCGCGCGCGCGTACGCTCTGTACAGTCGCGCAGCGCGTCCCCACAGAAGAGAAACCGTTCCGACGGGGCGGG
>Ga0181565_10002202_pt1 | contig 14887 bp, 11 predicted proteins | sample 101ome_16_FD_129661 | JGI IMG/M metagenome (GOLD analysis project Ga0181565, IMG submission 129661) | Coastal salt marsh microbial communities from the Groves Creek Marsh, Skidaway Island, Georgia - 101401AT metaG (megahit assembly) | ecosystem: Environmental > Aquatic > Marine > Intertidal... | reverse complement strand
CTTGGCTCAAATCCATTGCCGGAGACTTGGCAACGGCGACCCTAACTCGTCTTGAAGAAACTCTTCCCTGGTACTCCCAAATGCCGCCGGCGAGGCGTGCCGCTGTGGGCTCGGTTGCGCAGAGTGGAATTACCAGCTTCATTCAGTGGTACGAAGACCCGGGCGCCCAACCCTGGGTTGCCGCCGACGTCTTCGCAGGGGCTCCCAGAGAACTCCTTCGCTCAATTTCCCTGCAGGAAACACTCCAGCTGATTCACGTGGTGGTTGAAATGGTAGAGGAGAGAGTTGTTTCCGAGCACCCTGATCTTCGGGAGGCGGTCCTCAGGTACTCGCGAGACATCGCGTTCAGCGCGGCAGATGTCTATGCCAGGGCAGCGGAGGCAAGAGGGCTTTGGGATGCTCGCCTGGAAGCTCTTGTTGTGGACAGCATCATCAGCGGAGAGACTTCGCAAGAGATTAACTCTCGGGTAGCAGCACTGGGCTGGAGGGCCGATGGACAAGTGGCAGTTTTGCTTGGCACCACACCAGACGCACCGGATCCAGACAACATGCGAAAGCTCGCCCACAAGTCTCAGGCAGATGTGCTCCTTGGAATACAGGGACGTCGGCAGGTCGCTGTGATTGGTCTTCCTGAAGTTTCTGATCAGCCAGCAAATGCGATCTTCAAAGTCGCCAGCTCACTCAGCGAGAACTTTGGGAAAGGTCCGCTCATTCTAGGGCCGGTTGTAAATACGGTTTCAGATGCTCCACGATCTGCAAGGGCAGCACTATCAGCTAATTCAGTTGCTGCCAGTAGGGAATTAGTCTCCAGACCGATGCAGGCTGATGACCTCCTACCAGAGCGGGCCTTGGCAGGCGACGAACTCGCCAAACAGACGCTGATAAACAACTTTTACTTGCCGCTTGCGGACAACTCCAAAGAGCTCCTATTCACGTTGCAAAGTTATTTCAATCAAGGTGGCTCCCTGGAGTCGACCTCCAAAGCTCTTTATGTCCACGCCAACACGGTCCGTTACCGCCTGAAGCGGATTCAGGAAATACTTAGCGAGGATGTCACCGATGCTCGCACCAGCTTCGTGGCCCAGGTCGCGCTGTCACTTGGACTCATTAGCGACGCCGAAAATGGAATTAGGAGAGATTGATGTTGATAGTCGCATGCCCTGGACAGGGTTCACAAACACCGGGATTCCTCTCCCCCTGGCTTGAGGCATTTCCCACTTTGGAGCTCACTCTGAGGGAACTCGGCGAGGCTTGCGGTGCTGACCTTGTCTACCTAGGCACGGACGCAGAGGAAGATCAAATCAAGGACACAGCCAACGCCCAACGGCTCATAGTCGGCAGCTCGCTAGCAATATTTCGAACAGCACTGTTTGGTCAAAGAATTGATGGAGTCGTAGGTCACTCCGTTGGAGAATTTGCAGCCGCGGCAATTGCGGGCGTAATTTCTGACGCTGAGGCCATGCAGCTTGTGGGAAGCAGAGCGGATGCCATGGCTGAAGCGGCGGCAATGACCCCCACATCCATGGCCGCAATCCTGGGCGGCGAGCCATCTGAGGTGATGCAGTCGATCGCAGAGCTTGGCCTTGAGGTCGCCAATCACAACGGGTCTGGTCAAGTCGTTGCTGCAGGAGCAAAGGACGCGATAGTCAACCTCGTATCCTCGCCGCCGGAAAAAACCAGAGTCATCGAGCTAAAGGTTGCAGGAGCTTTTCACACCTCATACATGGAAAACGCAAAGATTCCCGTTGCCGCATTGGCGAACTCAATGAGCCCGAGCATCCCAGAATTGCGACTTTGGTCAAACGCAAACGGCAGCGAGGTTGAAAGTGGCGAAGGTTTTCTAGACTCGCTGGTAACTCAGATATCTAATCCGGTGCGTTGGGATCTTTGCATGGAAACAATGAGCGGACTTGAAGCTACGGTTGTTGAGCTCCCACCCGCAGGAGCTTTAGCTGGCTTGGTAAAGAGGGGCGTGCCGGATGCCACTGCGATAGCCTTGAAGAATCCTTCCGACTTAGACAAGGTGTCAAGCTCTTGAAAGCACTGAAGCAAGACCAGCCCGTTCAGTACACACGGATCTACTCTTTGGGTGCCTCCAGGGGCACAACCAAAGTCACAAATGATGACATCGCTGGTCCCATCGACTCTTCAGATGAGTGGATAAGACAGCGAACAGGAATCATCACCAGGATGCGTGCCCCCCAGGATCAGTCATTGATGGACATGGCGGTGGAAGCCTCCAAGGAAGCAGTGGCTAAGGCTGGGATAGAGCCGAGTGAGATTGATGCCGTGATCCTCTCGACCATAACCTTCCCCTATGCAACACCATCCGGCGCCACTTTGCTCGCGGCCGAAGTTGGAGCAGAGAATGCAGCGGCATTTGACATCAGTGCGGCTTGTGCCGGTTACTGCTATGGAATCGCGCAGGCAGATGCGCTCATCCGATCAGGCGTCTCGCGCTACGTGCTGGTAGTTGGTGGCGAGAAGACATCCGACTTCATCTCCCCCACCGATCGATCAATTAGCTTCCTACTTGGCGATGGGGCTGGTGCTGCAATAGTCGGGCCTAGCGATCACCCGGGGATATCAAAGACAGTCTGGGGCTCTGATGGTTCGAACTGGGACAAGGTTGGAATGACCGGATCAATTACTGACTTCAGGGACGGAAAGACGGAGTGGCCGACTCTGGTGCAGGAAGGTCAGTCGGTTTTCCGCTGGGCAGTTTGGGAGATGGTGAAGGTTGCCAAAGAGGCCCTTGCCGCATCAGGCCTTGAGCCTGAGGATCTGGCTGCGCTGGTAACGCACCAGGCAAATGTCCGGATCATCGACGAGTTCGCCAAACAGCTTGGATTGCCAGATTCTGTGGTCGTGGCCAAGGACATAGTGGAAACTGGCAACACCTCAGCTGCCTCCGTACCACTTGCAATGCACCGGCTTTTGGCCGAGGGGCAGGTTCAATCGGGTGGATTTGCGCTCCAAATAGGTTTCGGCGCAGGGCTTGCCTATGCCGCTCAAGTTGTAGAACTCCCATAAAATAAAACGATAATCAACGACCCAATTAGGAGAAAATCATGGCTCTATCTGAACAGGATGTACTAGCAGGACTGGCAGAGCTTGTAAACGACGAGACTGGCATTGCAGCCGATGCAGTTCAGATGGACAAGTCATTCACCGATGACCTGGACATTGATTCAATTTCAATGATGACAATCGTTGTTAACGCTGAGGACAAGTTTGGCGTGAAGATTCCAGACGAGGAAGTAAAGAACCTCATCACTGTCTCTGACGCAGTTAACTTCATTACTTCAAACCAGGGATAAGCTTGCGAAGAGTTGTCGTAACCGGCATTGGGGCAACTACCCCTTTGGCGGGAGACGCCCCTGAGAGTTGGAAATCACTGCTCGAGGGTAAATCCGGAATTGCGACACTTGAACAGGAGTGGGTTGCTCGTCATGAGCTCCCCGTTACTTTTGCCGCACAGGCAAAAGTTCCCGCCTCGGAAGTTCTGACCCCTCAAGAGGCTAAGCGACTAGATCCATCGTCTCAATTTGCCCTGATCTCTGCTCGAGAAGCATGGGCAGACGCAGGAGAACCCGAGGTAGAGCCGGAGCGGCTTGCAATCGACTTTGCAACCGGTATTGGCGGAGTTTGGACTCTGCTGGACGCCTACGATGCTCTAAAGGACAGGGGGCCTAGGCGCGTTTTGCCGATGACAGTTCCCATGCTCATGCCAAATGGCCCAGCAGCAGCTGTCGGCATGGCTCTTGGGGCAAGGGCGGGCGTTAGAACCGCTGTCAGTGCTTGCGCATCTGGAAATGAGTCCATTGCAAACGCGTTCCACAGGATCCAGTTGGGAGAGGCAGATGTGGTCGTTGCAGGTGGCGCGGAAGCTGCAATTCACCCACTACCAATCGCCGCCTTTGCCGCCATGCAGGCCCTCAGCAAGCGAAACGATGACCCCGCTGCCGCCTCTAGGCCCTATGACACGGGGAGAGATGGTTTTGTCATGGGCGAGGGGGCTGGAGCACTGGTTCTCGAGGAATACGAGAGTGCAAAGGCAAGAGGTGCCAAGATTTATTGCGAGATTGTGGGTGGTTCTGTCACCTCTGACTCGTACCACATCACCGCCCCAGATCCGGAAGGCTCTGGGGCCGCAAGGGCAATGCTTGCCGCTCTGGACCAAGCAGGCGCAAACCCTGAAGATGTAGAGCATGTAAATGCCCACGCCACTTCTACTCCAGTTGGAGACATAGCCGAATACACCGCCCTCGAGAGGGTTTTTGGATCGCACACCAGTGAACTCGTTGTGACGGCAACGAAGAGTTCTACTGGGCATCTTTTGGGAGGTGCGGGTGCCGTGGAGGCGGTCTTTACCATCCTTGCGCTTCGCGAGCAGACCTCCCCGGGCACCCTGAACCTCGATGACCAAGACCCAGCTATTCCACTAAACGTCCCCAGGAAGCCGCACTCGCTATCTAGAAGAGATGCCATTGCCATAAGCAATAGCTTCGGTTTTGGTGGTCACAACGCGGTTCTGGCGTTCCGCAACGCCTAAACCGCTTTGGGCAGCTCTCGGACCCGGGAACTTGATTGCCTGTAAGGCTCCAAGAGATCAAGCCAGGCTGTTCCGGTCTGAAGACGGATAAGTCGCTCCAGCTCCCTGCTGTTTCCTGCCGACTCTCTGACGAGGCGCTCCAACTGTCCAACTCGCAGCACAATTTCACCACTTAGGTCAATCGCTAGTCGCTTTAGACCCAGTCCTGGGTGGCAAAGAATCAGACATGGCTCTTGCGACCTATGTGTGATTTCGAAGACAACGCCGTGCTTAGAGAGCCATGAGGCAAGGTCTGCCACCTGAGCCTCGGTCATGGTAGCTGTGAGCCTTGTTTGAATAGTGCCTGGAGTATGGGGCTGTGGAGCCCAACGCGGCCTCAGACTCAGCTTGGAGAGCGCTTTTTGGACGTCAAAAGATAAGGTCTTGGGAGCGCATAGCACCCAGATGTCAGTTTCAGACATCTCAACCTCCGATCCAGAGTCGTCTTCCCCTACGTTCTGAATCGGTAATGGGAGGTTAGTTCAGCTTTAGTGCTGTTGTCAAAAGCTGTTGCGTTTTGCTTCCTGAGCTACAACCTCTCCTACATCGCTCAGGCGCCTGAGGCTCGATAGCGCATTTGACATTCTGAAGTTGCCCTTGAGCTTCTCTTGATTCTTGTTCATGAAGTTCCAGTAACCCGCCGTGAAGGGGCAGGCATCCTCACCAAGGCGCTTCTTGGGATCAAAGGGGCAATCTGAGCAGTAGTTACTCATGCGGTTTATGTAGGCGCCTCCTGCCGCGTAAGGCTTCGTGGACATGGCTCCCCCATCGGCATAGAGAGTCATGCCAATTACATTCGCCGGCATCACCCAAGAAGTGCCGTCCACAAAGGCATCAATGAACCAATCATTGGTTTGTTGAGGGTTGTATCCGCGCTGCAATGCGTGGTTACCCAGCACCATAAGTCTCTGAATATGGTGAGCCCAGCCATAGTCTCTGACGTTCGAGACAGCATCGCTTAGACACTTAGCCTCTAGCTGTTCGGGATCTGCATTAGAAAGCCATTCTGGAAGCTGCTCGTCAGCTTCCAAGTAGTTGTGTTTTGTGTATTCTTCGCCAAAGTGCCAGTAAAGGTGAAAAACGTAGTCTCGCCAGCCAGCGATTTGGCGAATGAAACCTTCAACACTCGACAGTCGAGCCTTGCCAGCCCGAAAGGCACTTTCAGCTTTTTTGACAACCTCAATCGGATCCAATAGTCCAAGGTTCATCGGCACAGAGAGCAGAGAGTGCGACATGGTCCAATCGCGATAATCCATAGCGTCCTCATAGGGGCCAAATAAATCAAGCCGATGTTCCAGGAAATGCTCCAGCGCCGCGCTGGCCTCTTTTGCAGATGCAGCAAACTGACGAGGGCCATCGTTGCCTAGGAACCTGACGCCAGTGCGCTCGAGCTCATCAAGCTCAGCGCGAACCTCAACATCGAGATCATCTTCTTGGGGAATCCAATGACTCTCTACTCCGATGCCCTCTTTAGGCGGTGGCACCCTATTTTCTGCGTCAAAGTTCCACGCGCCTCCTGCAGGCTCCCCTGCGTTCATGAGCAAATCAAGTCGTCTTCTTGACTGTCGGTAAAAGTCCTCAAGCTTGGGCTTCTTGCCATGCACATAGCTTTCCCAGTCTGCGCTGGTTGAACAGAAACCACGCAGGGGCTCGAGTTCCAAGTTGAGGCTGTGGGCAAGCTTCAGCATGGGCCTTGTCGTTGGTGTTATCGCATGAGAGAGACCTTCAACACCTGCCAGCTCTCGGTAATTGTCCAGTGAAACCAGAGTGACTCTCTCGTCTCTAGCTCGAGATCTCAACGCGTAAAGGATGAGGTGAGCCTTTTGGCGGTGGTAAGGGCGCTTGCGAAACTGCGAAGTTACCTCTGGCAAGACCATCTGTCCACCGAGGTCAAAATGTGGGCCAAGTTGGTCCGGAAATAACAGCTGCAATGCTCTCCCGCCTATACACTCAAGGCAACCACTATGGGCAAGCTTTACTTCCGCTACGGGGCGATGAACTCAGGCAAGAGCACCGCTCTGCTTCAAGCTGCTTACAACTACGAAGAGCGGTCGCAGTACGTGCTCCTGGCAAAACCTGCTGTCGACTCAAAGGGTGATCGCAACGTCGTTAGCCGGCTGGGTGTCACCCGTGAGGTGGATTTCCTGGTTGGGCCCAAGGACAATCTTCGCGACCTCTTTTCGCAGCACGCGAGTGACTTCGAGGCTCGGCATTCGCAGCCAATCGCTTGTCTGCTCTTAGATGAGGCGCAGTTTCTCACCCCCGAGCAGGTTGATCAAGCCCTCGAGATAGCAGTGCTGGATTCGGTTCCCGTTCTGGCTTATGGCATCCGCACTGACTTCCAAACCAAGTCGTTCCCCGGTTCGAGGCGGCTGCTCGAAATCGCTCACAGCCTTGAAGAGCTAAAGACGATTTGTCGCTGCGGCCGGAAGGCAATGTTTAACGGGCGGAAATTGAATGGACAATTCACTTTCGATGGAGAACAAGTTGCCATCGACGGGGACAAAGTCACGTATGAATCGCTCTGCCCAAGCTGTTACCTGGAGAAGGTAAGAGGGCTCTAAAGCGCTAGTAAAACACGTGCGCAAATGATGTAACGATGCTTTCCCCTACTGAACACCGGTACCCAGGACCCTTTCAGAGCAGCAATTGGTACCTTGGTCAGGTGAGTAAAAACCTTTATCCGGCTTTCCGCGATGGGCATGCCCATCCCCTATTCGCCGGGAGGGAAGCGCTTGGACCAGAGGTCAGCAACCTCAAGAGCGTCGACGAGATTGTCCTAGAGGTAAAGAAATGGGCAGAACAAAATTCTGGAGATTGGATTGTGGGCGGCGCATATGAACGCTCGCTAGCGCCATCGTTCATGGCGAGCTGGTTGGATTCAGCCGTGCCAGATCGACCAGTTGTTCTGCACGCGAGTGACCACCATACAATCTGGGTAAATTCTGAAGCCCTGAGAAGAGCCGGGGTTCTTGAAAGTTTTCCAGCTGTAACTATCGGTCACGCAGACCTTGATGAGGCAAGGAGACCAACTGGCACCCTGCGTGAATCTGGAGCTATGGAGGTGGTGCTGAGTAACATCCCGCCAAGGACTCTGGCTGATGAGCTAAAAGCCCTAGATTGGGCTCAGGAGAAAATGCTCAGCGTGGGGATAACGCAGGTTCAGGACGCTTGGATCGAGCCTGGAATGGCTGAGATTTTCCTTGAGGCACTTGATTCGGACCGCCTTGCAGTTGCAACGAACCTGGCCTTCCGCATCACTCCTGAAAACTACGAGAAAGACTATGAATACTTTCAAAATCTCAGGGCAGAAATTGCAAACCGCAACAGCCCGCTGCTGACTCTAAAGACCGCAAAATTCTTCGCGGACGGCGTCTTCGGGAGTGGGACTGCGTCCGTGCTAGACCCCTACCTAGATGGCGGGCATGGGGAGCCGGTGTGGGACGAGAGGCTATTGCAAAAGGCAACCGCAAAGTATGCCGAGGCTGGCTACCAGCTCCACATTCATGCCATAGGTGATGCGGCTGTTAGAAGTTCACTGGATGCAATTGAGAATTGTGGCTCGACAGAATTACCGAGTGTGATTACTCATGCTGAGTTAGTGAACCAAGAGGATGTCCTTCGCTTTGCCAAGCTTGGTGTGATTGCAAATTTCCAACCTTTATGGGCTAAGCCAGACTCGATGCTGCTCAGCTGCAAACACTGGTTAGGTGAAGATCGACTGGAGCAAATGTATGCCCTTAGAACCTTCATTGATTCAGGGGTGAAAGTTTCATTTGGAAGTGACTGGCCGGTCTCTTCAAACAACCCACTCCTAGGAATACAGACAGCTGTTACCAGAGAGTACGAGGGCAAGATTCTTGCCCCGAAGCAGAGAATCACTCTCTCCGAGGCTTTGTACTCACACACAGCAGCTGTAACCGAGCAGCTTGGGGGCAGCATCGGTGAAGAGCAAATAGCGCTGAGTCACAAGCTCGAGGACCTAGAGCCCCATGAGCTCGGTGAGGTAAGGGTTGAAGCTGTCTTCAGAGGCGGAGAGACGATATGGGAGTCTTAGGTCTAAAGCACCTGCTGGACAAATGTAACCGGGGTGCAGGCAAAAAGACTACTTTCGGATTTATCAGTCCTGGAAAAGCACCATTGTCGACTGAGGCTCAACGTTTACGTATCCCGAGGCGTTTCCAAGCGTTGAGGTACCGGCCTTCTCTCCCCTGACCGCAATGTCCCAGCTGCCTGCAGGCAGGCTTATCGAGACTGAGCTTTCGTTTGGGTTATGTATGACCACAATCTTTGACCAGGATTCTCCTGCTGATGTCCCATCAAGCTCATAGGCAATCACGGTCGTGGGTCCAAAGAACTCAAGATTGCGCTTGATTGCACTCGAAGTTCGCATCCTGAAAGCAGGATGCTTCTTGCGAAGCTCAATCAGCCCCTTGAAGTAGTCGACCGTGACCTGATTATTTGAACGCTCGGCCCAGCGAAGCGCGTTGATTGAGTCCGGAGACTTATAGCTGTTCTCATCTCCGTCCTTGCTTCTTTCAAATTCCTGCCCGGCATGGATAAAGGCGACTCCTTGCGCCAACAAGGCTATTGAGCTTGCGAATCTTTGGATTCTGCTCAGGTCCTCACCCGAGGCCCCAGGGACACTTGCAAGGAGCTTGTCGTGAAGGGTCAGGTTGTCGTGCGCCTCAACGTAGCTAACTGACTGAGAGGGCGCAATTTCCCCCCACTGGCCGCCAATGCCACCGCCATAATTTATCTGTCCAACGATGCCAGCCATGACCTGATCTCTTGCAGAGCTCTTACCCGTTGCCCAGCCGTTATCGCTTGAGTTGAATACAGAGCCCTTGATTCCGTCCCGAATACCATCGTTGAAGTGGGCAATGCCTTCCATCTGGTAGGCGTTGAGCTGGTTTGCCTTCTTTTCTGAATCGAGGATGTTGCCCATATTCCACCCCTCGCCAATGATGACGAAGGTGGGATCAATCTTGTTCATCTCGGTGCGAATCTGATTCATAGTTTCGATGTCATGGATACCCATTAGGTCAAACCTGAAGCCGCCAAGACCGTATTCTTTTGCCCAATAAGTAGTACTCTCAACTATGAACTTACGGACCATTGAGCGCTCAGAGGCAACCTCGTTACCAACACCGGTCCCATTTGCCCAGCTACCATCCGGATTAGTGCGGAAATAATAACCAGGAACAATCTTCTGGAAGCTATGAGTACTCACGTCGTAAACGTGGTTATAGACCACGTCCATGATTACCCTGATTCCTCGCTCATTTAGGTACTTGATGGCGCTCTTGAGCTCGAGAATTCTATTGACCGGATCATAAGGATCGGTAGCGTAGCTTCCCTCCGGAACGTTGTAGTTCAGGGGGTCGTAGCCCCAGTTGAACTGGTCGTTTCTTGTCTCGTCAATTGAGGCGTAGTCATAGATGGGTATCAGCTGAAGGTGAGTAATCCCCATGTCCGCAATGGCATCAATGCCGGTCGGATTTGCGGGGGTGCCTGTTCCCTCCTCCATGAGTGAGACAAATTTGCCTGGATTCGCAATTCCACTGGCTTCGTTCATTCCGAGATCCCGCACATGAAGCTCGTAGATGACTGCATCAGTTGGGTTGCCACTAAATGGCGCTCGCTGAGCTCTCCAGCCAGATGGGTTGGTCCTAGTTAGATCGACGATCACACCACGCTGGCCATTAACGGCAGCGGCATAAACATAAGGATCTACCGCCTCTGTCTTCTTGGTGCCAAAAAAGATCTCGTAGTTGTAGACCGTGAGGTGCTGATCTCCTGAAAGCCTGTGCTCCCAAGTGCCATTTCGACCCTTGGTCATAGGAATTCTCATGTCTAGGCCACCTTGGGTGGACTTATAGATCAACAAGTTGACATAAGTGGCGGTCGGCGCCCACACTCTGAGTGTCGTGCCTGTACGTGAGTAAATCGGCCCAAGCTCGCCGTCAAAGTGATAGAGCTCGGCAAAGGCCTCAGAGCCAAAGACTCTTCCCGGCACCAAGGCCCTAGCGCCGAAATAGTCGCTTCTAACCTGATATGCCTGGCCAAGATCGAGATCCTCGTCAAGGGTGATGACCAGCTCCGAGGAGACCGGGTTTACAAACTTTGAGCTGAGCCTGCCAGATATTCTGCTGCCACCCTCCGAGACAACATAGATGAATTCATCTTCGACAGCTGCGGTGTCAATCTTTTCGTTGGTAGTAATGCTTATCTCTCGGAGAGAGTCGATACTGGCCCCAAGGAACTTTGGACCTGTCTCAGGTACTTCGTAATAAATCTCCGACTCCCCCTGAATCAACCAAATCTCCGCCACACCGTCTTCGTCAAATGTCGAAACAAAACGATCCTCTGAAACATCCTTAGCCCAATCATTGGTTCTAACTATGATGCCAACGGAGGCAACATCGGCGGTTCCCGGAACCGTTGCCCTGGCAACGACTCCGAATTCATCCTCCTCGCCAAATTCATAGACGGCACCCTCTGCACCCTCGGGCCACAACCAGAGGTTCCATGGGTCATACTCCCCGTCATAACGAAGGTAATGAACAATGAGTGTCTTGTCCTGGGGAGCCTCAGCTGTCTCTTGCGCTGACTGGGATGGAGATGACGTAGCGATTGGCGCCGGGGCAGGACTCGTGCAACTTGCGAGCAAAGCCAATACGAGACCCAAGAGGCCAAACTTTTTGATGCTCCTGAGCATTTCTCTCCCCTTTGAGAACACCATGAATGAGTCGTGGGGCGTGCGGGACTTGAACCCGCGACCGACGGATTATGAGTCCGCTGCTCTAACCGGCTGAGCTAACGCCCCCAGCCTGAGACGAGTTTACCCGCCTCAGGCTTAGAACTAACGCCGCGGCTAGAGCAGGTTAGGTATCTTCTGCTCAGCTGCGAGATTCGCCCTGCGGAAGACAAGCGTCACAGCAGTTGAAATCAGAACGATAAACAGAGAGTAGAGGGCAGGGACAAGAAGAATCTGGTCGATGCCGGGGTTATCGATGTAGACAGCGATAATGACGGCAATTGCCAAAGGCCCATTGTTAATTCCAGTCTCCAGCGCAATGGTTCTTGCGTTCGCCGGGTGAACGCGAATTAGCTTTGTCAGCATGTAGGCGGCTCCAATTCCAGCCAAGCCCATACCGATCGCAACCGCGTAAGTTGGCCACTCGGTAGTCATGAGTAGCTGCCAGTTGCGTGGCACCCAAATGATGATCAAGAACGGAATAAACAACAGCCCAAGCGCTCCGCCAAGAAGCTCCAAAACCGCACCAATGTTGGCACTGAGTCGGCGCAGAAGCATTCCCAAACCAACAGGAACAATCAGACCAAATATCACCAGAGCCAACTCGCTGAATTCGATGCTGAGCGATTCATCTAGCCCCAGGAAATTTGAGTATAGGAAGAGAGCTGCAGGCGTCATGATGAATGCCCACAACGTTGAGTTCACAGTCATCGTGACGCTCAGTGCCAGGTTTCCCTTCGAGAAGTAGGTGAAGAGATTAGAGGTGGTTCCAGCCGGAACGCTTCCCATGATCAGCGCTCCCAGCGCCACCAGAATTATGCCCTCGACAGAGGAGAACGGCAGCAATACCGAGATGATCAATAGATAGGTCACGAGTGGCATGATGCCAAACTGAGTCACCCATCCGATGACAAGACCCCAGGGTCTCCTTAGAGCAAGCCCGAAGTCCTTAGGGGTAAGCCCAGCACCTAGGCCAAACATGATGGTGACAACAAAAATGCGAAGGAGAAGCTCCTCAAATTCGTTTACGACGGTAGCTGCATTGGCAGTTTCCTCTGCCAGAATCATTAGTTCTCTCATGGCTACGCTCCCTTACTTGTGTCGCTCGAATTGGAACCGGTGGCGAGTGCCCCGTCCCTTAGTTCCCTGCGAAGAATCTTTCCAATCGGACTCTTCGGGAGCTCGTCAACAAATGTCACCACGGATGGGACCTTGTAGGCGGCCATGTGCTCGCGGCAGTAGGCGATAATTTCGTCTCGCGATGGCTCCTGGAGTGAGGAGACGACAAATGCCGCTACCTTCTCTCCACTCTTCTCGTCCGGGATGCCAATTACACCAACCTCGGTAACGCCATCCATTGCGGCGATGGTTTCCTCAATCTGATTTGGGTAGACGTTGAAACCGCTAACGAGGATCATGTCCTTCTTGCGATCGACAATCTTGAAATAACCGTCGGAGTCCATCTCACCGATGTCACCGGTGTGGAGCCAGCCGTCAACCAGGGTCGACTTTGTCTCATCCTCCCGCTGCCAGTAGCCCTTCATAATCTGAGGGCCCTTTGCAACAAGCTCTCCTGCTTCACCCTGCTTCACGGGCTTGCCGCTCTCATCAACGCATCTCATGAGTGTCGATGGAACTGGAATTCCAATCGAACCAATCTTGGCTTTCCCACCCAGCGGATTAAATGAGATAACAGGTGAGGACTCAGTTAGGCCGTATCCCTCAACAATTGGGGTACCAGTTACCTTCTCCCACCGCTCAGCTACTGATTCGTGCAGTGCCATGCCACCGGCTGCCGATGCAACTAGGTGCTTTGGAGGGCTGTCCGTGAACCAACGCTCATTCAGTAGAGCATTGAAAAGGGTATTTACACCGCTTAGCCAAGTGATTTTGTAATTCTCAAAAGCTCGCTTGAGGTTTGACGGTGGTCTCGGGGAAGGGACCAGAATGTTTCTTCCTCCCACATAGTAGAAGCCGAGAAAATTCACCGTGAAGGCAAAGATGTGGTACAGCGGGAGGGCTGTGAGGACTATCTCCTTACCCGGTCGGATATAGCTACCTAACATTTGCATCATCTGAATAGTGTTTGAAACAAGGTTGCCGTGTGTGAGCATGGCGCCCTTTGAAACACCAGTTGTTCCGCCGGTGTACTGCAAAGCCGCTAGCGAGTCGCTTCCGATCCCGCTTAGGTAGTCCTTGCCGGCAGCCTTGGACTTGCCCTTGCTAAGAGCGTCTTTGAATAGCGTGTGGGAAACCTCGACTGGAGGAAGAGTCCTACTCCAGTAACGCTGCACTCCCCTGATTACCTTGTCGACAATACGAGGGAAAAACTCTGAAATCTTTACCGTGACAACTGTCTCGATGTTTGTCTTACCAATTACATCCGGCAGACGATCGGCGAACATGTCAATTACGACCAAGGCCTTGGCCCCTGAGTCTCGGAACTGGTGAACCATCTCAGGTGCTGTGTAGAGAGGGTTGGTGTTGACAATCACACAGCCGGCCTTGAGGATGCCGATAGCGACAATTGGGTAGCTCAGACAGTTGGGCATTTGCACTGCCACGCGGTCACCCTGGCTGAGACCAAGCTCCTCGCGAAGATAAGCGGCAAAGTGGTCGGAAAGCTCGTTTACCTTGTCGAAGGTAAGGGAACCATTCATGCCATTTGGCATGACCTGAGTGAAGGCCTTTTGGCCGGAATACTTCTCGGTAGCCTCCTGCAACATACTGGGCAGGTGATGGTGGGGAATCTCGGGTAATTCTTTTGCCACATCGTCGGGATAGTGGTCAAGCCAAATTGCTTCTGTCATGGACTCTCCTTCGTCGACTCTGAGGTCCGACGAAGCGCCGGCACTGGAGTCTCCTAACAAGATAATAGGCAGAAATCACCTGACAAATCAGAGAAACCCGCTTTTTCCTGGAGGCTGAGTCTTGGCTCCCTAGTCGTTACGGCGCTTGCGCCACTTCTTGGCTTGCCGCCTAACCTCCGCGCGAAGCTCGCCTATCTGTCCCATAACCTCCTCGCGAACCCCGGACAGTCTGTCTCGTGCTTCTTGACTGAGGTCCTCAGCTCTCCTTCTAAGGTTCACAGCGTCCTCTCTCCAGTCCTGAAGGCGAGCCCTGACCGAGTCATTTAGACGTCCAATCGGGAGCATGTATGCAGGTCGGTTGTCATCGGTAGTTGGCACGGCATCGCCAATGCCTTGATATAGGTCTTCGAAGATAGTGAGTGTCCGCTCAATGTCATGAGAGCGAATCAAGTGAAGTGAGTTCTCACTAAGTCTTGCTAGCTCGGCTTTGTCCGCAGTGAGAACCCTTCGCAATCTATCTGCAAGCCGATCAACGTCGCCGGGCGGGAAGAGATAACCGTTATCTCCATCGTGTACAAGATGAGGAAGGGCCATTGCATCGGCCGCAATGACGGGACGGCCGCTTGCCATAGCCTCCATGGTCGCGATTGACTGCAGCTCTGCAATAGAGGGCATCACAAAGACCGTGCACCGCTCATAGATACCGGGAAGCTCCTGGTCAGT
>Ga0181565_10002185_pt1 | contig 14967 bp, 4 predicted proteins | sample 101ome_16_FD_129661 | JGI IMG/M metagenome (GOLD analysis project Ga0181565, IMG submission 129661) | Coastal salt marsh microbial communities from the Groves Creek Marsh, Skidaway Island, Georgia - 101401AT metaG (megahit assembly) | ecosystem: Environmental > Aquatic > Marine > Intertidal zone... | reverse complement strand
CTCGAAGCTGAACGGTTCGAAAGGTACCATTGATCGTCGTGCTGCCACCGAGTTCAAGGCGGTCCGCCTGACCGCTGTAGGTACCCTGCAGCAGATTGGCGGCTCCGTTCAGCGATACGATCGAGGCATCCAACTGCCACATCCCACCCGAGTCGGTCAGTGCCTGATTGACGAAGAACAGAGACCCCTCGCCCAGGTTGATTTGTCCACCCTCCAAGGATGCCGCGCCTGATATACTTAACGTGCTCCCACTTGGAACGGTGACACTTCCTGCCACGAGGGAGAAGTCTCCTATGACCGTTGTATTCGAGGATGGGAGCACATCCGGACCATTGATTATCATCGATGGGAGAACCGTGGATGAGAAGCCCTCCAATACTCGGCTTCCTGAACCGGCCAGCTGGATGTAGCCACCATCTGCAGGTTCAAAAACACCATTATTGCGGCTTATACTGCCAAATATTGTGAGTCCAGCGTTCTCAGTTATGATGAGATCGCTGGCCTCCAAATGGAGGTCACCCAGCAGTGTTACATCCCCTTGTAAACTGACAGCAGCCCCGGGAGCATCCATGTATAGGGATGGGAGCACAACATCTTGCTCAAACTGGAACGACGGCGTGCTCCCTGCAGATGGCCCTATTCCGGCGGCTGGCAGCACCAGCGAACCTCCATCCACGATGACCTCGTCGGAGATGAGGAGGGGTGCATCCGCTTGAACCAGCAGCGCACCGGCAGACAGCATGATCGATCCGGCCGCCAGACTCGGGGCAACAATCGACAACTCACCGGCAGAGATACTGAGGTTTTCTGAGCGCGCATCGGTGTCTGATGACCACAGAAGCGCTCCTGATCGAACCTCAAGGGAAGCAAGACCACTTCCGGATAAGGTGCCGGTCAGGGCGTAGGAAACCACGGGAGAGGTAATCTGCTGCGCCAATGAAAGACGCTCAAAGGGCGGCATCAGCTGCAAAGTGCCCTGCATAGCATCTGTAGTAGCCTCGGCCGCTATTGTGGCCAATACCTCCAATGCAAGCGTTGCGCTCGCTGGTAGCACTAATCTTCCCTCATTCTCCAGAAGCCCAACGGTTGAAACGTTTTCCGGTGGAAAACTGACAGCCCCGGGGCCTGCGATTATGAGTTTGTCAATAGCAGTGGGAGCCAGGATGGACGTCGTGCCGGCTTCCGCCTGGAGCTGTCGGATGCGCCCACCCACGGTGATAGTGGACTCCGATGTGGATGTAACAAACGCGTCCACGTTGCCCGCAACGCTCATTGTTGAACCTGTGCCGGTCAGAACGACTCCTGTGTCGTTTCCTGCCGATGTAATAAGGTCGGCTGTCAAGGCGTGTCCGTTCGTCATTATCACGCCCGCGGTAGTCAGGGTTCCTGCTACTGTTGTGGCCCCTGGTAACAGAAAATTAGTCGAGGAGGCTCCCAGGGTAGCTTCGGCAGCATCAAGCGATAGCATAACCGGGGCAGGTCCCTCAGAAACACGTTCAAGTCCGTCAGTATCTGCAGCTATATACAGCCCGGCGGCTTGGTTGGAAGTGCTGGATAATTGGGCGATTTCGATGCGCTTGGCAGCCAAAGTGGCCTCTGTGCCGGTCAATTGCAGGGTGCCATCAAAATGAAATCCTGCCTCCGAGCCCGCTATGGAAGCACCCGAGGGCAGCTGCACGGTGCCAGTAAAGTGAGTCTCACCGCTTGACGTTGAACGTACAGTGACCTTGGAAGCGTCTATACCGGATGTCAACGTCAAGCGGCCGGTATGCGCCAGTTCTAGCAGGCTCCCCGCCGCCAGGTCCGACAGAAGCAGATCATAGGCTGGATTTTGGAGGTTTCCATCGGATTGGATGCGACGGGCACCAGATGCCCAGACGGGCGTCCCGACAACGCTACCGCCGCCGAGTACTACCGCTGCGCCAGTATCAGCGGTATTCCCGACCGTCGAGCCCAACGTCGTCGATACACCAGAAAAGTCTGCTGTACCGGAGGCAAAGACTACACGTTGGACAGCCGATGAGGAGGTTGGGCCTTGTCCAAACACGAGCTGATCGGTCGTTCCCGCTTCGAATCGAACAGAGCCCGAGATGGTGTTGAACAAGACAGAAGGCGCGGCAATCAGGACTTCCGATACTCCTGCAAAAGCATTCAGCCGAAAGGTTACGGAGCGCTGGCCTTCGAAGACAATACCATCCGAGTCGGGTCCGAAAGCGTACTCTCCTGCGGCCACGCACAGCGTGTCGCCGTCGGATGCGCGAGAGAAGCCTTCTTCAAGCGACCGGATGGGTGCTGTCAGCGTGCCCTCGTTTCCATCGCCGCCATCACTACCGTTTATGTATAGTGTACAGTCCTGACCGCTGACAGGGTGTGCGATCAGTGCTGCAAGCACAAGCAGATTGAACAAGACCAGGGTGGAACGAGATCGCATGCCGGGTCGGCCGAGGATTCTGAAGCGCAGTGGATTCCCTCGTCGGGGACGTCGCAATGTAAGACAAGGAAGGGGAGGCAACGCACTGTCCCTCACGTACTCTTTACACCATCAGCCTTGATTTAAGCCGAGAAAGTGTAGATCTTTGGGGCTGAGAAAAAGAAGCCAGCGATGGAAAATAATCGCGGTTTCCGTTGGGTACTTGCCGCTTCGGGGGTGTACTCAACACGATAAAAAGGGTGTGCGACAGGCCTAGAAATAGGTCTCGTTCGCAGACATAAAATACTGAAAAAGTAGAACTTAACGTACTGCCTTTTCGCATTGAAAACTAGTTGTCGGACGTCAAGTATGGTCTCGACGGTGCGCCCATGGTGTACCGCCGATTTTGCTTTTCCCGCAACTAAAGACTTGACCGGCCGTCTGGTCCGGTCTACTTCATACAAACGCATCATTCAAGGAATGAAAAACAGAGAGGCACAGTCCATGACGACTCAGAGACTGCTACAACATCTGTCCCGCGGCGTGGTCGCGTTGGTGTTCCTGGTCGCCTTCATCGGCGCTCAGAACGCTTTCGCGCAGTCGACGATTTACGTATCGTCGACCTCCGGAGCGGACGCATTTGACGGAGCCACCGCAAACATCGCGGGCGGTTCAGGTCCCAAGGCATCGCTTACCGGTGTTGATGGAGCTCTTTCGATCGCCAGTGCAGGCGACACCATCAGCATCGAGGCCGGTACCTACGCCGAGAACTTCGACTTTGGCGCGGCAGCTCCGAGCGTTTCGATCGTCGTCACCGCCTCGGGTGGTGTTACGGCAGCAACGTTCACGGGCTCGTCAGCGATGGCTCCGGGCGCAGCGGACACGATCACACTGACCAGCGGCTCCGTCGTTGTACAGGGTGGTGGTTTCACGCTCACTGACGGCTCGTTTGTGAACAACGGTACGTTATCGTTCTCAGCGCCGACCACCCTTACCGTTACGGGGGGATCGATGTCTGGTAACACGCCATCCTACACTGGCGCTGTAACGGCATCCTACACGCTGCCAGCAGTGGGTTCTTCAGGCTCTGAGTTGCCCGCCTCGTTGGGCGGAAGCCTCACTGTCAATGGTGCTTTCAACACTACCATCGGAAGCGCCGTTGCTGCAACGACAATCACCAACAACAACAGCGCAACAGTCACATTCAGTGGTGCAGTCACCGCAAGTGCTGATATCGTCAACAACGCTGGCGGCACGCTCGTTGTCAATGGTGCGGCTTCAGCGGCAAACGTGACAAACGATGCAAGCGCAACGTTCAGCTCTACCCTGGCCGTCTCGAACGACATCACCAACACGGGTGCGACCTTCATTACTGGTGCCGTGACAACACAAGACGATGCAGTTCTTGAGTTGGGTGGTGGTGCCGGTGCTCAGACGGTTACAACCGGCGCTTGGACACACAACTTGTCACATGCAGCCCCTTTTGGCCAGCTGAATGTCACAAACGCTACCACAACAGCAACTATCGCAAGCCTGACTGTAACGCTTCCTTCAAATGACAACGATACCGACGAAACGGTAGACTTCGAAATTGGGAACGCAGGTACACTGACCATCACTGGCGGTATTACCGAGCAGGAGGCAGCAGACGGTGCTAACATAGACAAGCCTTGGGTAGCTCTAGCCAACTCTGGTACGACTACCCTGGGTGCCAACACCTCACTGTCCGGAACGCTCAATAACACCGGTACACTTGCTCTTGGCACAACGACGCTGACGCTGACCACATACCTTCCCGGGCCTGCCTCTTCTGGTGTCACTCTGGGTGACGTTACAGGAACAGGCTCAACAATCGTAGTCAGCCGTGACGCGGCACTTGCCGGTGGTGATACCGAGGGTAACCTCACCATTTCAGGAGACGGTACGGCGGGTGATGCCGTGACTGCTGCGCTGACGGTAGACGGCAACTTCACCAACTCCGGTGATGGTATCATCAATGGAGCCCTTACGATTGGAGGCAACTTCACCAACTCCGGTGACGGAAATATCAACGGGCCTTTCAACCACAGCATCGCCGGCGACCTCACAAACTCAGGAGCTGGTGCCCTCGGCGGTACGGTCACGGTTGGTGGTAATTACACGCAGAGCGGTACTGCTGATATCGAAGGTGACGTTACGGTGACCGGAAACATGACAGTGTCAGGTGCAGGTGCTGACGTTGTTGGGTCGTTTGACGTTGGTGGTAGTGCTACGTTCTCTGGCACAACCAACATCAACGGCGGTGTCGGCACCAACGATGTGGAAGGTGCGGTGACTATCTCGGGTACCTTGACCACCTTCGTGGCTGGTAACAACGCAAACTTTGGATCGGCCACGGTTACGTCGACAGGTACTTTGAATATTGGCCCGGGTACCGAGCTGACAATTGAGGGAAGTCTCAACACCTCAAATGGCGGTTCATTCAACGCGAACTCTGGGACGTCAACGCTGAATTTTGACATTGCAGGTGGTTCCACGGGTACATTCACCCCCGGACCGAACACAACCATTGACGATGTCAACCTCACACGCACTGGTGCAGCTGGTACAGCGACACTGAGCCTGGGACAGTCCTTCGCGGTTGCCAACACGATTACGACGGGTGCAAATACCAATGTTAATCTCGGCAATTACCTGATCAGAGCCACGGGTAATCCCGCTACGGCTACGATCGATGGATCGGTATCGACGGCAGCGGGGCAGGATGGCGCGCTCGTGTTCGAAAACACGGGGCAAACACTGGAAGGTCTCGGAGATGTCTCGAACATCCTCGTCAACGTAGGTGGTGGTAATACACTTGCTGTGGACGCCGAAGTTAATTTCAGCGGTACGCTAACGCTGTTCACCGGTGGTATCAACGTGCTTGCTGGAGGAGATATTTCACCAACAGGTACTACGGCTGAAGTTCTTCGTAACTCAGCCGACGCTACTACCACCATTGGTGGCGTTGGTACATTCAACGGAGACGGCGGCGAATATGACCTGACCATCTACAATGATGGAGCAGGAGCCATTGCCGGTACGGAGTACGCTGCTACCGGTATTAAGACACTCACCGTCAGGGGCACAGGTACGTCCTACTCGACGAATCTGGTTGCAACGGTAGCCAATGTTTCAATTGCACTTACAACAACGTTGACCAATGCGGCCAATGTCACAGTCACTGGCGAGGTTACCAACGCGGGAACTATTGCCGGTGCAGGGGCGGTCGTACTGACAGGCGCCGACAAAACGCATAGCGTTACCGGAGCAATTACGTCTGACATAACGGTCCTGAATACCGGCGTCACGATCAATGGTAATGCTACCATTGGCGCTGCCAAATCAGCATATATCACCAACCTGACAGTAGGTGACGGTGCTGCTACTGTGGCAACCGGCGGCGTGACTGTTGCTGATATTCAGCAAATTGACGGCAATGTAAGGGTTGAGTCTGACGGAAGCCTCACATTGGGTATCGTTCCGAATGATAGTGACGGTGCCACTGGTGACGGTAACGAAGGTAAGGTAGACGGTGACATTACAGTTGCCGATGATGGTTCCTTGACGCTCGCATCCGCCGCTGAGGCCGACGGTAACGTTACTGTTGGTGAGGGTTCTACCTTCGATTTCAACGGTTACGCGCTCTACATGGATAATGCGTTATCCGCATTCGTCGCCGACGCCGATGCGACCTTGGGCACCACTGGCTCGCTGACATTGTTTTCAGACGTAGACGTCAATACGAATGGTGCGGCACTGCCTGGTCTGGATGTTAACGCGGATATGACATTGATCGGCGATACAAAAGTCGTGGGAACCACTGATATCGATGGTGCCGTCGGTGGTGGCGGTGCTGTAACGCTGACGGTTTCCGGCACTGTTCACATCAATGATGATGTTGACGTGAACGTAACAGTCATCGGGACGGATGTCATGGTTCAAGGTGCTGAGACGATCTCTCAGGATCTTACCATCAATGCGACCAGCGTAAACATCACAGGCGATGCCGTTGCTGGTGCAGATCAGCTGACGGTCACGGGTCTGTTCACGCAGACAGCCGGGGACATCACGTTGGATGGTGCCAGTCTGTCTCTTTTGGGCGGCGTGGACTACACCGCAGGATCAATTACCGCTTCGGGTACTGAATTCGTCGGTATGGGCGGTGTCGTTGACCTCAATGGTGGAACCTGGAACATCACCAACGTGGTTGTTGGCGGCCCAATGACGCTTGAAGGCGCAGTTGCAGGTGATGATGATCATCTGGCTGTAGCTACAAGTCTCGTACTGCAGAACAGCATTACTCTTGGAGACGGAAACGCTGCGAACGGTACCGGTAGCATCACGCTTGGTGACGATGCAGGTACTTTCAGCCTCTCCGCTGAGGGTGGAAACATCAACGCCGATGCAGACGGTACCGTCAACTACGGTTCGGACACAACGACTGTTACCTACGATGGTACCGGCACAACGAGCGACGAGCTCTTCCCATCTTCCAGCAATCTGGTTATCTCCCAGGCTGTTGGAACAGGGGCAGGAGCTTCTGCCACAACGCAGACGCTGGACCTGGATGCTACCCTGACCGTTAACGCTGCTACGACAGTAACAGTGGCAGCGGGTGGAACGGTAAATGTCTCGGTCAACGGTGCATTGGCTGTTGGTGGCTACACGGCTGCTGACAGCGACGATTACACGCTGCGTTACGATGGCGCAAACACCACGGACAACCTGTCCTGGCCTGCTGCCAACGTGCCTACGCTTGTTTTTGAGAGCAATGTTAACCTTCATGCAAACAGAACCGCTGGTGACGCAACTACTGACGGTGGATCTGTAAATCTCGGCGGAAACGCTCTTGCAATTACAGGCGACCTAACCACAGACGATCCCAGCTCTGTCTCCGGTGGAGATGTTATCTTCAGTGGTACATCTGCACAAACGCTTACAGGTGGCCTTTTCAACGAGTTTGGTACCGTAGAGGTTGACAATGCTGCAGGCATCACGTTGGTAAGCGGTGATCTAAATGTCACCGACAATGACAACAACGATGTCTGTAACTTGGGCGGCCAAAACCCTCTGACATTGACGTCTGGCGTTATTACCACCGGTGCTAATAGCGTCATTCTCTGTCATGAGAGCACAACCGATCAAGGTTTTACTCGCACCGCCGGTGTTATCTACGGTAATGCACAGGCAACAGTTGACGGCTCGCAATTCGGTGCGAACGTAACGGATCGTGTTGAATTCCCGCTTGGCGACGCAGACGGTAACTACCGTCCTTACGCCATCACATTCAACACGCCTACGCAGTTGGCTTCGACTCCTGTTCTGGTGGCAACCTACGTGGATGCAAGCCCCGCAGGATCCAATGGTCTGCCGATCATGGCAACCAATCTGGCGGGTGATGACTTCAACGTAGGTCGTTATCCGGAATTCCACTGGCGTCTCGATTCGTCACCAACGCTGACTCCTTCCATCGACTACGATGTTGAGTTCCGCGCAGCAGGCTACGATGCTTTTGCTGAGGAGGATATCGAGAATACACGTGCCATTCGTCGCGTAGACGGATCTGAGGACAACTTCTGGATCCTGGCCTCACCGAACGCAGCCGACAATGACAACTTCGCTGCCTCAGCTACAGAGCCTGTTGCTGTCGCGCGTGATGCACAAGGTGCGGTTTCTGCTGATGGTGTTTTGTTCACCTTCGGTCTTGAGACCAACCTTTCAGCTACTGATCCAGCTGGTCTGGTATTGAATGCTGGTAACTCGGAAGTGGTAGACTTGAACGCTGTGTTTACAGGCGGTGGTGCTTCTCGTACCTACACGGTAACGGGTGGTGACGCTGCTGTCGCTACGGCAGCTGCAGACGATGTCGCGGATACTTTCACGGTAACCGGTGTTGCTGCAGGTACTACATCCTGGATGGTATCTGTTAACGATGGGTTCCAGTCTGTTGACGCAACTATCTCCGTGACGGTCAATGCTGCGCTCGCTGCAGCTGGCGGTCTCGCAGACGTTGTAGTACCCGGAGGTGCTGCTCCTGCCGACGTTGACGCTTCAGGCGACTTCTCAGGCGGAACAGGTGCCTACTCTTACGCCGTCGCAAGCTCTGACGCGGCTGTCGTCGCTGTAACTGTCAGCGCAGCCGGTGTCGTAACGCACACCTTCGGTGCTGCTGGTACGGCTACTATCACGGTGACGGCTACGGATACCGAAGGCGACTCAGTCAGCTCCTCGTTCGATGTCACTGTCAATGGTGGTATTGTTGCAGCAGGCGGTTTGGCCAACGAGACAATTGATGCCGGAGTCAGCGTAGATACCGATGTCTCCGGAGAGTTCTCCGGTGGAAACGGTGCTGCCACGTTCTCCTTCACAGCAGCTTCCGATTCTGAGGCAAACGTTACGGTGTCGGTTGACGGTTCTACCGTTACGGCAACCGGTGTCTCTGCCTACACGATGGTAGGCGGCGCTGTTACCGCTGATGCCGCTGCAGCTACCGTTACGGTTACTGCAACGGATGATCAGGGCGTTTCGGCAACTTCTTCCTACACGGTAGAGGTCAACCCGGTACTGGGTGATGTTGATGGCAGCGGTGGTCCTTCACCGGCTTCTGCTTCAGCTGCGCTCAACACGTTCCTTGGACTGGGTGATGCTCTGACGGCCAAGCAGACAACCGCTGCTGACTACAACGGAGACGCCTCCATCACTCCGTATGATGCCGCATTGATCTTCGATGCCTTCTTCAATGGCAAGGATGAGATCGTAGCCAATCCGAATGCAGATATCGCCTACGGTGAACTGCTTCGCGAGAACGCGATCATCACAATCCCTGTCCAGATTGCCGGAGATCTTAACGAGGTCGTTTCTGGTTCCTTCGTTACCACCATTGATCCTGCCATGGCAACGATCGTTGGTGTGACCTCTGAGCTGGGTGACGGCTGGATGTTCAATCATGTGGTTGCAGAAGACGGTACCATCAAGCTGGCCTTCGCCGGTAATGGTTCTATCGATGCAACGGGTACCATCGCAAACATTGCCATCGAGCTGACGAGTGCGAATGCACAGTTCAACCTCGGCGGTGAGGGAGCGACCAACAACAACGCAACGATGTCCATCGACGCTGTTGAGGTTGCTGAGCTTCCAGAAACGTTTGCACTGCATGGCAACTACCCGAACCCGTTCAACCCGACGACTTCGATCAGCTTCGATCTGCCGGCATCGGCAGACGTTGAGATCCATGTGATCGACATGATCGGCCGTCAGGTGATGACGCTGCCTGCAACAACGATTGCAGCCGGTGCCAACCGCACGGTTCAGGTTAATGCATCGCAGTTGGCATCCGGACCGTACTTCTACCGGGTGATTGCCAAGATGGAAAGCAAGACAGTTGTCGAAACTGGCCGCATGATGCTGGTCAAGTAAGTTGGCAATGGGCGGGGCGCAAGCGCCCCGCCCAATTTGCTTCCCAATCTGGCAATCTCACCCCTTGAAGAGCGAGAATCCAATGCAAATGCTTCTTAAAAAGTGGATCAAGACAGCTGCACTTACCCTGGCTGTCATGTTGGTCGTAACGGGTACGAGCTCGGCGCAGGTCACCGTCTCCATGGATGACGTTTTTGGTAATCCAGGAGAAACGGTTTCAGTCGCTGTTAACGTGTCAGGCGTTGAAGCTGGCGCTGACATTCAGTCCTTCGGTTTCTTTGTTGCGACTGATGCTGGGCTGACTTTTACCGGCCACGATACCGCGGGCACACTGTCCGAAGGCTTTTCAGTCAATTCCAACACCAACAATGGTGGTGTTGGTGGTTTTGCCCAGGGATCAGCCATTGACGCCTCTGGCACGTTGGTTAAACTGAACTTTACCCTCGGAGCTGATGGTTCTGCAGGTAACGTTACGCTTGGGTCTTTCGACTTTAACGGCGGCGACCCCGCTGTTGCCGGCGGAGATCCTTCTACATCATTCGTGGTATCCAGCCGTATCATCAACGTCTCTCCGGTTTCCGTAGGCGAGATGGCTGACTTTGAGCTCATGATCAATCTTGAAAATGCGCTCGAAGCTGCTGATGGTGTCGTGTCTTTCAATATGGACATTGACTACGATCCAGCGTCGATGTCAATCGATAAAACAGCGGGCCAGAATGGAGTTATCGCAGGTGGTGTGACCAGCGGTGCTACCGTCAATGGCAACGATGTGGATGCGGATACCTATCGTATTGCAGGCTTTGCTAACGCAGCGCTCGTCGGCGACGGATTGTTTATCAAGATTGCAGCTACCTCAACGGGCGCTGTAGGTACCACCGATATTCGTCTGCATAACGTAGTCTTCAATGCTGGTAATCCGGTGTATGGGGCTCGTAGCAGTGAATTGACCATCGTTGCAACGAACTTTGCCCCTGTTTTCACGGCTGAACTTGCTGATACCGCTGTCCTCGAAGATGGTGGCGTTGTCACGTTCGACTACGATGCGACGGATGCTAACGGCGACGTCTTGACGTACTCGCTGAATGGTCCAGGCGCCATCGATGCTGCTACCGGAGTCTGGTCGCTTGATCCTGCTGGTAAAGCAGGCGATCACGTGATCGAGGTGTCGGTAACGGATGGTGTTAACACTGCGACGACATCGGCAACTGTCACTGTCAAGCAGGTAGACATGCTCGAGGCCAGCCTCTCTGGATACAACGAAGTACCACCGGCACAGACAGTTGCTTCCGGAATGGTTTCAATGCGCATGGTTGCCGATGACGGTCTGCTGGAGGTCACTTTCAGTTCCGCAAATCTGGCAGGCGATATGACCGGTGCGCACATCCACATGGGTGGCCTAGGTGAAAACGGCGGCGTTAGCCTGAATCTCGCCCCGGCGGGTTCGAGCTTCAATGCGACCTACGACATCACAGGTCAGTCAGATTTGGTTTCAGCCATGCGTACTGGGATGGCCTACGTAAACGTGCATTCCACGGCTTATCCAGCTGGTGAAATCAGAGGTCAGATTCTCGGTGCTGGGAACAGTGCCCCGAATGCGGCAGCAACGGTTGCACCAGCCTTGGTCAACGTGGCAGGTGATGGTTCAGCCACGGCGTTCTCTGTCGCTTGGCTACCTGTTTCGGATCCGGATGGCGACAAGGTCAACTATCTGTTGCAGTTGGCAATGGACGCCAACTTTACTCAGGTGTTCGTCCTTGAGAACTTCGGCCTTTCTAATGGTCTCGCTGTGACCGTTGAGGAAGCAGCCGAGTTGTTCGATAGCCTGACTGAGGACAATCCCAACAGTGACGGCACGACAGCTGCATTCTACCACCGAGTTATTACGACAGACGGTTCATTGTGGAATGCAGGTCCTGTAGCTTCCACGTCACTGCGCCGCGGTGCGGTAACGGATACGGAAACGGGTGCAGAGCTGCCGACGGAGTTCGCTTTGAATGGCAACTACCCCAACCCGTTCAATCCAACTACTTCGATCTCGGTCGATCTGCCTGCAACGGCGGATGTGACTGTACAGGTAATGGATCTCCTTGGTCGTGAAGTAATGGCTATCCCAAGCCAGACCATGACGGCCGGAGCGAACCAGACAATCCAGATCAATGCTTCGAGCCTGTCATCGGGCATTTACCTCTACCGTGTCATTGCGCGCAGCGCAAGCGAGACGAATGTTCAGGTCAAGACGATGACGCTGCTCAAGTAGTCTGAGCGCGTAATTGCGAGATGAGCGGGCGCGGATCTTGGATCCGCGCCCGCTTTTCGTTTATACCAATCGCCACTATGTTCAAATATATCCTGACCCTGCTACTGGCGTCCTTTACGTCGGTATCTGCCAGCGCACAAGTACGACTAGCACTCGTACCATTACCCGTTGCGTCGGACACGATGCGAGTTGCTCTAGAGCTCGGTACATCAGGGGAACGTCTTCCAGAGCCGGTGACTTCATTTCAGTTTATCGTTACGCTTGATGGAGAGAGCGTGCGATTCAACGGGTTAGAATCCGAATGGACACTTTCGGGCGATCCTGGCTGGACGGCCCGGGCCAACCCCGAAAACGGCCGTACTGGAGGATTCTCATCTTCGCTTGACGCCATTGAATCGGGAGGTGTTCTGGGCATATTGGTTTTCCATCGACAGCCCGAAGCAGAGAGGGACTGTGAAGATGTGACGGTAACGCTCCGCGAATTCAAGCTGAACTCAGGTTCGCCATCACACGACCCCAAAGTGCCTTCCATTAACGTTTCCAACTGCGAGACGCAGTAAACGATGATTCTCATAGATGAGTAGATTCCTCAGCGCGGGAAACCTACTTCGCTCCTGTCGATAACAGGCATACCCCACACTATTAAACGATCGTGTTCCGAATGAAACACAGGCTACTGAATCTATTATTCGCATTACTTTTCGTCGCTCCCCTCTTGCCCGGAGCCCTACATGCCCAGATGGTCGTTTCCGTTGGAGTGGTTTCGGGTGCGGTTGGAGAAACGGTTCTGGTTCCTGTCACGCTGGCATCTGTTCCTGGTGACGGGTTCAGTTCCTTCCGGTTTGACGTCACGATCAGCAATGACAATCTGACGTTCAATGGACACCAGACGGACGGAAGCATGACCGGGTCAGGTTCAGGTTGGGCTGTTGGTTCCAACAGCAGCTCCGCTGCGTCCAACCCAGGGCGCGTGGGTGGGTACTCTTCGGCATCTGATGCGATTGCTGCGGACGGCGTCCTCGTGTTTCTTTCGTTCACTATTGAAGGCACAGATGGCGGTGCTGAGGTGCTCCTTATTGGTACCCAGTTCTCCAAAGGAGGGACAGTGGCGCACACACCAGAGACACCATCGACGCAGCTCCTCGTGTCCAATCCACCGGTGGCACAGGATGATGCGTATGCATTGGATGAGGGAGCTACCTTGATCGTTGCCAGCGGAGATGGTGTGCTGGCCAATGATACCGATGCGGACGGCGATGCGTTGACAGTCACCCTGGTGCAGGATGTAACGAATGGCGCGCTGACGCTCAATGCCGATGGCTCGTTCGAGTACATCCATGACGGATCTGAGACGGTGGCGGACCAGTTTTCCTACACGGTCTCCGACGGATCGAACACGGATACCGGCACGGTAAGCTTGACGATAAACCCGGTAAACGACGATCCTGTTTTCACCGCTGTTGCTCCGGATATGGTGACAGACCAAAACGAGGGTATCGCTTTTGACTATGATGCTACGGATGCCGACGGCGACCTGCTGGAATACGCCATTGTCGAGGGACCAGGGTCGATAGATCCATCATCGGGTATGTATCTATTCAGCGCAGAGGTGCCCGGTACCTACACGTTGTCCGTATCCGTCAGTGATGGTACGGTAACCGTGCTGGCTCCCGTGGTATCCATCCTGGTGCGCCAGGTTAACCATTACCAGGCTACGTTGTCTGGCCTGCATCTCCCGTCAGCTGTGGGTGGCTCATCGACGGGCAGTGTATCGGTCGAGCACAATGTCACTGAAGATGTGCTCAGTGTGTCGGGCACCTTCTCCGGATTGTCGTCAAGTTTTGCGTCGGCGCAGATTGGCGTTGGAGCCATGGGTGAGAGTGGTGTAGCCGTTTTGCCGCTTCTTGCCGGATTCAATGATTCCACGTTTAGAAGTGGCTCATTCACCACCGTATCCAATACCATTGATCTTGGGGCAGCAAGCTACCCAGATGGTATTGACGCAGATTCGTTCAAGGAGGCGCTCTCGAGCGGCACCGTCTTTGTCGTCATCCAGACCATCGGCAACCTCGATGGTGAACTCCGAGGCCAACTTCGCCCGACTGATAATTCGGCCCCGTCCCAGATCTCGCTTACGGCTCCCTCCGCTGTTACAACCAGCGGCGCACCGGGCGATGACCTCGTCAGCATTGCATGGACAGAAATGTCCACCGATGCCGAGGGGGATCCAGTAAAGACGTTCCTTGAGATCAGCGGAGACATCGGCTTTGTTGACGTGCTCGATTTCTACGATGTGACCGACACGGCATCCATGCAGCTGGAGTTCACAACAGAGTGGGCTGCTGGCTTATACGATAGCATAACAGGCCGTGAACCAGGAGATATTCTGGTTGGCGGTACGGTTTCGGCTTTCTTCCGGATGACGACTACCGACGGCAACAAGGTTGCTGCGGGAGCCACGCACATCATGGACATTACCCGGGCTTCGGTGACGGATACCGAGGATAGCGAGCTGCCCTCCGAGTTCGTGCTGCGTGGTAATTACCCAAACCCGTTCAATCCGACGACGACCATCTCCTTTGATCTGCCGGAGACGGCAGATGTGCAGGTGGATGTGTTGGATCTGCTTGGTCGCAGTCTGATGTCCATCCCTTCGCAGTCGATGAGTGCGGGTGTGAATCGTACGGTTTCCATTGATGCTGCCGACCTTACATCGGGCATTTACATGTACCGTGTCCTGGTTCGCGGAGCGTCCAATACCTGGGTCAAGAGCGGTACCATGACGCTCATCAAGTAAGATGCGCGGGTGAGGCAGCAGCACCGGGACTGGCTGGTTTTCAGCGATCTGCACATCCTGTTTGTG
>Ga0181565_10002176_pt1 | contig 14987 bp, 8 predicted proteins | sample 101ome_16_FD_129661 | JGI IMG/M metagenome (GOLD analysis project Ga0181565, IMG submission 129661) | Coastal salt marsh microbial communities from the Groves Creek Marsh, Skidaway Island, Georgia - 101401AT metaG (megahit assembly) | ecosystem: Environmental > Aquatic > Marine > Intertidal zone... | reverse complement strand
ATCGACGATCTCTCTTAAACCATGTTGTGTGCCAATTACGAAAAAGGGTTGGATGAAATGTGTTCGGGGAGCGTTTTTATATGTTTCAAGATGCCTGTAATGAATGGTTTATGAAACAAGATGCGCGATGGATTTTGTCCGCACAAGGTTTGAAAAAACGCTCCCAAAGGCGATGCCGACTGTTAACATATTCACCTTATTAATCAAAAAATGCATTTCATTTGAATTATTTGCAAATGCTTGCATTATGTTTCTACCCGACGCCCCCAATAGCGCCAAGCGACTGATGTTGTTTGGGAATTCTTGATTTTTATTTGAAATTTGCCCCTACTTGCAAGGAATGAATGCCAAATATTCAATAAGCCTTGGCAGCCACTAAAAAAGTGAAGGAGGTCTGAGTGAAACGACGATTAACAAACCATACATTGCTGGGGTGGATCATCTTGGCCTTGGTTTATTCGGGCGATGCCTTGGGTCAGACTTCCAAGGCACGTGTATCTCCCGAATGGTTGGCTCTTGGGTGGACCCTACCGGCAAGCTATGGTTCCGATCAGATTGCTCTTTTCAAGGGGCTCAATGCGGCTCGTGGAACTTGGTCCTTTCAGGCCGAAGTTGGGAATGGCGATGTCATGGACTCCCTGGCTGGCGATTTGGTGATCCGTGGCGGCTCTCAAGCAGGGATGGCATCGGCCTGGAATTTGATGTGGTCCTGGCCAGTTGAGAATCCGCAACATGCCATGATCGATCAAATTATGGCCATGCCTGAGCAGGGTCAATTTGGTCTGATGCTGGTGCGCTTCGGTCCTGTGCCTTACGCCGAAGCTCAAAGCCAGTCCAGACCCAAGACACCCCCAGTCATCTTCAAAGGTCGATGGGATGCAGTAAAGCAGACGGTCAGTTGGTCTCTGCGTTCTCCATTTGAAGCACAGGCTGATCCTGGGGTTCCCAGGAACGAGGTAGCTGAGGCGGCCTTTGAGATGTTGATCGACAAGGCCGGAAAAATTTCCATCCAGCAAAGCAAGCATTTGGCATCGGGTCAGATCTCAAAAGGAGGTGCCATCGAACGCACGGGCCAGGCACTCGAGTCATCGGAGAATCCTCAATTCCTGGCTGGCTTGCACCGATTTCAGCAAGGTTCCGAAATTGCCGATCCTCGCATCACCCGCTACTTGCCCGAAGAGGCGACCGACATCAGCCTGATCAGCGAGCGCAACGGGCACATGGCCTATTACCGTATCTCGGCCGATGCCTTCGATGCGTTCTTGTTGGCCGTTTGGGATCGCTATCGAGCAGAGCGCGCTGCCAAGCCTGATTCATGGGTTGATTACAGCGAGGAGGAGATTACTCAAGCGCGGCTGGGGCAAGCCGTGGGTCGCTATGAGCCGATGGCTCGTTCCAATCTCATGGCCTTTGATGAAGTCGTCGAGTGGGGGCCTCTGGAAAAAGCCAGGAGCTACTCGGGTCCGCAGAAAAGGAGTGCAGCCGGAGCCACCTATTTCTTTGACCGAGACGCTGGTGTCGCTTTCCATGACGCTGGCTACTGGTGACTAGGGCAGCTCACCCTTCAGGGATGACCAATGAAGGTGATTGCCTATCACGCTAAGTTCAAGGCTGCGCCCATACCTTTGCCCCATCCCGATAGCTCCTAGCGCTTTTTATGAGCTCGAGGCAGCGGCTAGCTTGCCACCTTGAGCCTTGCGAGTTGAACGCCACCCGTGTCGGTCCAGGTGATCCAAAGTTCCCCATGGATCAGGAGCGAGGCAGTCCTGCCTCGGAAGGGGGAACCCTCAAGGGTGTTCAGCTTACCTACTTGTTTCAGGGTTCCGTCCCAAGACAACTCGGCCATGCGGATCACCCGCCTTGATTCATCGGTGTCTAGCCAAGTGATGTAAATCGAATGGTCCGAGCTGACGCTAGAACAGCCGCCGATGGGCTGCTGGTCATCCAATACAACTTCTATGGGGGAGTTGAGATTCCCCTCTCTAAAGATTTGAAGGATGATTTTGGGGTGGTTTTTGGCTGCCGTGAATCGAGTCACAGCAAGATGCTTTCCGTTTTGGGTGATGGTGGGCCCGTTGACTGGACAACCCGGTGTGACCCATTGGTCGGAAGCCAGGTCTTCAGGCGCAGTCCACTGATTTTGTTTGCGGCTTATGAAACTGATGTCACGCACCTCGCTTGGAGTACGATCTCTGTAGAGGACCATGGGTCCATTCTTCGTGCTCACGGCAGCTGTGGGGCAGCAGGTGCAGACATTTTTATCCAAAATTCGCTCTTCCCCAATTTGGGATCCCATGAGGGTTGTGGTACGCAGGGTCATGGTTCCACCTGGCTGGGTCATGTCGCGTCCATCAAGCCAAAAGGCTCGGGTGATATGGCCTTCTGGCGCGAATGAAACAAAGCCGTGCTCCACCTCACTCAGGTCATCGTGGAGCCAGCCCATGTGAGACCAGTGCTGTCCCTGATCTGTCGATCGAAGAAGGCGGATGCCATAGGCATAAGTCCCACTGCCCAGATGTTGTAGCCATTGGGCATACCAATCGCCATCAGGGGCTTCGAAAACCGAGGGGATGTCCGCCCAGTTGGCAAACATGTGCTCGGAAGTGACGATGACTTGGGGCGCTTCAAACGCGCTTCCATCCCAGCGCGCCAGCAGCACCCTGGAGGTATTATTTTCTTCGGATTCGATCCAGGAAAGCCCCACTTGCTGGCCCAGTTGGCAGAGGTTTGGGGCCATGGAGCGCGTGCTGGTGGGAGGCATCATGGCTTCAAGATGCCAGCCCTCATTTTGGGCAAGGGTCATGAGGCAAGTCAGGTAGGTGCCTAGGACGCTAAGTGTATGGATTGGATGGTGCCAAAGCATATTTCCCCTGATCAGGCATGCATTGTGCATGGCTGATTCATCCTGAGCTGGGTTGCGAGTGGCGGAATCTTGGCATGCCTGGGCGCGAGACATAATCAGAAGCCTGACACGTTTCATGAAGCCTTCTCAAGGTTTCTTCTTATCTGGCATTGCGGGAACCGGCTGGCTTTGTCTGGAATAGATGGGGTGCTTAGCCATTGATTTTGAAGGCATGCGAGCATAGATTGACCATAACTATTTGATGCCCATGAAATTCATGACCTCTCCCCGCATCCTCACCGCTACCTTGTTCGGCTGTCTAATCATTGCCAACCTCCAGGCTCAGGTCTTGTTTGAAGATGACTTCGAAGTGGATCGTGCCCAGGACTGGATTGTTTATGATGAGAGCGTGGATGGGGTTCCTGATGCAGTCGTCTCATTTGCCCATGACTACTCCCAGGACACCTATGCGATCACATCGGGTGGAACGACCGAATATGTGTCGGTGCCCAGTAATCCCTTTGTTGCCGATGGGAGCCCAAGCAAGCGCGCTTTGAAGGTGATGGTCAACGCTGATGATCAGCCTGCTGAGGCCTCGGTGAGTTTGTTCCCCAAGGGGCTCAATGTGGTGGGAGACCATGCCTTGCGATTTGAAATGTTCATGAGCTACAACGGACCTGCTTACGGTGGCTCTGGCTCGACTGAGTTGGCTACCATGGGGGTCGGGCACTCGGGTGAGCTGGTGGCCTTTCTTCGAGGCAATGGTGCTCTGGATGGGGATGGAACGTTTTTTGCTGTTTCCGGTGAGGGAGGGGCATCCCGTGATTACCGTGCCTACACGGGGGATGGATTCGCTGAGCCTGATTTTCTGGATGAGCAGCTTCAGCGGTATGGATTTACCGATATGGATGGAGATGGGGTCGGTGAATACAATGCCTACGGTGGCGGGCCCATGGAAAAGGTGTTTCCCTTCCCACCTCATGAAACCAGTGGGACTCCAGGCAAGGGTTGGGTGGCTGTCGAAGTCAGACGGGTTGGCAACCAGGTGACCTGGGTCATGGATGGCCACATTATCGCGACGATCTCCGAGGACTTGACCCTTTTTGGTGGGGGAAATGTGATGATTGGTTACAGCGATCCATTTTCCTCGATTGCCAATCCAGGGGAAGAAAACTTTGTCCTGTTTGATAATGTCAGGGTTGTTTCCATCAGTCAGGGGGCTCTTTTGCCCGAGGTGGGCGTGAAGGTTGAAGGCAGTGTGGTGGAAGACCCGGACAGTGGTTTGAGTCAATTCCAGCCAAATCCAGTTGCCGAGGATCAGGCTGCGGCCACCTTCACTTTGAGTCGAACAGGTGATGCTGGCTCGTCTTTGAAGGTAAGCTATCGCCTCGAAGGATCTGCTCGAGAGGGTGTCGACTATCGAGCTCCTGCTTCTCATGAACTCGTCTTTGCTGCCGGTGAATCCTCCATCAGCCTGGAGCTGAGTCTGATCAATGATGCCGAGGAGGAGATGGATGAAACCATCGTGCTTGTGATAGAACCTGATGCTTCCTACGAGACTGCCGCAGGCAAATACGCTCAGATTCCTCTGTTGGATGATGGAGACAGCGGCCTGCCTCTTCCAGATGTGCTGGCTGGAGCCACCGTGATCTTTGACGAGGATTTTGAATCCGATGTGTCGGCTCAATGGACCATCAATCGTAGCAGCGATGACACCTCTTCGACCTTTGGTTACGACTACTCTGTGGATGGCATCCCTCCTGCACCCAGTGGGGCGGGCAAGACCACCCGAGGCCTCAAATTCACGGCCAATGAATCCGAGGGAGTGGCTGCCCATATCATGGCCAGCCCAACGGGTAAGTCATTTGAGGGCGATCATGCTCTTGTGTTCGATCTCTGGATGAATGTCAACGGACCTATGCCGGGTGGGGGTGGGGGATCCACCGAATTCGCAGCAGCCGGGATTGCTACCACTGGGGATCATATACAGGTTGGGGACGAACTGTCTGATGGGGCCTGGTTTCTTCTGACCGGTGAGGGCGGGTCTTCTCGGGATTTTCGATTTTTTCTCAATCAGGATTATTTGATGGATGATCGTGGGGTTTACTTGGCAGGAAGTCAGGATGCCAGCAATGCCTACTACGCCTCGATTTTCCCCGAGGGCAAGACAGCTCCGGCATTGCAGGTCAGCGAATTCCCAGCCCAAGATGGGGCGACATCTGCTGGGCAGGTCGCTTTCCAGTGGGTTCAGGTGCAGCTGATCAAACAAGGAGACAACGTGACCTGGAGTCTGAATGGCACTGACATCGTTCAGGCCAGCCAGTCAACGGCTCCATTCAAGAACGAGGGCAATATCTTTCTGGGCTACAGTGACTGGTTTGCCTCGGTCTCGGACAATGACTTCATGAGCTTTGGGTTGTTTGATAACCTCAGGGTCTATCAGCTTTCCAGCTCGACGGTGGCACTGGCCATCGGTATCGAACGGAGTGGTTCTGACCTTCAAATCACCTACAGCGGGAGCCTGCAGTCTGCACCATCTCCAGCGGGACCCTGGCAGCCCGTGGCTGAGGCTGTTTCTCCCTTCTCGGTGGATCCCGCTGCAGCTGCCATGACATTCTATCGTGTGGTTCCATGAGCCGAGGCCAGGACTGAGTTCATCTAAGCGAGTCCCTGATAGTCCCTGTCAGTCGCTGGCTGGGAGCATGAGCTCTAGGGCCGGTCTTCGAAGTTTCCGAAGGGTTGCAGTGGGCTAACTTGTCTTGGTTTTCCGCTATGGGTCGGCTCGTCAGTAATCCGACAAGATCCTGTGCAGGGTGGGTTTCTCTGCAGAGGGCTTTGCTCGCCGATCGGTAGCCCTGCTCTGCCTTGAGGTTGGTGCCTACCTCATCCGACTTGTTCCCTTTAGGATAACCTGTTTGACTTCATGGCATGGCAAGAGACGAGCGATTGCATGGCTGGATTGAGCGCTACGAAGCCTTCCATCAACATCCAATCAACCAGCGCCTGCATTGGGTTTGCATCCCCTTGATCGTCATGAGTCTCATCGGCCTACTCTGGTGCGTCAGATTGCCGATTCCCGCGACTGAGGCGTGGTATCCTGCACCGAACCTTGCCATGGTAGTCATCCTGTCTGCTTCGCTGTACTATCTGAGGCTTTCTTTTTCAGTGCTGATGGGGATGCTCTTTTGGAGTCTGCTTTCTTGCGCTGTGGCTCTTAGTCTGGATGCTAGCCCGCTTTCCCTTTTCAGGTCTTCCTTGGCTGTGTTCGTATTGTCCTGGCTAGGTCAGTTTCTAGGGCATCGCATCGAGGGTCGTAAACCAGCCTTCGTGGAAGACCTTCAATTTTTACTGATCAGCCCCGCCTGGTTAATGAGTTGGCTGCACCAGCATTGGAAACGCGCCATGGCTGGTTATTTCTTCAGCTGCTGCGCGGTGCTCCTCATCTGCGATTGGCTTTTTGCCATGCGGCCGAGGATCGATTTTTCTGATTCCCTGACGCGAGTGCCCGGTTATGAAGTGCAGATCGCCCGGGACGCTTGGGGTGTCCCTCACATGCTGGGTAAAAGTCATGCTGACACAGCCTTTGGCTTGGCTTACGCCCATGCAGAGGATGATTTCTCAACCATCCAGGACGTGTTGCTGGCTTCGCGGGGTCAGTTGGCAGCATCAGAAGGCATTCCTATGGCTGCCAACGACTACTACGTTGCGCTGATTCGGATTCGTCAAGGATTGCGGGAGCGATTTGCCTCCCTGGGACCAGAGATCCAGGCTGTGTGTCAGGGTTACGCTGATGGCCTCAATCTCTATGCCAGCCGCCATCCACATCTTCTCAAACGCCATGCCTGGCCTGCTCAGCCTGAAGACTTGATCGCCGGAGCCATGCACAAATTGCCGATGATGTTTGGCATGCACAATGATCTTGCTCGCGTATTGAACAACCCTGGTCCGGCTCCTGAAATGGCCTCTTGGCTCAATCCCCATCAGGCCCCTGTGGGTTCCAATTTCATGGCTATCGCTCCGACTCGATCCAACGATGGTGCGACTCGAGCGTGCATCAACTCACACCAGCCTTGGACAGGGCCAGTGGCTTGGTATGAGGCGCATCTGTTGAGCGAAGAAGGTCAGAACCTTTACGGCGGGCTCTTCCCGGGTTCTCCGGTCATTTTCCTTGGTCACAATGCCCACATGGCCTGGGGGCATACAGTCAACCATCCCGATCTTGTGGATGTTTACGAGCTTGAGATGGATCCCGATCACCCACTGCGCTATCGCATGAATGATCGATGGCTTGAGCTCGAACAGTCTTACGCCACCCTGGAGGTTCGTCTGTGGCGAGATATTCGCTGGAAGGTACGAAAGGAAGTCCTGCACAGCATCCATGGCCCAGCCATCAGGGTGGGGGATCGGGTGCTGGCGATTCGCTACGCCGGGATGGATGTGGCTTCTCAGTTGGAGCAGTGGTTCTGGATGGGGCAGGCAACCCATCTTGAAGCGTTCAAGGAAGCCATGCGCCGACAGGCCATTGCCATGTTCAACACGGGCTATGCTGACAAGCACGGGAATCTTTTTTATGTTTACAACGGCCTCTTGCCTCAGCGCGATGAATCCTTCGACTGGCAGGCTACGGTGCCTGGTAACACTCAGGACACGCTCTGGACCGAATACTTGCCCTTTGATCGACTGCCTCAGGTTGAGAACCCACCCTCGGGTTTCATCCAGAATTGCAACAGCAGCCCCTTTGAGACCACGGTAGGTGAAGGGAACCCTGCTCCTGCCGATTTTTCAAAAGCCTTGGGTATCGAAACCTGGATGACCAACCGAGCCCTCAGGGCGATGGAGCTTTATGGACAGGATAGCGCCATCACCCACGAGGCCTTCTTTCGCTATAAGTATGATAAGCAATATGCCGAAAATTCTCGTCTGCGAGAAAATATCCGACAGTTCCTGCAATCTGAACCAGCAAGGGAGGATGATTCGCTGACTGATGCGGTTGAAGTTTTGCGAAGTTGGGATGGAGATACCTCGAGCGACAATCGCCATGCAGCTTTAAGTCTGCTCACTTTCCGCCCCAGCTCCAATACAGCACGAGCCAACTTGTCAGCCTCGGTTGTGCGGGATCGGCTTCGGCAGGTGGCCATTGAACTCAAACAGCGTTTCGGGAAATTGGACGTTCCCTGGGGTGAGGTGAATCGACTGATCCGAGGGGCGGTTGATCTACCCCTTGGAGGAGGGCCCGATACCTTGAGGGCCATTTATGGTAGACCCTTGGGTGATGGTAGGCTTGAGGGGGTTGCTGGAGATTGTTTTTTTCAATTTGTGGAATGGGATGCTCAAGGTCAGCTCCAAGCTTGGGCCATCCAGCCCTTTGGTAGCCATGCATCCAGTGAGGATTCGCCTCATTACGATGATCAGACAGATCTTTTTGCGCGCGAGGAAATGCGTCGGATTCCTTTCACCAAAGAGGAGGTTCTCAGGGCCGCCGAAAGGATTTACCGCCCTCAGGACATGTGAGTCTCGTCGATGCAGAGCTGGTTCAACTTCCTTAAGTGATTGCAAGACTGTGGTGATGACCGTGCTAGGTTGAGCTTGTTTGGGTGTTAACCGGATGCCTGCTTGACAAGCCCTTGGCCTGAGAGTGAGACTGATTGTTTTGTAGCGTAATCTGTTATGGCGGAACCCAAGGTTAACGAGCTCATGGAAAAAATCGTGTCGCTGTCTAAGCGGCGTGGTTTTATTTTTCAATCATCGGAAATTTACGGCGGCATCAATGGCTTCTGGGACTACGGCCCCTTGGGAGCTGAGCTCAAGCGTAACGTCAAGGATTTGTGGTGGCAATCGATGACCCGAGAGCGAGAAGATGTGGTCGGGCTGGACGCGACCATTATCATGCACCCCAAGGTGTGGGAAGCTAGCGGCCACACGTCTACTTTCAGTGACCCCATGGTCGACTGCAAAGATTGCAAGGGAAGGTTCCGGGCAGATCAAATTGACTCCACTCCCTGTCCTAAAAAGTCCAGCAAGATGGTCACCGAATGCGGCTCGGACAAAACCGAGCCCCGCGCTTTCAACTTAATGTTCAAGACCTATGTCGGGCCGGTGGAGACTGAGGACAATGTGGCTTACCTTCGGCCGGAAACAGCCCAAGCCATTTTTGCGCAATTCAAGAACGTTTCGGATATTTCCAGACAAAAGGTGCCTTTTGGGATCTGTCAGATAGGCAAAGCATTCCGCAACGAGATCAATCCCCGTAATTACACTTTCCGCTCCCGAGAGTTTGAACAGATGGAGCTGGAGTTCTTTATCAAGCCTGATGAAGTGGCTCACGAACAGGGCGGGGCGCCTGCAGAGGATGCGCCCACTAAAAACCCAGCGCCCAACTGGGGTTGGAAACAGTGGCATCAATATTGGGTTGAACAGCGCTTGAGTTGGTATGAGAGCATTGGGCTACCTGCTGATTCCCTCGAGCTTTACTGGCAGGGAGATGATGAATTGGCACACTATGCGCGGGCCACAGTGGACATCATGTATAAATTCCCTTTCGGCGTTCAGGAGCTTGAAGGAATCGCTGCACGATCCAATTATGACCTGACCCAGCACCAAGAACACAGCGGCAAGTCGATGGAATATTTCGACGAAGATGCCAAGCAGCGTTACATCCCTCATGTGATCGAGCCTAGCGCGGGTGTGGACCGTATGATTCTCGCATTGATTTGCAACGCCTATCATGAGGCCATGATTCCCAGCGCCAAGGGCGTGCCTGAAAAACGTGTGGTGATGAAGTTTCATCCCCGAGTTGCACCGGTCAAGGTGGGCGTCTTCCCACTGCTCAAAAACAAGCCTGAATTGGTTGCCAAGGCTCGGGAAGTCTATGACGCGCTGAAGGTCCATTTTGCCTGCTTTTATGATGAGGCAGGTGCCATTGGTAAGCGATATGCCAGGCAGGACGAAATCGGGACTCCTTTTTGTGTGACCATTGATTTTGATACCCTTGGGGAAAACCCAGAACATGCCAACACCGTGACCCTGAGGGATCGTGATACCACCGAACAGACGCGCGTTTCACTCGATCAGTTGCTTCCTCGACTCAAACAGGGTCTCGGACTACCTATTTGATCTGGGTCTGGACGCTGGCTTGGCTGGCATGATATCTTGAGATGGCTTGAGCAAGACCGTTTCCATGTCCTCAGTGGCTGGCTTGTTGATGGATTTGATTGCCATCCCAAGTGTCAACCCTGCTTTCTGCGATGATCCATCGGTGCATGGTGAAAAGAGAGTGGCGGACTACCTTGCCGATCTGGCTCGTAAAAAGGGCCTGAGTGTCTCTCATCAGCCAGTCAGGGGATCACGTCGTAATCTGCTCCTGACTTATCGCCCCAGTGGCAGGCCACGATACAGGCTTCTGCTTGCACCCCACATGGACACCGTGGTGGCAAGCAAGCAGCAGCTTCAACCTCATTGTCAATTGGGCAGGATTCATGGGCGTGGGGCTTGTGATACCAAGGGCAGCATTGCTGCGATGCTCGATGCCCTCATCGCATTGATTCAATCTGAAAATCGCCCCCGCCAAACTGAGATTCAACTGGCTTGCCTGGTGGACGAAGAGCATGGCCAGCTTGGCTCTCGGGCTTTTGCTGCGCGTGCAAAACCATTTGACTTGGGCATCATCGGTGAACCGACCTCCAACAAAGTGGTGACCGCTCATAAAGGCGTGATGTGGTTTGAACTTTGCACCCGAGGTAAGGCTGCGCATGGCTCACGACCCTCCCTGGGGCGTAACGCGATTGCGCTGATGGCAACTGCGGTGCATTATCTTGAAGGGGAATACAGATCTCGCCTCGAGGATTCCAAACACCCGCTTCTTGGGGTGCCAACCATCAACGCTGGTAGCATTGCTGGGGGGCAGCAACCCAATATCGTGCCTGAGCACTGCAGCTTGTGGGCAGACCGCCGTACCCTTCCAGGTGAAACCTATCGAGCCATTGCCAAGGAAGTCATAAAGGGGCTTGGCGCACTGGGGGTTCGGGCCCAATTAAATTATCGTCAGGATGCCGAATGCCCTGCTCTGGAAACCGATCCCAGTCATCCATGGGTTCAGACCCTGATGCGGCAGCGTAGGCAGCCATTGCCTATTGGTGTGGATTATTTCTGTGATGCGGCTGTGATCGCTGCTGCTGGAACTCCCTGTGTGGTCATGGGGCCAGGATCAATCGATCAGGCTCACACTGCTGATGAGTGGATTCGTATCGATTCGCTTGAGCAGGGTAGGCAAGCGTTCCTTCAATTCATGGCGCAACTACCATGAACGATTCCAAGGTATCGCTGAGCATCATCATTGCAGCTCCTCCTGAGACACTCGAGCCTGGATCCCTGCTTTCCCTGCAAAGGCTTGAGAGGCTCCCTGATGGGGTTGAAATCATTGTTGCCCGGGGTCGGATGCCTTCAGTTCAGAGAAATCAAGCTGCCCAACAGGCTCGAGGAAAGTGGTTGTGGTTTCTTGATGATGATTCACTGGTATCAGAGCAAACCCTTGTTGCCCTGAAATCCTGGCTTCAGCGAACTGACGCGGATGGGGTGGGGGGGCCCAGCCTCTGTCCAGCCCAGGCTAGCTTTGTGCAGCGTGTTTTTGCGGTCGTCATGTCCAGCTTCCTGGCCTTTGGTCCCAGCCGAGCTCGATACCTGCGTGTTGGCCTTGCGCGACCTTCAGGGGAAAAGGAACTGATCCTGTGCAACTTGTTGATTCGGCGAGATTGTTTTTTTAACCATGGGGGGTTTGATGAGATGCTCTACCCCAACGAAGAAAATGCCTTACTCGAATCCATGGCGCGCGGGGGAAGTCGCCTGTGGTATGATCCCATCCTGTCTGTTGACCGATTGCCACGGCAGAACCTAGTTGCCTTCCTGAGGATGATTTTTCGCTACGGAACGGGCCGTGCTCAACAGATCAGGCGTCATTCAGCAAGTGGATCTTTGCTTAATGTCATGCCATCGCTGTTTTCGTTGTATCTCTGGAGTCTATTGATCGCCATGTGCTTCAGCGGGCTCCAGGGAGATGGGTGGATCTGGTTGATCCTCTTGACCCCTTTGCTGAGCTTGATCCTCGCAAGCCTTGGCGAGTGCCTAGTGCAAATGCGGCATCATCCGCGTGTGGCCTGTCTGCTCGCCTGGTGGCTGATACCATGCTCCTTGTTGGCCTACGGGCACGGATTCATAGCTGGCTTCCTTGGTAGGGCATGCTCGCCTGAGGCCAGGCAAAATAAACTGGATGTCGAGCTGGAGATCCCCCCTTCAAGGATGACTGGCGCATGAGTTTCATTCGACAGGGCTCTTGGATGGCGCTTTGTAATACAGGTGCTGGTTTGTTGATGTTCGGGGTGCATTTGCTTGCTCCGGCCATGATGGGGCAGGCAGGTGAATACGGACTTTTTGTCTCACTGCTGGGCATCCTGCATCTGACCATGTGCCCAGCTCCAGGACTTCAGACTGTGATGGCGCATCAGGCCGCGGCCGCAAGGAACCCAGAGCAAGAAGCTCATGTTGCCATGCGCGCTCGAGGAGTCTTACTAACTGCTTTGGGTGCCTGGTTGCTGGTCTTACTATTGGGGATGCTGAAGCGGGACGCGCTCTTAGCCCATTTTAAGTTGGATCGTTACCTGCCCTTAGGGGTGATTCTAGTCGCAGGATTGCTCCAACTCTGGCTCCCGGTGCTGATGGGGATGCTCCAGGGATATCAGCGCTTTGTTCCTTTGGGGTGGTCCCTGCTTGTCAATGGTGGTGGTCGCCTTTTCCTGGCAGCAGGTTTCATTCTGCTCCTTGGTGGGTCTGCTGACGCTGCGGCCATGGGGGTGCTGGGAGGGATCTTGCTTTCCCTGATGGTGGCAGCATTCAGTACGCGTGATAAGTGGCATGTGAAAGTCCCGATTCATTCTATGTCCTGGTATGCCTGGGTCTGGGACATGTTGCCCATGATTCTCGCTCCCATTCTCTTCCAACTCATGTTGGTGGCAGACATGCTTTTCTTTCGCTCAATCAGTTCGGCTGAGGAATCGAGTTTCTATGGCCTGGCTGGCACCATTGGAAGGGGCATGGTCATGTTTCTGGGGCCATTGGTTGGCGTCATGTTCCCAAAGCTCGTGGAAGAACATGCTGCAGGCAAAACCAGTCACTTGGTTTTTTCAACGATCAAGCTCACCTTATGCATGGGAGGACTGATCTGTGTTTTCATGACTGCCCTGCCTGCTTGCTTGCCGGCTTTGCTTGCAGGCCTGGAATCGCTTACCTTCTCAGGAAGCCTTGGGGTGTGGGTTGGGCGACTGTTAGATCAGGCCGAAGGAATTGGTCTCATGGTATCTTTGTTACCGTGGTTTTCATGGGGTATGCTCTGCCTCTGTTGCAGTCAGATTTTTCTCTCTCAATTGTTGGCGCATAAGCGCTACAAAGCCTTGAAGCTACCGATGGTCGTGGTCATGGCTTACTTGATTTGTCTTGGCTGGTTGCCAGATAATATCCATCAGCTTGTCCGCCTGATTTTAATCTTCAATGTCATCCTTCTACTGGTTTTAATGGTTCAGGCCATGCGAGATAAATCAGGACTTTCCAACAGTTGAACCGGCCCACATCAAGTTCGATATCATGAGTCAATTGCTTCGCGTACTGATCATTGAAGATTCCGAGTTTGATGCCCTGATCATGGTCAATGTGCTGGAGCAGGGGGGCTACCAAGTGGAGCATCAACGGGTGGAAACCCCCTCAAGCATGCGCGATGCACTCCGGGATAACCAATGGGATGTGATTCTCTCGGACTACAACCTTCCTGATTTCAATGCTCTTGAGGCGCTGGAGCTGCTGAAACAATCGGCTTTAGATATTCCTTTTATCATAATCAGTGGGGGGATTGGCGAAGATGTGGCTGTTGCTGCCATGAAATCGGGAGCTCACGACTACCTGATGAAGGGTAACCTAGCCCGCCTGGTGGTGGCGGTCGAACGTGAGCTGGGAGATGCCGCCCATCGCCGAGCCCGACGACAAGCTGAGGAGGACCTGCGTGAGAATGAAATGCGCTATCGCCTTTTGTGGGAAAATTCCAACGACGGCGTTGTGTTGACTGATGATGCGGGTTGGATTTTGTTTAGCAACCCAGCCATCATATCCATGTTTGGACTCGCTTCAGATGAACTCAAAGGGAGGAACATCGCCACCTTAGTGGGGCTCGAAGGAGACGCTCCTGGGTTTTCGGATTTTGTTTCCGGATTGCTGAGTGCCGAAGTCACCCTCAAGGAATATGTGGGTGTCCGAAAAAACCGCGATACTTTCCCACTTGAAATCAGTTGCAGCGGTCTGGAGATGCACGGCCGTCGCATGCACGCTGCCTTCCTGCGAGACATCAGCGAACGCAAGCAGGCTCAGATGGAAATCAAGCAGCACGAGGAGCGATTGGAGGCAGTCAGAGAGATCCAACAATGGATGTTCCCCAAGGTGCCTCCTTCGATTGAGGGCTATGACATCGCTGGAGTATCCTATCCAGCTGACGCTGCAGGTGGGGATCACTACGATTATTTGGTCATGCGGGATGGCTTCCAGGGCTTTGTCGTCGCCGATGTGGCAGGTCATGGTATGGGGCCGGCCATGCTAATGTCCGAAGCTCGGGCCTACCTGCGGATGCTTGCCAGGCGTTTGAATCAAACTGGTGATATCCTGACCAGTGCCAACGAGGTGTTGGGAGAGGACTTGAGCTTTGAACGCTACATCACGGTCATTCTGCTCAGTTTGGAAGCCGAGGCCAGGCGCCTGACCTTCAGTAATGCAGGTCATCCTCCGGGAATGATTCTGGATGCGAGCGGAGCCATCAAGGCCTTGCTCAAGCGCCAGGGAGTGCCTCTGGGGATCCAGCCAAACTGCCTTTACCCAAGCTCCGAATCTGTGACGCTCAATCAGGGTGATCTGGTTTTTCTCTACACCGATGGTTTTGATGAAGCCATGTCCGAGGATGGGAACTTTTTTGGTATGGAGAGCATGGCTGAGGTGATACATGAGCATCGTCAACTCCCTGCCACTCAGATTTTAGAGTGCCTGAGGGAATCGGTTGTCCAATTCACTGGCAATCAACCCCAAGCGGATGATTTGACCGGTATCCTCATCAAGGTGCTGT
>Ga0181565_10002175_pt1 | contig 14989 bp, 13 predicted proteins | sample 101ome_16_FD_129661 | JGI IMG/M metagenome (GOLD analysis project Ga0181565, IMG submission 129661) | Coastal salt marsh microbial communities from the Groves Creek Marsh, Skidaway Island, Georgia - 101401AT metaG (megahit assembly) | ecosystem: Environmental > Aquatic > Marine > Intertidal... | reverse complement strand
TGCAGCGGTGGTTTTTTCGGCGAGCTTCTTTTTTGAGGCATCCAGATTCTTGCGCAGACGCTGGGGATCGTATTTTTTGAGTTCCGCCAGCTCGGTGCGCTCAGCAGCAAGATCTTTCTGCAGCGCTTTGATACGGCTTTTTACCGTTGCGACTTCTTCTTTCATATTCTCAGAGCGATTATGAAGTTCTCGATTTCGCTGCTCGAGGGCTTGGTTGTTACCAGATTTGCCTGACAAGTCGGTGATCGTGGCTAGCTGCGTGGCGATCGTGTTTTCAAGTTCACTCAGCTTGGATTCGAGTGTTGCCTTGTCACTGTTGAGTTGTGCAATCGTTGCGTCTTTTGCATCCAGTTGCTGCTGATATTCGCCGCGCAACTTGTTTTCTACTTCGATGAGTTTTTCCAATTTATTCAGTGTGAGTGTGTCGTTCATTAACTGTCCTATCAGTTTTGATGCAGTGTTATGGTCAAGTCGAAGCCAGGTCGGTGGTCGATCGTGGTGTTCTGGCTGGGGGATTGCCCGACAAAATAGTCTAGCGCTGCCAGCGCCGGCTGCACGCCATGCCCTCAGTCGCTTTTGTTCTCGCGCACCGCAACCGAGGCGCCGCATCGAAAACGCTACGCTGGCGATAAAACACCCTTGCCTGAGCGCGCAAGGCGGGCGAAATTGTACCCCTTAATACCCACTTAATAAAGTGGATTGCCACCCCGGACTAACATGGGGCCTATTAAGGCCAACAGGGACATCGGTCGCTCAGGTAAAGACGATAAACCGACCCTGCTGAGCGCAGGCCCCTGTTCTGAACTGCCTAAAGAAATCCTACGGAAGGGCTCGCTACATTTGATGTGACGTGGAAACGAGGCGTTGATATCGAGCTCACGCTGGTCGGAAAAAAGGGCTGGATGTGCGAAAACCGGGACAGTTGATTAAGGAGCCATCCCCAACTTATACACCGTTTGCGACGGTTAAATCATGCCAGCGCAAATCGCTACTGGCTTTCTGTGCTCGAGGTATATGTCCATCAAGTCAAGCGATGTATTCTGCGTCCGGTGAAACGCCACACAAAACTAAGGGGGCGCGTAATATTTTTTTTCACCACGACCTTCACTAATGATATTATTTCCGGATAAGCAGCGCCATCGAGCGGCCCGACAAATACGCGCCATAAAGGTGTAAGCGTTTCAGATCCACAGGTGCCGCTTTTCAGCGCACCACTTCAGTTTTTTTCTGTATGCAGTTGCTGCAAATCCAGTTGGGATTAATTAGATGACCAGATTTTTCGGCGTTGGCTATTTTCTCACTCTGGGGATTTTATATATACCTATCTCTCTTTTTTTTGCCAACATCGTTAGCCTATCCTTTGACTTATCATTGTTATTAGCACCTTTAACGGTTTCAGCAATACTATTTATTCCTTTACTTTTATTCGTCCGTAAGTTCCCGGTATTAAATTTTGTACTCGCAGGTTTGGGTATAAGCATATTTGTCTGTGACCTGTTACTCAGAGGAAACTATCACTTATTGGATGGAAATAATGTTCCAGCAACCCAAAATCTTATCGCTGTAACTTTAAACGCGCTGATCTACCTCGGAGTCCCCATAGTACTTGTTTATTTTCGGGAACGGGTTGAACGACAACTCAAGGAAATGTGCATCCCCGTTTGCTCCGCAGTAATAGTTGGTTACGCAGCCTTAGCTACCTATTCAGGGGCGACTCTCAATGACTTCGGGTCAGCGGGAATTGCCGAAGACGTAGTTGTTTATGACGCTAAACAGCCGAATATTTATTTCGTGGTATTAGATGCTCTGGACGGTAACAGCTTTAACTTAAGCCTCAAAGATCCACCTTTCTCAAGAAGCTTCTCCGGATTTACGAGCTTCACGCAGAACACTGCCAATTATCTTTACACAAATTTCTCATTCGCTAGTTTCATGTCGGGCACCTTTATTCAAGGCTCTCCTGAAGAGGAAATTTTTACGGGTACTGGTGAAATAAAAAAGATCACGGCGCTACCTGATCTGCTTCAAGCTAACGGTTATCGGGTGAGTGCATATACTCAATCGCGCTTTCTGTCTGGGGACGAAAATTTTTCGATAACAGACGTCGAGGTATATGAGGAAGCGACAAATTTCTCCGGGTTAAACTTTGATTTCATAGTGTCGTGGCTTATGCGCTCACTCCCCAGCGCCACTCTCCTCAGATCAAGTGAAATCCGCAGAATCGCTGAGAAGACCTTACTAGCATCTGCGAGATCAAGCGGAACCGCGCCCGATTTTCCAAAGAGCACTGAGGACGGGATTGGGCCTTTCACAGGCGTCAAAATTCTTGAAAAGGCGATAGATGACGAGGAGGCGAGAGAGAGTTACGGCGAGTTCGTTTTTATACACGCAATAATTCCGCACGGCCCTTACCGCATATCTAGCAATTGTGAATTCAGAGAAACACATACATCTTATACAGAACAGCAGGCCTGCGCGCTTTCCTTAACTGCCAACTTTCTTTTAGAGCTAGAGCGGTTAGGGCGGTACGACGGTTCTTTTATAGTCGTTATGGGTGATCATGGTAGCGGCTGGGAATCTGTAACAAGCACAGTAGGCAACATTACGGTATTAAAACCCGACATAAAGCCATGGACTACGGCACAAATTGAGTCCAGAGTTCACACCGGCTTGATGATAAAGCCCCCATTTGCCGGCGATTTTGGTAAAAAACCGGCTGTATTTTCATCGTCAGAGACCCAATTGATCGATGTTTTTCCCACGGTCGTCGAACATCTTGGGCTCTCAATTCAGCCCATGCACCCTGTTGCGGGTCGAAACGTCTTTCAAGAACCGCAAGAGGTGCGTAGCAAATCATTTTTCTACTTTACGCCGACGAACGGTAAAATCCCCAAACCAGCCTACCAATTCGAGCTGGTTTTTGACTCGGAGAACAACCGATTCTCGATCAACAATGAAGTAGATGTCTCGGGTGGTCGCCGTTATTTTTGCGACCAGCCAAGTCTGTTTACGAATAATGTTGTTGCGACAGGACTTTCTGATGTGGAGGGTGTTGGTCGTTGGAGCGAGTCCTCAACAGTGCATGTCGCTGTTCCCCTGGCAGATGCCTGTGAGCCGGTCCGGATAATAGTGCGCGCTAACGCACTGGTAACGTCGGAGTATCCTGTTCAATCGGCGTCGGTTGCTGTTAATGAAGTGCCGGTTGGAAAGATGGAGATTCGGCACGGAGAATTAGCGCCCAAAACATTTATTTTTAACTTACCTGAGTCGGTATCTAGGGAGTTAGATATCCGGTTTGAAATAGACGCTCCAGTTACTCCAAAGTCTTTAGGTATAAACCAAGATGAGCGGGAGCTGGGCTTTTCCTTCCGTAGCCTAGAGCTGGGCTCAAGCAGATAGCAAGGCCTTCAATAATTTTTGCACCGATACGCAAACGCGGCCCCAATCTCGCTACTGATCTAACGCGGCGAATAGTCAAGCGAGTGGTAGTGAGGTATGCCTAAAACTTACTGCAACATGGGAAGATTAATTTTCAATCCGGGTGAAGCGAACGTATTCCTTGCTTCGGGCAACACCATGTCTAAAGTCCGCGGGTATCTCTGTTTTACCAAGCGGTCTGACTACTGGTGACGGTGGGAATACCTCGGTGTACCTGTCAACTAAACCGGACGAAAGTGTATCTGGGAGCGACTGTTGTCTAACTTCATCATCACTGTCCGCCCCGGTGAACGGCATGCCGCGATAACATGGGCGCAACGCCTAAAGCGGGGTTTTGAATATTGATATGGAGGCCTGTGGCCGGTGTGGCGGGTCGTTGAAAGTCGTCGCTTGCATTGAGGATCAGAGCATCCTAGCGCATCATCGCGAGAAGGAACATAACGCTTATGCCCGGCTACTGCTAATGCCGCCAACCAGGGCGCCACCTCAGACATTGCCCCTTTTCGCAGGCAACGAATCCAGTTCAGCAGCACTCAATCAGTAAGGAAACTACTGAGAAATCTGTTGGTATGGATTTTTTTGTGCCAAGTCTCGAAGAGGAGCGAAAAAGATCTACCAGACCAGCGAAGCGACCACTAACCGCAGGCACTCTCTGAGCCTATATACATAATCTCATGCCTGCACCACCACTTTCTCGACGACCAAAATTCTCCCGACACCCCATTTCTATTTCTCGTACTCATTAGAGATACGCTTCTAACTTTTCCCGCGCATAACTTTTATATTTGCCGTGAAAGAACTGCAAATAAAAAAGTGATCAAATTGTTTCCCACCCAATACAGAATTAAGCCTGATGGCAGGTTATAAACCAATAAAAAGAGGATCACAGAAATAATTAAGAAGCGATTTCTGCTTTGAGGATCGTCGCTAAAACGTACGTGAGCATCAATGAAAGTAATAGCGAACATGAGTAACGGCAAGGCATTGATGATCCCAAAAAATCCATCAGGCTGCGATAGATCACCGATGAACAGAAAGCTCTGCCCGGACAATAAGCCGTCGGAAGTGAAAAGGAAAACGGCAGAGATCAATACTGGAAGCGATACTAGCAAACTCGCGCTCATACCGACGCTATGAATGGGATGATAGTTATATTTCTCAAAAACCTCTTCAGTCGCCAGAAAAAGTTTTTCTCCCTTGAGATGACCCTTTAGCTCATTGACTTCGGCGTTGACCTTTTGGGTTTTTTGACTTATCCGATTCTCCAGAGAGCGCCCCATCCTCACCAATGGAATTAGGGCAATCGAGAAGGTCGCGCTCAGTATTAATATGGAAAATCCGAGCGAGGAAAAAAGCCCAACGTACAGCGAGAGCAATATTTCCATGAGCAGGATAATCGGACTAAGGACACTCTCTAATATCGCCAACATAGAGCTTGGTTATCGATTCAGAGCATGTACTAGCGGGGGGTCAGGTAAAAGATTTCGCGCTTACCCCCCTTGAGTTTTCGACGATCGCGTATATCGAAGTGCCGTTCAACTTCACTAACGAACTGCTCCAGATTATAGTCCTCGTACTGCTCCTTCTTATTGGTGAGCAGTTTAATAACCATCTCGTCGCTGCGATCTACGAACTCCAAAATGATCTCAGCATTAAAACCGCGTAGCCAGTCGAGAAACATTGCGTTGGGGATATTTGAAGTTAGCCGAACGTGGTGTATCAGTGCGAGACAGAGAATAAGGTCTGGCTTGCCACGTTGAGCGAGAGACAGTCTTTCCTGACCAGCCCACCCCTGCGCAGGGGATATGTTTGCGAGATTCATGACCAGAGAAAGGATATTCGAATCGGTGTCGCTTTTTTGCTGGAGGTACAACTGCTCCACAGCGTTGTGGTCGCCGTCAATGGCGATAACCTGGTTGCAGTGATCGCTACACAACCGTGAGAATGTCCCTGTATTACTGCCAATATCCCAGATTTCATTCCGGAATTTTGATGCCGCGTGTTTCTCGACGAAAGCCTTCTTTTCCTCAAAATCGGCATCGTTGTATGTATGAGTTTTGTCGTAACGCGACCAATCCGAATGGCCGATATCAATGTCGAGTTTACGGACAAGACGGGCCAGACTTTGCACCAGGCCCAGGACCATCGCCTTTGACTGTTTCTTACCGGCTCGCCGCTCCGCCGGGGCGTCGTCCCGTTCGCGATTTGCAATCATGTTCTCAATTCGCGCAGGGAAGACAATGTGCGATAGCACGCCCTTGCGCAAACGCTTAAGGCCTTGAAAGTACTTGACTGCCTCCGTTGGGGGAATGCCGTCGAGATTGGAGCGAATCAAGGGCAGGTAGTCAATTTTGAGATGTGCGCGCATGAGTAGAGGCGTCAAAAATGTGGAGCAGAATTGTCGATAACCCACCCAAGGCTCACCCTCTATCCAGGGCTCAAAAGATCCGATATCGATGAACACCGGTCTAGAGCCACGCCATTGGACGTTATAGGGCGTTGCGTCTTTCAAGGTCCATCCGTGTTCCAAGCAGCACTCGACAATGCGCAGTTGCAAGAGTGCCGCATCTTTGAGCATCGAAAATGACCATTCATAGGGATACGTGGTAAATGAGATTAGCTCGTGCTCAACGACGCCGGCCCAGCCATCTGCCATGATCGAGCGGGCAACTGAATCATCGGCTCGAGAGGGAGAGCCATTAATAACCTCCCCATTTTTTATCAAATTCTGAAAAAAACGCTGCTCCGTAAGCCTGTCGTAAGACTCTTTGGTGGCTAGGTCCATACCTCGAAAGATCCGCGTTACGGAATTAAGCCTGCTTTCGTAAACACGGCTGGTCGGATCGCGGAATGACCCGGTATTAGCGACCGGAGGTGTATGATTATCAGCTGTCACGGGTCTCGTCACTATCTTGTTCATCAGTGTCCACAGCTGAACCGAACAGGGCACGTCTGATCTTGTAAAAATATTTTCGAAGGGTATACCCAATCGCCGCGAAGAGACCCAGCACAGTGGTGACAATGACACTGCCCGACCCCGGGTCTACATAGGCATAAGCCGTCGACGGCAAGATGAGTGAAGCCGAGATGACCATCAGGCATATTGGATTACGGTAACTATTTGTCACGCTTTTTCTCCCAGTGAGGCAATAGGATTGCAACGGTACAACGCGTCCGACAGCGTTGATGCCTTTCGCTAAAATCGCTTTGTCGCGCATTTTACACAGAAGCAAACAAAACAGATAACGGCCCTCCGCGAAGACGCGGGGCAGTCTGCGTCACTTAGTACGACCCATAAACAACTGACTATAAGAGAGAGTCTGGCTGCTGAATCAGGAGTGTGGCTCGAATCGCATCAGCTCTGGAACGATGAGTTTGTCGTCATGAAACTAGGCTTAATCTGTGGTTATGATCAGTTTGGGTTTGCCTGTGGAGCCACCGCTGGCCAATGTTTTGACGGGATTGCTGATGAGGACAGCTAGGTTTGGTGAAATCGACCCGCAGCCACCAGAATCAGCCGGATTTAGCACAACCAGTGCGGTGAGTGTGCGACGGATGATGACCTCGGGCTCGGCGAGAGCCAGTAATCGCATTAGCTCATTATCAGACAAGCGGCCACTGAAGGGCATCGGCGTGCCGCCTGCATTGAAAGCGGCGATCGCCGCGACGAGGTAATCGGTGCAGATGGGCTTGCTTCAGATATTGCTGCGGAATATTCTTTGGAGAATACGGTCTATCGAATGCGATTTGGAAGGGATACCATGAACAAAAAATTGTCAGGGCTCGGTTTGATCTCGACATTGGTGGGTGGTGCTTTATTAGTGGCGTCCACGCACACTTGGTCAGCTACAGCTGCGATTGTCGGTGCCAAAGTTACGTATCTGCTGAATGACCAAAAGAATTACGGATATTGTATGGCCCGCTTGAGCATAGCTCCCTCGACAGTTGGTCTCAATTGCCCTGCAGACCCTTTAGTCACTATGGACTGCCAAGGGAACTTCGGCTCAAAGACAGCTGCAAACGCTATTTTTTCTGCTGCTCAGCTAGCTTTTGTTGCCAATAAGACAGTGAGGGTAACGTTAGACGATTCCAAGAAGATAAATGGTTTTTGTTACGTTACGAGGCTCGACGTTTACTAGCTTGGTGCGTCAACCAGCGGCTGGTAGAGAGGTGCGCTGTTGCACCGTGCCGCTTTTTGGACAAATACAAGGAGCAAGCGAGCTTTCTTCTTGGTGCAGCACGCTGGTAGTGGGTGCATAAACCTCGGCTAGCCGACACTACACTACTCCATGGCGAGCACGCCTCGGTCATCTGCCGAGCGCTACTCGCTACTCCACCCCATCTAAGTCCGTTGTTACGGTAGCTAATGTCGCTGCACAAATCTTTGTGCATAGTAAATTCATGGAAACGGGGTTAGGAGTAGCGCCATGAACGTTTTGGATCTTCAGTTTTGGCATCGGCAGCAACGGGTTCTGGGCGTCATCGGCATCGTAATCGGGCTGGGTGCCTGGGGCATGGAATTCGCGGGCGCCGTGTACGTGTGCCCTTACTGCCGAGTGCAGCGAACAGTCATCCTGCTATTGGGCTGCGTAATGTTGCTGCCCTCCCCAAGACATTGGATTGCAAAATATGCCGCTTCGGTGGTTGGTTTTCTTGGCGCGGTGGTTGCTGTCAATCAAAATTTCATGGGCTGGGTAAAAATCTCTAAGGGGGAATTTGCCTTCAATGAAAACCTTTTCATTGATCCTTTCCTACTCTCTACCGGATCGCTCTTTATCATATTGGCGCAACTCTGGCTCATACTGGGCAACTCTACTACGCCTATCCAAAGACGCACCTGATCGATTTATTACCGTGATGTAAAGCCTACTGGGATGGCGGACCAAGTTATAGCAGCACTTTAATGCGCTTATGCGCGCGTCAAATAGGCACCGTAACCAACCCGAGAGAACGTATGTCCACCACCATCGACCACATCATCATTGCCGTCACTGATCTGCTGACTGCCACAACTGACTACGCCACGCTTCTGGGTAGACTGCCCAGCTGGCAGGGCTCACATCCCGATTACGGTACTGCCAACACCCTTTTTCAACTCGATAACACGTATATCGAGTTGCTGGCACCGGCCGGGCAAGGCCTGGCAACTGAGCATATTAATACGGTGCTCAATGGCCGAGACACGCAGTTAGGAGGCCTTGTCTTTGGCACTAAAGACGCCGCTGCTTTTATCGATCACGCGAGAAAAAAGGGCCTGGCGGCGTCCGACTCGGTACCTGGTCACGGTGTGGATACCCTTACCGGTGCTGAGCGCCGGTGGCGGAATATGTTTTGGGACGCTGACGCCGCGCGAGGTATTTTTTCTTTTTGTATCGAGCACGAGACGGCTTCATTACTGCGCGAAGCCCCGCCCACCGGCGCAGGCGCATTGACCGGAGTAGATCACGTTGTGGTCAAAACTCAGAGCGTCGAGGCGGCAAAGCGGTTTTACGGTGAACAGCTGGGGATTCGCTTGGCCCTCGAACAGCACGTGCCAGAGTGGGGCGGCACGCAGCTCTTTTTCAGAACGAGCTCGATGAGTATCGAGGTGATTGCCTCTGATCAAGCACCTACTCAGGATGAGTTGTGGGGACTCGCACTCAAATCTCCTGATCTCGAGGCAACCCAGGCGCGACTCTCTGAATCAGGTGTAGATGTGTCTGATATCCGGGAAGGCCGAAAGCCAGGTACGCGGGTATGTACCGTCAAATCCCACGCGTTGAATGTACCGACGCTACTTATCGAGCACCAAACAGTCTGAGTCGGCCCGATCCAAACCTGCTAACCGATTAGCAGAACTCAGAAGTCGATACATATTTTGCTTCAAGGCTTCAGCCCACCATGCCAAGGCCTCATTAATTCAAGGTGGCACTAGACGAACAATGAAAGACCAGAGTGCTACGCTAAATTCTTGACAGACTTCACCTCGGCGAATGATTATCGAGAGCGTGCCCCCGTTAATGCAATTGGGGTAGTGGAAGGTGTCCTAGATCACTCGACGATATTGCTAGATAATGGCGTCCAATCCGGTTCGGGACGGACAAGTCAGGACTGTTAGAAAGGCCCGGATCACCGTGAAACCGCATAGTGCTTGGGTATCGAGCCCAGGTCGCTTGTGGTGCAGAGAATGCCAAACCAGCTACGCAGCAGGCGCAAGCGGCCGCGGCAAGTGGGAATATGTTGGAATATAAGCTACTTGCAACTCGGCGTAGCTTCTTATGGCGGGTAACCTATCTGATGCGTTTGCTGTTAGATGTCTGGATTATTAGGCCTTCGATCGCAGGCAGACGGGCAGCCAATCGACTGCTCGGCAGTCTAATCAATGCTTTCGAGACGCCACTCGCCGCCTTAATGAAGTTTTGTCTAAGGTATCAATGGATTACCGCGCTAGCCAACAAAAGTTTATCGCGCTTGCCATTTTTGCGTAGCCATCTGATGCAAATTTTAGTGAAGTCTGACGCACATCACGGCTCTGCTGAAGTTACTACCTCATCTGAAGAACTGTCGGTCACTCATTTAAGCCCTAGAGCGCGTCAAATCCATGCTGATCTGAAAGCCGCAATGAAAAGCAATCGATAGGAATCTCCGCGGTGCGAGTCGTAATTGATATGCAGGGCGCTCAAACCGAGAGCCGCTTTCGTGGCATTGGACGCTATACACTGTCGTTCTCTCAGGCTGTTGTGCGCAATCGGGGTGAACACGAGATAATTCTGGCGCTAAGTGGCTTGTTTCCTGACACCATTGAACCCATTCGCGCCGCGTTCGACGGCCTGTTGCCACAGGAAAATATCCGTGTGTGGCATGCGCCCGGTCCGGTCGCTGATAAACAGCCGGGCAACGACGCCCGCCGAGAGATTGCAGAGCTGACCCGGGAGGCTTTTCTGGCCAGTTTGCAACCCGATGTTATTCATATTTGCAGCCTGTTTGATGGGTATGTCGACGATGCGGTCGCCAGCATCGGTAGGTTTGATCAGAACACACCAGTAAGTGTGGCGCTTTATGATCTGATTCCGCTGTTAAACCCCGACCAATATCTGAGGCCAAATCCAAGCTTCGAGCTATATTACCGTCGAAAAATTGATGATTTAAAGAAGGCTTCTCGCTTTCTCGCGATCTCGGAGTTTTCTCGCAACGAGGGAATCGACAACCTTCAGCTAGACAAACCACAAGTGGTCAACGTCGGCACTGCTGTTGAACCTCAATTTCAACAATCCCGCATTTTGAAAGAGGTTTCACAGCCGCTATTTAAGAAGTGCGGTATTGCCCGTCCGTATGTGCTTTACACCGGCGGTGCGGATGAGCGCAAGAACCTGCCGCGTTTGATTCAAGGTTATGCCGCCCTACCCCGTGAGCTACGGCAAAAATACCAACTGCTGTTTGCGGGAAAAATGCCTGAAGGCAACATTGCGGATTTCAAGCGCAAGGCGATACAGGCTGGCTTGGAATGCCACGAACTTTGTTTTTCGGGCTATGTAAGCGATGAAGAACTCGTTCAGCTTTACAACCTCTGCGAGCTTTATGTGTTCCCCTCTTGGCACGAGGGCTTTGGCTTGCCAGCGCTGGAGGCAATGGCCAGTGGCGCACCGGTAATTGGCGCGAATAGCAGCAGCCTGCCGGAAGTGATCGGGCTGGATGACGCGCTCTTTGATCCGATGGATGTTGAGTCCATCCGCAACAAAATGCACCAAGCTTTGACGGATTCGAGTTTTCGAAAGCGTTTGTGCGAGCACGGTCTGCGACGTGCGAAGTCTTTCACTTGGGATAAAACCGCCAAACGTGCGATAGCGGCATGGGAGACGTTACCGTCTCCTGATCAAGCTCGCTACCTTGAGACGTCATTAAATGAAGAGCGGTTTTTTTCACTTCTAGGCCTAAGGCTACGCGGTCAAAACGATGCAACCATAAGCAACCTGTCAGCCTGCATCGCAATTAACCAACAAGCGGGCATCCAGCGCCAATTGCTCGTAGATGTCTCTGAACTCTGCCAGCACGATGCTGCAACCGGTGTACAACGCGTAGTGCGCAGTTATCTCAAGGGCCTTTTACACTCGCCCCCGGCAGGGTTTCGAGTGGAGCCCGTTTACGCTACGCGCGATCATGGTTACCGCTATGCGCGTCGTTTCACCCTGGATTTTTTAGGGCAGTACGCTGCACAGGCGAGCGACAGACCTATTCGCTGGCAGCGGGGCGACATCTTCTTTGCTCTGGATATGCAGCATCATGTTCAACTGGCTCATAAAGATTTTTATCAACGACTTCGTCAAGCCGGGGTCACGGTTAAATTCCTTGTTTACGATCTATTGCCTATTCAGCTTGCAGATTACTTCAGAAACTCCAACGCAAAGGAGCTACATGAACAACTGCTGGCGATGATAGTCACGACCGACGGTGCAGTATGCATCTCCAAAGCCACAGCGGATGCACTGATTGAATGGACTGAAGGATCCAATCGGCAATCGTCACCGAACTTCAAAAGTGCATGGGTACATATCGGCGCAGATATAGAAGGCTCTGCCCCTTCGAAAGGCTTGCCGCCCGATGCCGATAATGTTTTTGCCACTCTCGCTGTAAGGCATAGTTTTTTATGTGTGGCTACGCTGGAGCCCCGTAAGGGTCAGCAACAAATTCTTGAAGCTGTTGAGCAATTGTGGGCGCAAAAAGGTGATGTCAACCTTGTTCTGGTTGGTCAGCAGGGCTGGAAGACAGAAGAACTAGCAGAGCGAATTCGCACTCACCCCGAATTGGGGCGGCGCTTGTTTTGGTTGCAAGGCATTTCCGACGAATATCTTGAAAAAATCTATTCGGCTTGTTCGTGTCTGATTGCCGCCAGCCTTAATGAAGGTTTCGGCTTGCCGCTGATCGAGGCCGCTCGTCATGGCTTACCCATCGTCGCACGTGATATTGCCGTTTTCAGGGAGGTAGCGGCTGAAAACGCCTATTACTTTACCGGCGAAACACCGCCAGATTTAGCGAGCGCACTGCAAAAATGGTTGGCTTTGTTCACGCTTGAAAAACATCCAAAATCGCATGCCTTGCATTGGTCCACGTGGCAACAGAGCACCGAAAGGCTAAAAGCCGCACTAATTGAGCAAAATTATCCGCGTCGTCAACTGTTGGTCGATATTTCTGAACTGGTGCAGCGCGATGCAAAAACGGGCATCCAACGTGTGGTGCGAAATGTTCTTTCCGAGTGGCTTAAGTATCCGCCGGTTGGGTATCGCGTTGAGCCGGTTTATGCCACTGTAGACCAGCCTTATCGCTATGCGCGTCAATTCACATCACACTTTCTCGGGGCAGCTGAACCGACTGGCACAGACGAGCCGATCGATTTCACTTCCGGGGATATATTTTTTGTTCTTGACCTTCAACCACAGGTTCAGGTGGCCCAATCCATGTTCCTGCAGAACCTGCGCCGTGGTGGCGTCACTTTAAAGTTTATGGTTTACGACTTGCTTGCGGTACAGCATTCGGATCATTTTGTCGAAGGGGCTTCCGAAGGCTTCACTAACTGGCTACATGTTGTGGGCGAAAGCGACGGAGCAGTATGTATTTCAAGGTCTGTTGCTGAAGAGCTAGAACGATGGATGGTAGCTCAAACTTGGCAGCGGCAAAGCGAGTTTAAGATTGAATGGAATCACCTCGGAGCTGACATTGAACCTACGCGCACTCACCACGGGCGCCAAGGAAGCCCGGATACCGTCATCAGCCAACTTCAAGACGGAGAAACTTTCTTGATGGTTGGCACCCTCGAACCCCGTAAGGGCCATGCTCAGGTGCTGGATGCCTTCGAACAGCTTTGGCGAGAAAAACATGAGATGAATTTGGTGCTTGTTGGCAAGCAAGGCTGGCTCGTAGAGAGCTTGACGGAACGACTTCGCAACCATCCCGAGATGAATAATCGTCTGTTTTGGCTCGAAGGTATCAGCGACGAATACCTCGAGGCTGTCTATGCTGACAGCACCTGCCTGATCGCGGCCTCCTATGGCGAAGGTTTTGGTCTACCGCTGATTGAAGCGGCTCAACACAAGCTTCCAATTATTGCGCGGGACATTCCGGTGTTTCGTGAAGTGGCAGGCGAATATGCCCATTACTTCAGTGCTGAAACTTCCGATGAGCTCGCCCAAACAATCATTGATTGGCTGTTGTTATATCGCGCAGAGGGTCATCTGAGACCAGATAAAATGCGGTGGTTAACGTGGAAGGAAAGTGCCTATCAGTTAAGCGATATTCTCACGGGGCAACACCAGTGAGCGAGAGCTGCACCCTTATTGATGGCGTATCAAAAGCAGTGGATCACCACATGCGCTTGTTCTTGGGCGAGCAGTACCTACGCCTGCAAACACCGCTTCATTGCGCCAGCGAAAATATGGACGACGCGTCGCGAGGCGATATTCGAAAATTAAAGCAAATGACGCGCGAGCTGATAAAGCGAGAAACAGAGGTGCTACACCACTTTATGGCATTCGAGTAGGTGGGCCCTATAGTGATCCGCCCGCGTTGCAGATTACAACGGCGCAAACTAGGGCGAAGGCCGAGGAGATAAAACGTGAGATGGATACTGGGCGCAGCGGCATTGGTGGGGGCCATTTGGCTTTTGATTTCCAAGCAGGAATTAACGCCCGCACATGAGGCCCCGTCCCCTGCGGTAATAACGCCGCAGGAAGCGCCGCTCAGTGAGTTCCCCGCGGAAGAGACGGTTGTGACTGCCCAACCAGCGGAAGCGGTGCCGAAGCAAGCTGCGCCGGATCGAGATGACAATGGCGTGATCAATATCGGCGAGCCCATGGATCCCGATGACCCGTCGACCTGGCCTCAGCCAGAGAACACCGAGATTATCAACATTGGCGAGCCCATGGACCCCGATGACCCGTCGACCTGGCCTCAGCCAGAGAACACCGAGATTATCAATATTGGCGAGCCCATGGATCCCGATGACCCGTCCACCTGGCCCGTAGATGAGAACACCGAGGTCATTAATATTGGTGAATCCATGGATCTTGATGACCCGTCGACCTGGCTTCAGCCAGAGGACACCGAGATTATCAACATTGGCGAGCCCATGGACCCCGGAGACCCCTACACCTGGTCGAAGGACGGGCGCTGAGCTTGAACGATAGGTGGCCTTGGTGCGGCGCTCCCGCTGATACCTGCGACGGGTAAAAAGCGCAGTGCGCGCGGACGACTCGGCCAAACCCCCGATGAGGATAACGACACCATCGGGCTATAACCTGCGCGCTTATCTCGGAGGCATCCGAATGCCGCCATCCATGCGAATCACTTCGGCGTTCATATAGGGATTAGTGATGCACTCCATGACCGTAAAGGCCAACTCTTCGGCAACACCCAGACGCTTGGGGAACAGTACCGACGCACCGAGCTTGGCTTTAAACGCTTCTGCTGGTTCTCCCTGGCCGTAAATCGGTGTGTCGATCAAACCGGGTGCCACCGTGTTGACGCGAATACCGACAGAACTCAAATCACGGGCAATCGGCAAGGTCATCCCGACAACACC
>Ga0181565_10002173_pt1 | contig 14996 bp, 14 predicted proteins | sample 101ome_16_FD_129661 | JGI IMG/M metagenome (GOLD analysis project Ga0181565, IMG submission 129661) | Coastal salt marsh microbial communities from the Groves Creek Marsh, Skidaway Island, Georgia - 101401AT metaG (megahit assembly) | ecosystem: Environmental > Aquatic > Marine > Intertidal... | reverse complement strand
GAATAATGGATGTTCTTATCAATCTGCACGTGTAATGGTCCAGGCATTTGTAGGAAGTTCATTCGCACCATCTGCACCTACGGGAGTTTCGGATACAACTATTTGTTACAATGGACAAACTACTACCATAGATTTAAGCGCTAGCACCTCATCAGCAGCAACTATTCGTTGGTTTGATGTTGATAATGGAGGGACTCCATTAGGAACAGGAAATACCTATCAGGCTACAATTGATAGCAGAGGTGAGAAGACTTATTACGTTGAAACATGGGATGGAAATTGTGGATCTGGTAGAATTTCAGTTAAAATAACTGCCAGTGAAGCGCCAGCAACATTTGCAAAATTATCTGATGAAATTTGCTTTGGAGATTCTGCAGATATCGCGGCATCAACATTGTGGGGTGGCGTAAAATGGTTTAGTGATAAAACTTCAACTTCACCCTATTATACTGGGAAGTTTAACCGCGTTGGGGGACTTCAAAGTAATCCAGCTTATGCCTATTTTAAAACATACGATGGTAATTGTTTAAACGATAATTTTGATAGTGTAGAAATTATTGTAAACATCCCTCCAACTGCAAAAAATATTAATGCCCCTGCAGTTTGTTTCAAAACTCCTGGAGCGATAAATCTTGATTTAGATTACGGTCAAATCAATTGGTTTGAAGATGAAACTACTACTACTTCATTTGCCTCAGGTACAACATTAGATTTAGGTTTAATATTTGCGAGTAAAACCGTCTTTTATGAGACTGTACAAAATGGTTGTACATCAGATAGAATGTCAATTACTGTAAATTCACTTGATCGCCCAAGTGCAGGGTTCCAATGGGAATTATTATGGCAAAGAAGAGTAGTTTGTACTCCAATTAATACCAATAATATGACTATAGAATGGGATTTAGGAGATGGAAATACAACCACTGGAAACAGCGCGGATCACACTTATGATCAAGCCGGAGAGTATACAATCAGCATGGTTGGAACACATACAACTACAGGCTGTAAAGACACCGCTATTGTTCCTGTGAATGTAAGCCATAATAAAACAAATAATTTAGTTGAAAGTGTAGGCATATTCCCTAACCCTGTTAATAAAGGTCAAATCGTGCAAGTAATAGGCGGTGAGAATGTAACTTGGATTAAAGTAATCGACGTTCAAGGAAGAACCGTTCAATATTTATCAAGTCCCAAAGATAATTATATTCATACATCCACCCTTGCCGAAGGTGTTTACATAATTCAAACACAAAATAAGCAAGGTCAAATAAATAGCGGAAAACTTGAGGTAATCAATTAAACAGAATCCTCGGAGAAATAGTCCCGGAGTCCCATTGTGAGTAAGTTAAAACTCATCACGAGCATCATAATGGCGACTCCCGGAATTATAGCTAAATAGGCTTGATCTAAAACTAGATATCCTAAATTCTCTTTTACCATTGTACCCCAACTGGGAATTGGTGGTTCTACACCCAATCCTAAAAATCCTAATCCTGCCTCTAATAAAATTGCTGAAGCAAAATTGGTAGTTGCTAATACAGTAAGAGTACCGGTGAGATTTGGAAGGATATGTTTAAACATGATATGGAATGAACTAAATCCCGTGATTTTTGACGATAAGATAAATTCACGCTTACTCAATTCCTTCGTTTGTCCTCTTACCACTCTTGCAACTTCAACCCAAGTGCTTAAACCCGTAGCGATTAGTACTTGAAAATATCCCTTACCAAGAAATACGCTTAAACCTAGAGCAAGAAGTAAAGTAGGTACTGACCAAAAAACTGTTATTAGCCAACTCAAAACCTTATCAATCCAACCGCCGAAATACCCCGCACATAAGCCTATTGTGATACCAATTATCAAAGATAAAATCATAGATAATAAACCTATGCTCAGCGATATCCGCGTACCTATAATAAGCCTGCTAAGTACATCTCTTCCAAATATATCTGAGCCTAACCAAAATGTTTTTTCTTGAATATTTCCATCAACTTCATTTACATGAAGCTCCTCAATCAACCCTGTTTTGAGAGATCTAAACTTCCAATTGGAACCTACTTTTACAACATTAAAGCTAGGATCAACACTATATTGTTCTCCCAAACTTTCATCTCCCCCAAATCCGTAAAACAGAGACCTAGAAACCTCTCGTTTCGCTTGAAAAAATAAAACCTTTGACCCAGGTTTTAAACTTGCCCATTCCGGTTTTATTAGATTGGCATTAGGAGTTTTATCATTAGTAATATAATACCCTAAAACACCAATCACAGTAAATGATAAGCTAATAAAAATTCCAGTTTGGAATAGTCTATTTTTCTTTTGATTTGGCATCAGCTAAAAGCATATGATTTCTTCTATCCAAAGCAACAATTATTGCAGTGAACGCCCATAACGGAACCGCTAACTTATCGTATTGACTGTAATTATTTAATACTCCATGAGCGTGATATGCAATTAAACCCAAAAGAGCCATATATGTGGTTAATTTAATTCTCAAATTTTCGGTAGTGTAAATAATTCTGAAGGCCACACCAATTGTTATAAAAACAAAACTTAACCAGATAATTAAACCCGGAAAACCCATTTCACTCATCGCTGAAAAATATTCACTATGAGCATCACCCAAATCACCAGCGTTTGTGCTAATGATAGTAAGCTCACTAGACTTCTGAAATGGTCCATATTGAAAAACATATGTACCTGCGCCAAAGCCAAAAACGGGTCTCTCCTTTACCATTCGGGCAGCGCATTTCCACCTATTAATTCTTTCAAGATTACTCGGATCTGTTGAAATATTAGAAACCGACTTCACATGACCTTCAAGCTCGTCACTACTACCTTGTTTATTTGCCTCTAGAGCATATTGAATATCGTCTTGTTTTAGGTAACCCGCACCTAATGCTATGAAGAATGCAATAAGGATCCAAATAAACTTTATTCTAAACTTAGTTAATACCCAAGCCCCAATTGCTACAATTAAACTCAACCAAGTGGCACGAGTATAACTATTTACGATAGCAAACATTAACCATGCAAAAGCAAGAAACAATATTGGTGCCCATGGAATAGAAATATTAAATTGACGAACGTATAATGTATAAATAAGCAAACTAAAAACAGCATATGCTAATGCTGCTGCATACATTCCGTGATCAGGGAAAAAGGGCCATGAAATACCATAACTTGCCGCTCTTGAAAAGCCATCTTGAGAGTGCATGTATAATGTATAGGTAGCTACAACCAAAGTAAAAAAGACAAACCATTTCATGAAAAAATGAATCTTCTCATAATTAGAAAAAATCCGCACTCCAAAGTAAAAGAATAGTGTTATGTACCAAGTTCTAGCTAATGCAAATTTGACACTAACCATAGGCATGGTCGAAAATAATGAGCTAAACCATAACCAAAATATATAGATACCTACAATGATTATTAAAGGATGCTTCCATGCATCCCCAATAAATGAGCCTTCTTTAATCGAATGAAAAATTAATAATCCGAATAAAAATATATAAATTGGTTCAGTTGGCAATGACATCCCAAACCCATTTCCCAAGTCTTGGAAGTTTACCGATAATGGTGCAATTGCACCCGCTAGAAGTAGTGTATTTTCAGTATATAAAAATGCAGCTACTAGTGTTATTGCACCGAACGGAATAGCTAACACCCAATATTGCTGCAGTACTAACGAAAAAGATATTCCTATTCCCAATGAAATAAGAATAATCCAAAGAATAGTTTTTTTTGTGTTATTTAAATCACTAGGGATTAACGACACGTGAATTGGGTTTTTTAAACAATTCAAATAGAAGTAGAACAACTGCCGTTGCGGCAAATGTACCAAAGACAGATAATAAAAGAATTATTGTTCTTTTTGGCCAAAATTTTATTTCAGGAACTGTCGCTTCTTCTACTGAAAATTTATGGGTTAACCGCTCTCCAACATCTACTTTACGCTTTTCATATTGAGTCATTAAATCACTTTCCTTTTCCTCTTCGAGTTTAATTAATTCATTCAAAGCAATAAAATCTCCACCGTTAGCAACTAATTGTTTTCTTTCCTCCATAAGTTGACTAAGCTGTGCTGTTTTACCGGAAGATTGGACTTTGTAAATTTCTTCTGCTAACGCTCTTGACTGCTCCTCATAATTTGTAATTCCTTTGGTTCCCAACTCTCTTAATTCATCCTTTATACTTTGAATTTTTTCACGCTTCTGATTTAATGTGCGTTCCACAATTTGTAACGCTGGTTGGGCAATTTGATTTTGAATTTCGGTTTTAACTGAATCGTATAAATCTGCAATTCCATTAGCTAAATCAGCTGCCATTTTAGGGTCTTCATCCAAAACCTCAATCTTTATACTCAAGTAACGAGTACGTTCAAAATTGAAATTCTCTTGGAGTTTATTATCCAATGCATACTTCGGGAATTTTTCTTTTTTAGGGTCAATTCCATAGTGTTCCATCAAATTGAAATTACGAACCAATCTCCCTAACAACGTTCCTGATTGAAGAACCTGCAAAGCTTTTTCTGCCTCTATTTCCTCACCAAATTCAAGAGGATCTTGCTGACGTTGATTTAGTTCTGTCAATAATGCGTTAGAAATTGAATTATTTTTTGTTGGATAAAATATATGCTGTGCTTTATACTTTGGTTTTGTAATTGCGGGATGAGTGATAACTATTGAAACAATTGCAGCAATCACCACACTTATAATGAATACCTTACGCCAACGCCAAAAGAAGTTTACAACACCCACTAATGTAATAGGTTTTACTTCATTCTCGTTTAATAAATTTTTTGATTGATAGGAGGAATCTTTTTCAGTCATAAGATTGTTATAGGCTTTCAAAGATATTTAAACGGATGTTTACTACATCGTATTTCAGAAAAAACCTTTGGTTTTTCCACAATATTTACCCGAATGTTATTTACAAATCAAAAAATTTCAAGGCCATATCGATTGCTTTACTCGCTTCTTCATTCGAATCTTCGGCCATGTAAACTTGTTCGACCTGAAACCCTTGTCGTTGAAAAGTCGCAATAATGCTGCGAACTTGAGTAGTATTAATTTTAATATTAACTCTTAGCCTTGATTCTTCCATTTGAGTTACCATCATTCCTAAAACCTTGGCTCCATTTTCCTCAATCCATCTTGCGATAATAGAAGGTGCATAATCTGCAGAAGCAACATTAATCACCACTACAGCTCCAAACCCACGATATGTTAATGAATTTGTAATAATTTCATTAATTTTCTTTTGATCAACAACACCAAGAAAATCATAATTATCATCACATATGGCAATTGCAGTTAGTTGATTAGTGGCTAACAATGGAATTAGTTCATAAATGTGCGCCTGTGACATAACAACGGCTGCATGAGAGTTTTCCTTCAACACAGATTTTAATTCGACAGTTTTATCTGGTACTGCATACAAAGCTTCCAACCGCGCGTAATTAAACAATTTTTTATTCCTAATAACTGGTAATTCAGTCATTCCTTGTTGACACAATAGGTCAATAGCACACTCTACAGTATCAGTTAAACGTAAAACGTGAATATTTTCATTTATTAATTCTGATGCTGTCATGAATCAAATATAAAGAATATATCGAAGCTACCAACGATGACTTTCATCGTTGAACCAAGATCCTTGAATTTTCATAGTTTTCTCTATTAAATCTCTAACACAACCTTGTCCGCCGTTTATTGGACTAATAAAGTCGCATTTGTCTAAGACATCTACAGCTGAATCTTTTGGGCAACAACTAAGTCCTGCTAACTCAAGAACTGGGATATCTGGAAAATCATCGCCCATATAAGCTATTTCCGAAAGATCAACCCCCCAAGCTTTTACAAGTTCATTAAAGGCATTTACTTTTTCCTTTTGCCCTAGATATATATGCTCTACTCCGAGACCCTCAAATCGTTTTCTAACTCCGTCAGATTTTCCACCGGAAATTATACCTATTTTGTATCCAGCCTTTATAGCATGTTGAATAGCAAACCCATCTTTAATATTCACCGAGCGTAACATATGTCCTTCCTCGGTTATTAAAACCTGGCCCGGAGTCATTACCCCATCGACATCAAAAATAAACGCTTTAATCTTTTTTAATTCTGGAATTAAACTTGCCATATTACCAACCTAGTATCCAAGCAAAAATTAAAGGAGCTACAATAGTGGCGTCACTTTCAACGATAAATTTAGGAGTGTCAATATCTAATTTACCCCAAGTAATTTTTTCATTAGGTACCGCTCCTGAATAACTTCCATAACTCGTTGTACTATCCGAAATCTGGCAGAAATAGCTCCAAAATGGAATATTTTCCATTTCCATATCTTGGTACAACATTGGCACTACGCAAATAGGAAAATCTCCAGCTATTCCGCCTCCAATTTGAAAAAATCCTATTCCTTTTCCTTCACTATTATTAACATACCAATCTGCTAAGTAAGCCATATATTCTATTCCGCTCTTCATTGTTGAAGCTTTCAGCTCACCTTTGATTACGTAACTTGCAAAAATATTTCCCATAGTAGAATCCTCCCAACCAGGAACTACGATAGGTAGATTTTTCTCTGCAGCAGCTAACATCCAACTATCTTGAGGATCAATTTCATAATATTGTTCTAATTCTCCACTGAGTAAAATCTGATACATGTATTCATGAGGAAAGTATCTTTCGCCTGTATTTTCAGCCTTTTTCCAAATGCCATGTATATGTTTTTGTAATCTTCTAAAAGCCTCTTCCTCGGGGATACAAGTATCTGTAACACGATTAAAATGATTCTCTAGTAAATCCCATTCGTCTTGTGGACTTAAATCTCGATAATGAGGAACTCTTTTGTAATGATTATGAGCAACCAAGTTCATAATATCTTCTTCAAGATTGGCACCAGTGCAACTAATAATATCCACTTTACCTTGGCGAATCATTTCAGCCAGACTCTTTCCTAACTCAGCGGTACTCATAGCTCCTGCAAGAGTCACCATCATTTTACCACCTTCATTAATATGGGTTTCGTATCCTTTAGCAGCATCTACCAAAGCAGCCGCATTGAAATGCTTGTAGTGTTTTTCTACAAACTGAGAAATAGGACCTTTCATAAAGCAAAGGTACAACCAATTTTAATTTGCAAGTAAGTTTTGATTTTACTCTCCAAGCCACCATCTACGCTGGTATCGGCTTCTTTTTCTTGGCATGGTATCTACTTTACTTTTAACAAAGTCTAATGCCTCGTTGAAATCATCTGTGATCAATAATAATTCTGTATCATTTGGAGAAATACTCCCCTTTTCTTTAAACGTTTCAATTAGTTTTTTTAATGGGCTCCAATATTCGGTATCTATAAGAACCACAGGAAAATTTGGAACTTTTTGGGTTTGAATCAAGGTTAAAGCTTCAAACATTTCATCAAGCGTCCCAAAACCACCTGGGAAAACAATGAATCCAAATGAATATTTAAACAGCAATACCTTTCGAACAAAAAAATACCGAATATCAACCCATACATCTAAATAAGGATTTGGCTTCTGTTCAAATGGCAATTCAATATTTACTCCCACGCTTTTCCCACCAACAGCTTTTGCCCCTTCATTGGCTGCTTGCATAATTCCCGGGCCACCTCCAGTTAAAACTGTAAATCCCATCTCACTGACACGACCACCCATTTCTTTTGCTTTTTGATAAGTTTCAGAATCCGGCGTAAATCTCGCTCCTCCAAAAATACTGATACAAGGACCTACAAAATGCAATTTCCTAAATCCTTTTAAAAACTCACTTAATACCCTGAAACCAAATAGTAACTCAGTAAATCTATTGTGAGGACCCTCAAGTAGTTGTACATTAGATAATTTTCTTTTTCCCATTTCTAGTAAAAGTACATAAAAAAACCCCGAACTCTCGCTCGGGGTTTGATATTATCATTGATTAGAATTAAAATCTTTCGAAAAATGAGAAGAAAAAATTTCCTTCAATTGCTGCATTCTCATCAGAATCACTCCCGTGAATGGCATTAGCATCAATGCTTTTAGCGTATAAATTACGAATTGTTCCTTCGGCGGCTTCTTGTGGATTAGTAGCGCCAATAAGGTCTCTAAAGTCTGATACTGCGTTATCCTTCTCTAAAATTGCCGCATAAATAGGGCCACTAGTCATAAAGTCAACTAATTCACCGTAAAAAGGTCTTTCTTTATGAACTGCATAAAATGCACCAGCTTGTTCTTTGGTTAGCTTAGTGTATTTCATTGCTACTACTTTAAATCCTGCTTGGATAATGTGATCTAGGATTTTACCAGAATGTCCGTTTGCAACAGCATCTGGTTTAATCATTGTGAATGTACGATTAGACATGCTTTAATATATTTTTCGGCAAATTTCGGAATTATATCCATTGTTTCAATGAAACTCGTGGAACATTATTTATTATCTACCGATTAAAATGCTTTTAGTAATTTTGATTAATGTGTTTCTCGTACTCAGTGAACCTACAAGGAAAGACAATCCCAACAGATTTAAATATCTCCAGCGCTAACAATTCACATCAACTTGGATTCTTTTTTAATGGGTTTGATCATCCTAACTTACCAATCATTTCAAAAATCGGAGAAACAGAAATTGCTCAGTGGGGAATAATTCCCAAATGGATAAAATCAAATCATGAAGCTGTTGAAATTTCTAATAAAACCTTAAATGCTCGTATAGAAAGTATCGAAAATAAACCGTCTTTTTCTGAGGCCTGGAAAAATAATCCATGTTTAATACTTGCATCGGGTTTTTTTGAATGGCGGCACCGAAATAATAATAAGAACCCGTTTTACATTTTTCCAAAAAATAATGAAGTTCTATTATTTGGAGGAATATTTAGTGATTGGTTTGATCCAATTAATTCAAAATGGATGCGCTCATATAGTATCATTACTAAAGAGGCTAACTCTTTAATGGCTGAAATTCACAATACAAAAAAAAGAATGCCATTAATAATACCACATCACTTTGCAAAAGAATGGATATTGGGAGATTACAAACAACGATTTTTACTTAGCAAGGAGAATTCTGAAAACTATCTAACAGCACACGAGGTTGACCCTAGGTTAAATTCACCAAAAAATAAAAGAAATGAGGCGTGGGCCATTCAAAAATATATTCCCCCACAAACGACATTATTCTGATTAACATCATGTACATTTGTGTTCATTCACTTATGAGAATTAAAGCCCTAACACCTTTGTTTTTAATAGGCGTTTTTTCATGCCAAAACAATTCCCAAACGAGGGATAATTCTAAAATTTCAATTAAAGAATCAACCCAGGCTAAAGAAGTCCATACTGAAAAAAAATCGATTAAATCTCCTCTTAATGAATCACACAATAATTTTTGCAGGTTATTAGCAGGAGACACAAATCTCATAAACAGCAACACTATACATCAGGGCATATGGAAACAATTTGCAAGAGAGAGTGATAAAAAATGGACTGTTCTAAACAGTAAATTAGCTGTTCCTATCTCGAAATGGGTTTCAAATCAATCTTATAATTTAGAAATTAAAACCAATACCTTACTGTATCCTTTTGCTGGTGGGGATTATTTTTACGCCCATCTTTTCTTTCCAAAAAAAGATACAATTATTATGGTTGGACTAGAGCCTTCCGGTACAATTTTTAATCCTAAAACAGCAACTAAAGAAGAATTAGACGATTATCTAAAGAATTTAGAACACTCTCTATTTTTCCCTCATAAATTAGGATTTTTTAGGACAAAAAGTATGGCTGTAGATTTCGAAAAAGGTTTATTAAATGGCACACTTCATACCTGCTTATATTATTTAGCCAAGTTTGGTAATAGCATTCATTACATAAAAACATTTAACCTTAGCGAATCGGGTGAATATAAGGATGTACAAGAAATGACTCCGAACAGTACAGGGTTTAAAGGTTATAGGATTGGATATTCGGCACAAGAAGATAATGAAGTTAAAGAATTAATATATTTCACTGAGAATCTTGCAAATAGTGGACTTCGATACTCTGCTAGTAGCGATGCAAAACGAATTCCCGCTTATCATTTTCTAAATAGGAAAAAAAATGTTGCTTGCTTTTTTAAAGCCGCTACATATTTAATGCACAAAGATTATTTCTCTGATATTAGGAACATTTGTTTGAATAATGGAAATGTAATATTGCAGGACGATAGCGGCATTAAATTGGAATATTTTAAACCTGCGGGTTTCAGTGTTACTTATTTAGGTAAATATACTAGGACAATACCATTATTTAGTAATAGATTCCAAGAGGACCTTGCAAAAGAGTACATCAACCTGCAGCCGAAAAAACTCCCTTTTGTAATTGGATACAATGCCCAATATGGTGAGTGTAACCTCCAATTGGCTATCAAAAAATGAGTTCATTATCGTATACTGAACTGCATGCAATTACTAATAACATTGCACCTGAATCCGAAGAAATAGTAATTGCCTTAATTTCTGAATTTCCATTTAATACTTTTGAAAATGAAAGCGGATGGGTTAAAGCTTATGCAAAAAATGGAAGTATCACCGAGGAGAATAAGAAAGAAATTGAAGCAATTATTAGACCTTATTGTGATGAAATTTCATGGGCTGAGATAACAACAAAAAATTGGAATGAGGAGTGGGAAAAAAACTACTTTCAACCTATTGATATTAATAAAATTCACGTTCGTGCTCCCTTTCATCCCGAGAGCAACAGTGAAATAGTAATTACTATAGAGCCTAAGATGAGCTTTGGAACTGGCCATCACCATACTACTAGACTAATGCTTGAAGTGTTACAAGATTTTGAAGATCGTGTACTGGGGTCAAATTTATTAGATATGGGAACAGGTTCTGGAATACTCGCAATTGCAGCAGAAAAACTAGGCGCAAATAAAGTTTTAGGTATTGAGATTGATGATTGGGTGGTTGACAATGCAAATGAAAATATTCAGTTAAATAATTGCACTAATACCAAAATTGAATTGGGAACCGCTGAAAATCTTGAACTATCTTCTAATGATACATTTGATATTTCCTTAGCAAATATTCATCGTGAGGTTCTTGTTGCGGATCTTGCAGAATATTCAAGAGTAACAAAGGAAAATGGATTAATCTTCTTGAGCGGCATCATAGGATCTGATAAAACTACAATTGACAGCTTAGCACAAAAATTAAACCTTCAACCGATTTGCACAAAGCAGTCTGCTGAATGGATGCTTTTGGGTTATCTAAAAAAGGAGTCGTAAATTTGATATTCTCAAAGTAGGAAGTAAGGAATTGTCAGGAGTTATTAAACTTTTAAATGATGCTGTAGCTAACCAAATTGCGGCGGGTGAGGTTGTTCAACGACCCGCAAGTGCTGTTAAGGAATTATTAGAAAACAGCATTGATGCTGGGGCAAAAAAAATCAAGCTACTCATTAAAGATGGTGGAAGTAGTTTAATTCAAGTTATTGATGATGGGAAAGGCATGAATGAAATTGATGCTCGCATGTGTTGGGAACGACATGCTACTTCAAAAATCAATACAGCTCATGATCTTTTTTCTTTAGACACATATGGATTTCGAGGTGAAGCACTAGCATCAATCGCTGCAGTCGCCCAAGTTGAAATGACCACCAGGCAAGCAGATAATGATATAGCATCATTTATTAGAATTGAGGGAAGCGAAGTAATTGAACAAACCGAAATTCAAGCTCCAAAAGGAACAAAAATCTCTATAAAGAATCTTTTCTTTAATATACCTGCAAGACGCAATTTTCTCAAATCTATACCGGTTGAGACAAAGCATATTTATGAAGAATTTTACCGACAAGCATTAGCAAATCCCTCGATTGAATTTCACTTATTCAATAATGGTCAAGAGATTCATCATTATACAAAACGCAATCTTTCAGAACGTATAATTGACATTATTAGTCCTAAAAAAAGAAATACATTCATAGAGTTTGAGGAAAATACAGATATCGTAAAGATTCATGGTTTTGCCGGAACTCCAGAAATTTCCCGGAAAACAAGAGGTGAACAGTATTTCTTTGTAAATGGAAGATTTATAAAGTCTCCGTATTTGAATCACGCAATATCAAATGTTTATGAAGGGTTAATTGAGAAAGATAATTTCCCAACATTTGTAATTAATATGAATGTTGATCCTTCGAAAATTGATGTGAATGTTCATCCCACAAAAACTGAGGTAAAATTTGAAGATGAAAAATACATTTATCAAATTTTAAAAGTTGCTATAAAACGAGCATTAAGTGAACATTTTATACCAAAGGAATCCGACATTTCAGGGGTTGAAAACTTTAAAGATTTTTTAAATAATGATGTTATTGATTGGTCGCAATTTAAAAATGAAAGTCCAAACTCCTCTGAATCAAAAAACTATAATCCATTTGGAGAAACCCGACCCCATCGATCTGAAAAGCAAGACTGGCAAAAAATTCTAGGTCCAATTGAAGGCTTAGGTGACGATTCCATTAATCAGCAAAATGTAAATCCATCTTTAAATCAGATTAATAAAGAATCTGACAAACCCCAAATTACTCAATTTTTTCCTTTAGGTAACCAATATTTGGCAACTTCTTTTAATGACCAACTTTGGATTATTCATATAAAACGTGCGCTTCTGCAAATACATTATCATTCATTTCTTGATAAAATTGAAAGACAAACTTGTCAGTCGCAGCAACTTCTTTTTCCAAGGACAATTGAATTAAATTCGAGTCAAGTGCCAGTAATTCTTGAAATATTAGATACGCTAAAATTCATTGGTTTTGATTTGGGGCATTTTGGAGGAAACTCGCTAATTGTAAATGGTATACCGCCACAGTTTTCTGGTATTGATGAACAAAAGCTAATTGAAACTTTACTCAATGATTATGAATCTACTGCAGGCGAAACAAAACTCAAGCGAAATGAAAGCATTGCTTGGGGAATGGCTCACCAATACGCAAATCAACAAATTCAATCAATCAATTCAGAAGAACAATTGTTTATTTTAGAAGAATTGTTTTCGATGAGTGAAAACCAGATAACTCGAAATGGGAAACCAATCATGGTTAAAATAGGAACAGAAACCCTTTTTGATTTGTTTAATAACAGAAAAAGATGATACGAAATCTACCACCTGGTCTAAAAAATATATTAATTATTATGGTTTTGGGTGCCATGGCACAAACTGCTTTACCCAATATTGGTATCAGTCCCGACTTATGGTACTTGTACTACCCAGATAGTTCAAATTTTAGAATTTGGCAGTTAGTTACGCATATGTTCTGCCATGGAGGTTTTGGACATATTCTTTTTAATGGTATTGCACTATTTTCTTTCGGAATGATTGTGGAACTGCGTTTGGGAACTGCAAAATTTTTAAAATTATTTTTTGTAAGTGGATTTGGTGCAGTACTTCTGCATTTTATTTGGATGGGAATCGCTATCAATTCTCAAGTGGGAACATTTTTTCCAAGCATGGAGAGCGGCTTATATATACCCTATCCTCCAATGTTAGGTGCAAGTGGCGCATTATATGGAGTCATGACCGCGTTTGCCGTATTATACCCAAATGAGAGTATGATTTTCTTATTTCTCCCCTATCCGATTAAAGCCAAATATCTAGTTCCAGTAATTGTACTTCTCGATATTTTGTTGGCTTTTTTAGATTTAGAAAGTGATAATATTGCCCACTTTGCTCATATCGGTGGTGCAGTTACAGGTTTTATTTTTATTAAAATTTTCAAAAAAAGATTTAATCAATGATTTCCAACAGGCCTTTCGCCAATTTAAGAGCAAAACCTCTATCTCCTCTCAATCCAGCAGTAGTTAATTTAATATGGATTAACGTAATCGTATTTGTATCGCTTTGGATTTTATCATTTACTCCAATTGGAGGAGTTTTATTTAGCGTGTTAGCTTTCAGTCCTACATGGCCTATATATCTTTCATTTTACAGTGTAGTTACAAGTCTATTTGTACATGCAGGACTTTGGCATATTCTGGGAAATATGCTGTGGCTGTATTTTGTAGGGATTATTTTAGAAGACCTTATAGGTAAAAAACATATTTGGAAGTTATTTTTTGGTGGTGGGATTTCTGGTGTAATGCTATTCTATCTTTTAAGTATTGCCTTTAATAATACTGCTCCATTGGTTGGAGCATCTGCCGGGATTTCTGCAATTCTAGTGGCAACTGCAATTTTTACCCCTAATTATAGAGTTTATCTATTTGGTATGATTGCTATCGAGTTGCGATGGATTGTTGTTGCTAAAATAGTTTTCGATGTCCTTGGTATGTTTGGAGGTATGAATGCAGGTGGAAGCCAAGCCCATGTAGGTGGTTATATTTTTGGAGCACTATACATTACAGAATTAAAAGGAATATGGAATTTCCCCAAAATCACTTGGAAAAAAACCAATTTTCAAGGACGCCCAAGTAGAAGCGCTAGTGTCTCAATAAATAATCAGGAGAACTCTCCCTCGCAGGAACAAATTGATCAGATTCTCGATAAGATATCAAAATCTGGATATGACAAATTATCAAATAAGGAGAAGGAAATGCTTTTTAAAGCAAGTAAAAAGTGAAAAGTATAATCTCCATATTTAATTGGGTTATTTTTCCATTAACGTTGGTATGGAGTTTCTTAACATTAATTTCTTTAATTGCCCCCTATGTTTCACCTGAATGGATTAGTTATATTCCATTATTCGGACTTGCACTTCCTCTTTTATTCTTGGGTAATTTGTTGCTTTTGGTTTATTGGGCATTTCAAAAGAAAATTAGAACTTTAATTCCGGTAGTGTTAGTGGTACTTGCCTTTGGTCCAATATCAAACTACTTCCAGTATAATAATGAATCTGAGCCAAAGGACAATTTGAAAATCAGCACATTTAATTGTAACCTATTCGGTTATTATCAAGAAAATTGGTTTGTAGACAGTGTTATACAAATCTTACAAACAGAGAACTCAGATGTAACCTT
>Ga0181565_10002150_pt1 | contig 15088 bp, 8 predicted proteins | sample 101ome_16_FD_129661 | JGI IMG/M metagenome (GOLD analysis project Ga0181565, IMG submission 129661) | Coastal salt marsh microbial communities from the Groves Creek Marsh, Skidaway Island, Georgia - 101401AT metaG (megahit assembly) | ecosystem: Environmental > Aquatic > Marine > Intertidal zone... | reverse complement strand
CTACGATGGCACGCTCTCTCCTATTGTCGCCGACCCTGACCTCGCTCGTCTTCCCGAGGGCGCGCGGGCTGCCCTAAACGCCGTGTCCCGCTGCGTGCCCGTTGGTCTTCTCTCAGGACGTGGGCGCGAGAAGGTCCAGGCGTTTGTCGGCCTTCCCCACCTGACCTACGCAGGTTCCCACGGTCTGGATATCGCGGCCCCTGTTTGGGGGGGGGCGGGTCGGGAAGAGAGGGAAGGACGAAATCCCACGGACAAAGGAGACAAAATCCTGCACACACCTGCAGCACCCTACCTTCCCCTCATGGACGAGGTGTTTCACCGCCTCGAGGCGGCCGTGGCTGGCCGGACCCCGCCCGGCGCCATCGACGGTCACAGCGACGCTGGAACGTCAGGTGAGGCATCAGCACGCACTGGCAAGAGCTCGCACTACCAGGACGACGACGCCGTCCTCCCAGGGGGTCTTCCGGGCGCCACTGTAGAGCACAACCGCTTCTCCGTGTCCCTTCACTTCCGTCGATGCCCGGAGCCGGAGGCCGCCGGCCGCGTCGCCCTCGCGCTGGCGGCCCGAGAGTCGCGCCGCTGCGCTCGTCTCGCGCAGCAGAACGCACAAAGCGTGGATCCATTGCCTCTGCTTGTGCCGTCATCGGGAGGACACGCCCTCGCGCCCGTGGGCGCTCTCCTTCGCGTCGGTCAGGGGCGCAAGGTCGTGGAGATCCGGCCCGACCTCGACTGGGACAAGGGACGTGCGCTCGAGTATCTTCTTCGTCTTCAGGGCACCAGTGACGACTCCGACGGACCCGGTGCCGACGGAGGCAACGATGACGTCCTTGTCATCTATCTTGGCGATGATCGTACTGACGAAGACGCCTTTGCTGCGCTCGCCCGGCGCAACGCACGTCTCGCTGCTGCTCACCAGGAGGTCCCGGGGGGTGGCGCTACGCCGCTCGCGGGTGTCGGAATCTTAGTAAGCGCCGCACCAAAGCTCACTCTGGCGACTCATCACATCGAGTCGCCAGCCGAGGTCGAGGAGCTCCTTTGGAGGCTCGCGGTCTGGGGCGGCGGCATCGAAGGGGCACATGATGCTCTTCCGCCCTCCTCCGTATTTGGGCGCCATGCCGCAGAGGTGCCAAACGATGGTCTCTGCGCCAGTTGCGAGGACATCATGCGCATCCGATGGAAGGGTCGCTTCTTGCGGGGCGCAGGCAACCCTTGGGTTGTGCCTGCGGCGGACGTTGATTCCTCCTCGGAGGGGGAACATGAGGGGGGGGAACTCCTCTGGACACCACGGCCGGATCTCGGGTCACCAGATGCCACGGAGATGGCGCTACGGGCTGCGTCTGCTGCCGCCCATCAGGCTCGGGGGGGCGGAATGGCCCCGCCGATCGCTGCCCCAGCTCCTTCGCCGGGGGGAAGACGCGTCGGGGCGCGGCGGGTCGGCGGCGGACTTCTCTCAGCCTCCTCAGGGGACGGCGGGATGAAACCTCTCATCTGACGTGTTCGGGACACAGGACTTTAATGTGTCGTGTTTTGATGGGATCCATGGCAAATTCGTCTCCCTTAACCCGCCTCGCTCGCCTCCGCCTCTGCGGCCGCACCCCACCCTATTATAGTTATCTTGACATAGGCGTCCATCGCGTCCTCGAATGCCTGCCGCCCGACTTCATCGAGCCAGTCCCCTGCCTCCTGCGAGCCATTTTCCCTTTTCATTTTCCCTTCCCGCCACGCGGAGCGACACCCCTCAAGAACTCTGTGGATCGTCGCAGCTCTGGGCTCCGCTGTCCGCTGCAGCTCAGAAGCCTCCTGCACAAGACGCTCCATCGCAAGCGCCAGCGCCGCTCTCTCCTTGTTAGCCTCAGCCTGATGCTCGCGGTTCCGCTGGCTCGCCGGGATCAAAAACGCGAATTTCCCCGCATACGATCTAGCGTGCATCACCCGCTGGGCGATCTTCTTGGACAGAGGGGCTGCGGTCCTGTTGGTATTGAGCAGCAGCTTGATGGTGGCTGCGGCGTTGGTACGCGACCACCTGGCCTGCTCCTCAGGCGAATCGGGGTCGCCGTGAGCAAAGTGGCTGCAGGGGGGGGCGGGATTTGGAAGGGGTCGGTCAGCAAGCAAAATCTTGCGGCAGCTAGCGCAGGTGCGAGCACTGGGAGCACAGGAACTTGCCAGTTTTCCCCCCCAGGCATGTTTCTCTCTCTCCCCAGGCAGCCCTCGCGCTTCGCAAAGTTCGGACACGGCATCCGAGAAAGGAGACGCAGAGTCTCAACGTCGAAATCGTACGGCTCGATCTCAGCAACGGCTGGCCGGGATGGTCCCGGTCCAGGAGCAGTAGCAGCGGGGCTGGGCCGCGCCCAGAGGTCGTCGTCGCTTTCGCTATTTTCACGGTCGCTTTCGCAATACTCCCTGTAGTTGTGTGATGCCGCAGTACTGTTGAACCCGTCTCCACGCTCCCCGTGCTGCGTAACCATGCCAAGTTTTTCCTTCGGTATCAGCCAGCCGTCGTCTTCCTGTTCGGACAGTGCCACCTGCCGCGCCAGCTCCTGGTTCTGGTCTGTCTGCTCGAGCTCCAGCCGCTCCGCCTCCTGGCCCTCAACCTCGCGCTTCACGGCCTCGGACGCTCGTTTGCGCTCGACCCTTTCGCACTCGACTCTCACGCGCTCGGCCTTTTCCGCAGCCTGCCGGCGGGCCGTCTCGATTCTCTGCTGCCGTTCCAGACGCGCGCGCTCAATCTCAGCATCAGCCTTTGCCCGTTCTTCCATCCGCTTCTTCTCGGTCTCGGCTGCTGCCACATCCCAGTCACGGGAGCGGATTGCAACGGCTGCGCTCTCTTCCCGGCGGCGCTCCTCCGTCGCTATTCTCTTCTTCTTCTTCTCTGCCTCTACAAAGACCTCCTTCGCCCGCGCGAGGCCCATCCCCCCGTCGGCACAGTGGCGCGTGTTGGCCTCGGCGAGCTCGTCTGTGGTCCGCGGACGATGATATCCTGGTATCGACTGATAGATGGCTGCGATTGCAGGGTCAAACTCCGTTGTGGTCGGCACCGGACGCACGTGCTGGGCGCGGATCTCGGAGGTGGCAAGGGGTTGTTCTCCCTGCGCAAATATCTGCGCAGCCAGCTGCAGGTCGCTGTCGTCGACTAACAAAGCGGCCTTGTCGTCCTCCGTGACTCTGTCGTTGGAAGGGAGCGTGGCAACGGGCTCCCCTGGAGTGTGCGCCAGGGACTGCGAGGATGGCACGTCGCACCTCCCCCTCTCACCGAGCCACTTCTGTCGCGCATCCTCTTCCTTTGAGCGAACGGTGAAGGAATCTTTGAAGGCCTGCTTGGCTTGCGTCCCTGAGGCGATGATCTCACTGAAGATGGCACGCATCCCACGTTCAACACGGAGACGCTCCGCCTCCGGAATCTTGCAACGAACCGATCCGGCCGGAGCATCCCCCCATGGGGCATCGTGCCAGGCCTCGTCAAGCCGCGTCTCCCAGCCGTCTCCAGCGGTGTCCAAGAAGGCGTGGCGGCGAGCGCATTCCTCGGCCGAAGGCGAAGACGTTTGGGAGGTCAACACAGCAGCCATGGCCTCAGAGACCGCATCCCAGAGCTCCTTACCATTAGACACAGATACCTTCCCCGCAGCTTCAACCAGCGCAGCGTCGAGAGCAGGGCTCCAGGAAAACTCTCCACGGTACGGCCCAGGAGGCGTATCCGGAGGCACGGGGCCATCGCCTAAAGCCCAAGCACCGCCGACAGCGCCCCATGCAGCAGCACCGCCGCATCCACCAACCCATCCCCCTCCAGAGAAGTCCGCCAGGCGCAGCGCAGCTCGGAGCAGCGCAACTGTGGACTCCTTCCCCCGGGCTCGAACGTCCCAAAGCTCCTGCGCGCTATCGGTCTTTGGGTCTAGCGTGCCGAGACCGATAATGTAGAGCACAAGTGTCTTCAGATGCTTCGACCGGAGCTCAAGCCCCGGGTCGAGCGACTTGTTCTTCGACGACTTGAGCGTCTTGCAGAGAGCCTTTATCCGGTCTAAACGGTCAACAACCCTGCTCTGTACTTCCTCGACGAAGTGGCTGCGGATATCGGCGACGGCTGACCGTGCAGCTTTAAGCACTTGGATGTGCATCTCCTCCATGGCGGCCTGCGCGGCCTCGTTGTCCGACATAGCGTCACCGCCAGCGTCGGGATGGGTCTTCCACTTCTCCTGCCATGCCGCCTCGGCCGGTCTCCAGGCATTCAGGATGGCGAGATCCGCGGCCACCAGACGTCGGGCGTCATCGGCAGCGCCACTGGCCTCGGAACGCAGCTTGCGCCGCACATCCGCAACCTGCCTGACCAACTCCGGCGGCGATGCTAGGCCGTCGTCGTCCTCGATGGCCCAGCCTGGGGGCTCCTCCAGGAGCCTAACGGTAGACCTGATTGCCCGCAAACGGGGGTCCGGTGAGGAAGCAGGGCCCGGCTCATCCAATTTGGCACGCGGCTGTGTCGAGATGGAGGCTGTGGGGTACTCGACCTCCTCCGTGTTGGGAGCTAGAGCCGGGGCGGAAGCAACGTCTGCCTTCAGCTCCAGGGAGCCATTCTCCTCGATGGCAAGACTAGGCTGAGGGGACGGCGCAGCGGAGTCCTCTCCCTCAGCGGACTTGTCCCGTGGCGTGAGGTGGGCGAGAGGGGGGAGATCGCGACTTCCGAAAAATCCATAGGCCCCACTGCCCTGCTCGAGAGGGGGCGCCGAGCCGCCCATCCATCCGATGGGGAAGAGGGGGGGTAAGGCTGAGACGATAGCGTCGTTCCCTGCGCCCACCACTTCGTCGTTGGGCACGCGGCGCCAGGGCTCAGCGGGAGCGAGGTTGACGACAAGACCAAGGCCCTTGTAAATCGTGACGGCTGCATCGCCGCTTAAGATAGTGTTGTCGACGGGTTGAGTGATGTGGGGCGTCGTTGTTCTATGGTGCTGAACGATCGAGGACGCATCACCTGGGTTTGCGACCCAGGCGACGCTGTTGAGCGCGGTGGACGTGTCCACCTCGCCGAGGCTGGGTCGCTGCCAGGGCACACTGCCGTCTCCACTGGTCCGCGTGCCATTAAAGCGGAGGTCTAGGCAGCGCCAAGGTGCAGGGTTGAAGAGCCAGTGGACGGGCCGCTTATCATCGTCGGGCCCTGCGTCCATGCACCAAGGGACGCTGCCACCAAGCGCAGCCGCCCTGACGACAGCGTGACCACCCCACACCAGCTCGACCCGGGTCGTCCACGCTAGCGCGAGGGGCGAGGCCAGCTGGCTGCGGCGGAGTGCGTCGAGGAACGCCCAGTCTGCCCGGGCCTCGGCCTCAGACGCTGCCTCCCCACTCATGCTCGAAGTGAACTTGGACGGCACAGCCGACGCGGCGAGGATGAGACCAACCAGCAGTCGCCCTGAGGCCGACGCGTGGTCGAGAACGTCAGCACGGGCTGCGGCCAGGTCGACCGAGGGCGCCAAGGAGCGTCCGCTGTCATCGTCGCTGGCGGCGACGTCTGGCCACCCGACGACCTCGTGAGTGGCCTCCACCATGTGTGCGGGGCGCACAGCGCCGGTCGCACCCGCGACACGCCTCGCCAGGGCAGACGCCCGGTGAGACCCGCCGTCACCATCGGGCGCCACCAGCGCCTCGCAGCACCGGCGACCGCCCAAGTCGGTGATGAGGACGAGGGTGGAGGGCTCGCCGAGTGTCGCGAGCAGGGGGTCGGCTTGCCACCAGGCCCCTGAAGGCTCTCCACCGGCAGCAGCAGTGACGCACGCCGGCGGAAAGGTCAACGAGAAACGAAGCTCGCCCCGCTTGGCGTCGGAGCGCTCGGGCAAGAGAGCCACAACGCCGGGGGCGGGCAGAACATACCGGTCATGGCCAACAGCAACCTCGGGCGACTGGACGGAGCCAGCGACGTGCTTGCTGCCGCCGTATTTTTTCGCGATGTGTTCCAAGAGCTTCTCAGACGACTTCATTGCCCACAGAAAGATCGAGTCGACCTGGGGCAATTGATGGGGGGGGAGAGTGGGTCGAGCAATGACAGTCGATGGTGGCGCCGAAGGGGGCGGCGTCCGTGGCGGGTTCCATACGACGCGCCTTTTCGACTGTTGTGAAGAAGTGCCGCAGTGGACGAGACTAGTTCGAAGAGATAGTGAATTTATCGTCGGGTGGATCGAAGACGGCGCAGAGGAGCGGAGCGGGGGCTGGCGCCACTCGCGGCGCAGCACAACGGTTTCGCGCCGCGGGCTCGCCTCTCCTTAGTGCACACCTGCGGACAGCATGCGTAAGCCGTGGGCGGGCAGCTCGCTTCGTCTTGCATTTGAACAGCGCGGGAATACTCGAACTCTCCGCACGCAGAGAGCGGGCGGCTGAGGCCCCACCTGAACGCATCGCCGCTGCTCTCAGCCGGGGGGCAACGTCAAGGCGTCAGCAAGGAGGCGAGGAGACCAGGGCGAGAGAGCGCCGAGCTGCGCTCGCCGAGCAGCGTTTGGGGACGCCACCATGGCTGCCTTACCCCGCTCTATTTGGTCCAAGTTCGGGAAAGGAGCGACGGCGCAGTGGACGTTTTCGCCCATACCAAGCGTCGAAACACGTCGGTTTTCCGTCCTATTGCAGGCCCAGCTCGGTGCGAGGAGCGTCGCCGCTGCCGCGCCGAACCCCCAACCGCGCCGCCGCCGCCAGGCGGCCCCCGAGCCACCGTTGCCAGGCGGCCCCCGAGCCACCGCCGCCGAGGACCCGGTCGGGCGGTCCCTTCCTCGATGGCCGCGGGACCGGACGCCTACGCCCGGGCCGTGGCACGCCTAGCTGCTGCGAGTCTGGCCCAGAGCCACGGCTTCGAGCTGATCCAGGAGTCAGCCCTTGACACGTTAGCTGACGTACTGCTACGCTTTCTCGACGAGGTCGGCGCCGGGGCGGCGGCGCGCGCGCAGCACGCCGGTCGTGGCAGGGTGTGCCTGGCTGACGCCGCCCCCGCCCTCTTGGCCCTGGGGGCCGACCCTTCGTCGCTTGCGCGATTCGCGAGCCTCGCCGAGGAGTCACCCTTTCCCGCGCCTCTGGCGCCCTTCCCTGTCCAGCGCGGAGGTCGCCGTGGCCGCGCCGGCGCGGGTGCGGCCCGCAGAGACGCCGAGGCCCGTGCCGGACTCTGGGGCGACCCTCCGGGCGGCACGTGGGGCGAACCAACGGGTGCCGAGCCTGGTCCCGCGACGGCGGGCCCGTCTGGTGCTGCCGAGCTTGCTGGGGCCGCCGCGGACGCAGGGCTTGGGGTTATGGATGGCTCCGTCGCCAGTCCCGACGGAGACCCGTCGGCAGCCGTCCTGGCGGCCGCCGGAGGCGGTAGGCCACTCGCCCCCTCTGCTGCCGCCCTCAGCGAGGCCGCCGTCGCGCCCCGATTGGGCGTTCCGGCCCCGCACTGGCTGCCGGCCCTGCCCGACGCTCACGCGCGACTCGCGACGCCAGTCACGGCGCCCGGTGGCTCGGCCGATGCGCCCATGGCCACTGGCCTCGGCTCCAGTCGTGGAGGTGCAGAGGCCGCTCGATCAGCCACGGCCCGAGAAACAGCGGCTGCCACTGCCCGCAACCAGATCGAGGCGTCGCTTGCGGCCGTTGCAGCGGCGAAGGCGGGTCGAAGCGACGATGACGGCGCTAACCGCGACCCGACAGCGCCACCGGGCGGCGCATGGGCTGAAGGCGGCGGGTGGGGCGAGGGCGACCCAGGTCCCCTTGCCGGCCCGGGGGAGAGGGGGCGTGCTGGACTCGGCGGACGAGCAGCCGCCGAGGCCATCTTCGGTGGGATGGGAGGAAATGCCCTGGCGTCTAAAGGTGCAGGAGTCTGCGGCGGAGCGATGGATGTCGATATGCTGGGGACAGTCAACGACGTTGCGCCGGGGTCGGGCTTCGCCGTCGTCCCCCGTGGCCCCACATCTGACCCTGGTCGACCTCTGCTTTCGTTGTTGGACCCCGCCTTGGCCTCCGCGCGGCGCGCTCGGCTCCTACACGGACGGGGAGCGGATGGTCGGGGACGGCCAACTTTACAGGGAGCCGAGGCGGCAGGTGCTGAAATCTTTGCTGCTGCTCGCTGTCCGAGGAAAGCAGCGGACGCCTCGTGAGGGAGAGAGAGGACGGAGTGCGCGAGAGGAGTTAGGATCCCCCCTCAAATAACTTTCGCGCTCTACCGATCCCCGGTCTGATGATCAGGCGGGCCGCACAACCGAGCCCCGACCCGCACCCTCGGCAAGGTCGGCAAGCCTCGATCTTAGATCCTCCACCTCGTCTCGCAGACGAGCGACCTCGGCCGCCTCGGGCCCGCCCCGACCCACCATGGCGCTTTTGGCACTCCAGCTGTCTCCCATGACTTCCGCTCCGCGGCCAACTGCCGCACCCGCAGCGCGTAGCGCTGCCGCCAGGTCCTCGAGCAGATCGTCCCCGTCCTCAACTCCGGCGCTGATGCGCACGAGATCATCTGGAAGGCCCCGCGCAGCGCGGACCTCAGCCGGTATAGACGCATGGCTCATGAAACACGGAAGACTGATCTGACTCGTCACCGACCCGAACGAGACCGTAATCTTCATCAGGCGGCATGCCTCGACGATGGTGCGCGATGCCTCCAGTGAGCCCGTGGTGAATGAGAGGAGCGATCCGCCAAGGCCGCCGCGGACAACGCTCGACCCAGGCCACAGGCCGTCGGCTCCTTGGCGGGGCACAGTAGCCACGCCAACCATGCGTGCGGCAAGACCCATCTGCGAGACATGCACGGCGTGGTTGGCGTGTCCCGGGAGGCCGGGATAGGACACGGTCTTAACCAGAGGGTGGCCGTCAAGGAAGGCAGCGATACGCGCCGCATTCTCCGCCTGGCGCTCCATGCGGACGGCCATCGTGCGCATGCCTCGGAGAGCCAGCCACGACTCGTGGGGCGCGAGGATGGCACCCTCGGCGTTGAGCGTGAAGGCCACGGCGTCCGATACGCGGGAATGGCCACCAGGGAGCACGTTACGGTCGGGGTGATCACGCACCGCCAACACGCCACCAGTGATGTCCGAGTGCCCGCCGGGGAACTTTGTCAGCGATGTCATGCTGATATCTGCTCCAATTTCCTCGTGAAGGGGCAGGCAGTAGAGAAAAGGGGCCATCGAATTATCCACCGCAACAACGGCTGAGGGGGAGGTGGCGCGCACTGCGGCGGTGCAGGCGGCCAGGTCACATACCTACAGACGACAAGCGGGGTCGCGGTGGGAGGTTGCGGTGCGAGGGGGAGACGCACGGAGCGAGGCGCGCCTCCCCGCTGGTGTCTGCACTGCACTAGGCAACGTATCCACCCCGGGGCCGCGGAACTCACCTGCATGCGCGGGTTGGTTGGCGACTCCAGGAGGACGAGGCCGACGCCGCCACCACCTGCGACCGCAGCTGCGCAGGCCGCTTTGACCGTCTCGGGATTCGTGGTGTCGACATTGACGACAGTGAGGCCGGCCGTTGGCGCAACGCGAGAGAGGAGACGGGACGACCCCCCATAGAGGTCGTCTCCCGCGATGATGGTGCTGCCCACTGGGCAAAGGCGCAGCAGGGCCGCGATGGCGGCCATGCCCGAGGCGAAGGCAAAGGCCCGATCGGCCTGCTCGAGCCGCGCGCAGTGGGCCTCAAGGAGGGAGCGCGTTGGGTTGCCAGACCGGGTGTAGTCGTACTCGCCGGCCTTGGTCGCCGACGGCTGACCAAAGGTTGCCGTCTGGTACACGGGCGGGCCCGTGGCGTGATATGGGTCGAAGGAGCTACGACCGCGGGGATGCACGACGACGGTGGAGGCAGAGCAGTCGGCCGTCTGGTGTTCCCAGGTGTCGCAGTTCGTGCGGTGCTGGGAGGCCACGTCGACCGGCTTGGCGGCCCCGTCGGCGGGCCAGGCGCGGGGCGGTGATGGACCGCGACGGAGACCGAGATATGGCGCTGAACCCACGCCATGGAGCTGCTGAGTACGTCTCGTCATGTACCAGAGACTCGACGCGGTCTGCATGCTCTGACCAGGGAGAGAGAAGTCTCGGAAACGGCGGCTCGTCAGCTGTGAGGATCCCTAGGCCGTCCTTGCGCGCCGCGACTGTGATACGGAGACGATCAGTTGAATTTGTTGTATCGATTGCCTCGGAAGGTGGTTCGGAGCAAGGAGGAGCCCGAGGAGGACGTTTTCGAGAGTCCTCCTGGCGCCTGTAGGTCGTTCTCGGTCTCTATCAGACATCACCGCGCGCAGCCCTCGCCACCACCTCAGCCACCGCGGCCGGCGCCGGCGCGTCCCCCAACGGGTGCCACTCTCCCCTCCCCTCTGCCAATGCAGCCGCGGGTGGCGCTCGCCGCGCCATCTTAAGCGAGGCAGCAGAGATCCAGCGCCCCGCGTCCGCCCGGGCGGCAGCGCGCTCACGGGCGTCGAGGCCACCCATCGCAGCCCCTGTCCGCGCCGCAGCGCCCCAGCTCGGCCGACCCCCGCCCGCTGGCGCTGGCGCCACCGTGGCCGTGGCAGGCCGGCGAGCGGTCGTCGAGGCCACGGCCCCACCCGGCCCCATCGCCGGCCCAGTCGCCCGGCAACACGACAGCGACGGCCCCCTAGCCCCTCCCGCAGAGGGGGTTTTCTCCTCGTCATCTAGACCTGCCCGCGCCCGGGCCGCCAGCCGTCCGTGCCGGAGGAAAGCGGCCCAAGTTGCGCGACCCGGCTCAGCGTCAGCCGCGGCGCCGCCCAGTCGAAGTAGCTCACGGGCAGCGGCAGCAGCAGCGTCGCCGACCAGTGCCTTTGCCGCCGCCGCTGCCAACCCGGCGTGCACCGCACCGCGATTCAGATGAGCCGGCGGCGGCGGCGGCACCAGAGCTCGCGACGCCGTCCGCCTCGCAGCCGCAGCCGCGTCGGCCGCGTCGGCCGCTGCCTCGTGGCCACCCGCCCTCCTGCCGTGGCCCGGCGCCCCCGGCACATCGGGGTCCGTGTCATTCATCCAGGCGCCGCCGCCCCGCCCGGCGCCCGTCCGCCAACACAGTGACTCCTCGAGGTCGGGATGCATCCCGGGCACCATGCCGTCAACGCCCCACGTTGCGGGGGGCTTAGGCCGGGTCTCGCATCCATCAGTGGCTCCATCACGGAGCAAGGTGCCTCCGTGGCAGGGGGGCAGCGGGATCGCGCCCCCCCCGCCCCAACCGGGAGTCTCGCCACCCGACTCAAAGGTGGAGACAGCCGCGGTGTAGTCGGCGGGGCCCCGGCCGTCGGCAGAGATTGCGCCGGCGTCGACAGAGACCAAGGCGGCTGAGGACTGGCACTGGCTCCCTGCCGTGGTTGAGGGTTGCCGTCGACCCTTCAGGGTCGCCCCGCGAAGTGTCGCGACTATGTCGGCGGCCCCGCCTGAGGCGAGAGGCAGACCGCCACGATCCCGCGTCCCCGCCCCGCCAAGAGCACCTGCGGCCGCCCCGAGGCCGGGGCCAACGGGCCCCGCCGTGGCTGTCGCCGCCCCGCCGCCGCTAGGTCCGCTGGCCGTCGCAAGGGCGCCCCGCACATCGGTGGCGGAGCGTCCCACGGCTCCAGTGGCGCAGAGAACGCCGAGGCGCCCAACGAAATCGCAGAATCCCCCAAAATCGAGAAGACCCGACCCCGCGGCCGACCCTGGCGCTGCCGCCGCCGCCGCCGCCGCACGCCACGCGGCGGGATCCGCACCTGTACCTGGGCCCCCGCCCCCGCCCGTGGGACATCGATAGGCGTAGCCCTTATGACGATACGCCTCCTTGCCCTCTCCACTGTAAGGCTCGCGACAGGCGCGCGCCGATGCCCCGAAGCAGAGGGCAACGTCGCGTGCCCCGCATCGTGCGGGCACCCAGCCGAGAAAGGCGGCCATGTCCTGCCGGAAGGAACGGGGCGTGGGGGGGGTGTAAGGTGTGGCCGTGGGCAGCGACAGAGCGAGCATGCCAGAGGACCGGACGATCGGGTGGATGGGCACTCACCAGGGCGCCACGGACAGACAGAAGCGGGGCTGGGGACCAGCAGAGACCCCGGAGAACAGCGCGCCACCGGGCGACAGCGCGTGGCGGAGCGCCGGGCGGGGGCCAGAGGGGTGGGCAGCGGCACGCTCCGCCGTGGGGCGACCCGCCGGCGCGACGGCGGGCTTCGGCCGCAGCAGCAAGGCCGGCAGCGGCGAGCAGCCGCACGCCGGCTGCGCCCCCGTCATTCGAGGACGCATCGCCGCCCCCTCTCCCTGCCGGTGGAGGACGGGATCTCGCCCACGTCCGCTCGCGCGCCGCCATCTCGGCAGCCACTGCCTCCGTGCTCGACGCGGAGGCAGTCGGGCCCACGAAGAGCCCCCCTGGCGGCAGGGCAAACCGCGCCGACGGGTCCAGGGCGGCATATCCGCTGTATCGCCGGGTTCCCCCCCGATGTGGGGGCAAGTTCGGATCAACGATGCCAGCCGTTCCGCTGCCCGCAGCTCCGCCGCCAGCCGGCGCAAGACGCGCCGCTGCAGCCGACAGGGCAGCAGCGTCGGATCCCAGTGTGCCCCCGGGTCCGCCATGTCCTTCTCCCAGGGCGCAAGCGGCACCCGCCGGACCACCTCCGGCGCCGGGATCCGCTCCGAAGGCGGTCCACTCGGCTCCACCCGACCCAAGGCCACCGCCCGCATCGAGCGGACCCCGCCCTGCAGCGGACCGCGCACTTGCACCGTCGCCCGGCGGCGGACGCGCGAAGGCGCGAAAGAGGACGGCGAGGGGCGGGGGAGCTGACGCATCCGACAGGTGCTTCAGAGCGACGGCGTCCGGCGCTGGGGGGGCGGAAAAGAGCCGGGCGGCGGCGCCGGCGTCGGCGGAGCCAGGGGCGAACGGGTCGTCTTCGACGCCGCCGGAACATACGCCAGATACGGTACGAGAGCCGTGGTATCCCGGCGCGGCAGCCCCCCGGGCGGACGAAGGCCGCGATTGCAACGAGCCCGCAGCGGTGGTCGCCATGCCGGCGCTGGCCAACGGCAGGCAGAGTGATGGTGGTGCTGCCCACGCCGGCAGGCGAACAGGCGGAGCGGCCCCACCTCCTCCACCGGACGCGGGTCGCCGGCGCGACGCGGCCGCGCCAGTGTGGCCCAGACTCACCGACGTCTCGGCCGCGCCAGCTGACGGCGGGCGAAGCCTGGCCGAGGGAGGTCGGACTGATGGGGGGGGATCGCCCCCGCCGCGGTCGCCGCCAGACATGGCGGACGACCCCGCGACAGGGTCGCCCGGGCGGGCGGCACCTCCATCGTCCAGACGGGTGAGGCGGGCCGAGCCGGGTCGGCTGCGGCTGCTACCGGAGGCGGCGCCCGATCCCAGCCCACCAGGCCTCGACACGCGCTCCAGTCGAGCGAGAGAGGCCGCGGCTGGGACGCCAGCAGCCTGGCGAGCCGAGCCGGAGCGGGGACGGGGCGCCGTTGTCGCCGAAGTCGCCGTCGGTAGCGGGAGCGGGTGGATCATATGCGGTGGCGGGCACGGGGAAGAGGGAGCGGCCGACACAGGCCGGGCGGGTCGAGCGGCTATGAGGTCTGGGCCACCGTCGGGGTCAGCGGTGACGACAGGGACGCCAGCCAGCAATCCCAGCACCCGCTCGGCGCGGCCGGAGGGAGGGCGCCGCGCAGGGCCGGGGCTCCCAAGGCGGGCGATCGCCGCGGCCGACGCCGCCCGCGCGGCCCCACGTCGGGCAGCGGCGCGCGAACCGGTGATCCCGAGGTCGCGCCCTCTCCCGTCAAGGTCGACAGCGAGGTCTTTGATGACACCCGAGACGACATTTCTACGGAATGACGGCGGGGCGACAGTCGAGACGACCTCAGCGCCGGGAGAGGAGGTCGCCACGGCCGTCGTCGTTTCCGTCCGCCCGCCCATTCCGTTCACGGCGCCGCCATGACTTTCTCCGACGTCGATCCTGTTGGGACCACCAATTTTCTCCATGAGGACTACCTGAGGACCTGATAGACCAAACTCATCCACCACCTCGTCCATTAGACAGGGAGAAGGAGCCAGGAACGTACGAGGCCGGTGACACGCGACGTCGGCGGCACGGGTTGTCCACAGCGGGGGGGTCGCGAACGACGAAAGAGCGCTCCGGGGGCCGGCTCTTTACGTTACACCGACGCGTTTGATTCTGCCCGGGCAGGAGCGAGGGAGGCGGCTCACTTGTTCATTGAGGAGCGTGCTCGAGACCACCGCCTTCTATTCCGTCGCCGTCCTCCGCCGTCCATCCTCTCACCCATTACCCCGCACCCCCCCGCACCGCCGTCGCCAGCCGGTCCATTGCCTCGCGGGTTCCCGTGCGAAACAACACCGTCGTGGCCTCGGTGGCCGCAACAACGGTTCCCGTGCGGTCCGGCCTCGCCTCAAACACGCGTGCGAGACCACGCTTGCCCGCTGCGTCTGCAGACGCGTCGACGCGGCATCCCTCGTGCAGCGGCGCCGTCAAAAGCACCTTGCCGCCTTCGCTGCGGCGAAAGGTGAGAAAACGCCCCCCCGATCCCTCGCCGCCACGGGGTCTGCGGACGGCCGCGAACCCGACACCGACCTCATTCCACACGTCAGCGGCTGACGACGATTCCCCGCCCCCCGCGGCCCGGCGGTAGAGCTTACACTTTACGCTGGCCAACACCTCGGTCGCGGGGTCATCGTCGGGCTCAGCAGCGACCACAAGGGGGGGGCGGCGAGGAGCTCCGTCATCGTCGCCGTCGCCGTCGCCGTCGACATCCCCGCCGTCCCCACCGTCCCCACACTCCGCCGGCGGAGGCGCCGCCGTCGCCCCTTCGGGGGCGCCGAAGGAAAAGAACGGCTTGGGGTTGGCCGCGGCTGACGGTCCCGATGAGGCGCCAAAAAGCGGCGACCCGACCTTGGGGGCGGCATGGGGAGGCGTGGGGCAGGCACCTGCGGCGCTGCCGAAGGAGAACAGCGGACGCGAGGAGGATGGGGGGTCGACGAGAGCGGCGGAGACGGGCGCGGGGGGCGGGGTGTCGTCCAAGACCGAGGAGAAGCGACGCCGCAGGCCCGCGGCGTGGTCGAGGTAGTCCTGAACCCCTGCGTCCCACAGGGTATTGGGCGACGACGCCGCCCGGCCCGCTACCCATGAGGCGAATCCGAGGTTGAGCGCCTGTGAGGGAGG
>Ga0181565_10002142_pt1 | contig 15112 bp, 13 predicted proteins | sample 101ome_16_FD_129661 | JGI IMG/M metagenome (GOLD analysis project Ga0181565, IMG submission 129661) | Coastal salt marsh microbial communities from the Groves Creek Marsh, Skidaway Island, Georgia - 101401AT metaG (megahit assembly) | ecosystem: Environmental > Aquatic > Marine > Intertidal... | reverse complement strand
GTAAAAAATGGTCATGTTGGATTTTCACTTCAAGCTGATCCTAATCATCCCGAAGCGATCAACCCCATAAAAAATGCCGCAGAAGAGGCTGTTCGAGCTTTACCAGGGGTGTTGTCAGCAACTGCTATGCTGACTGCCCATCGCCCATCAAGCCCGGCTGAAAAATCCAGCGCCCCTGCTGCCAATTCAGCAGATGATCAACAATCTCGCGTCTATCAACCAGCTACCTATGTTATTGCGGTTGCTTCAGGCAAAGGCGGCGTTGGCAAATCTACCACCGCGATCAATCTGGCGCTCGCCTTTCAACATCTGGGGCAAAGCGTCGCTATTCTTGATGCTGATATTTATGGCCCATCCTTGCCCCGATTATTAGGAACAAGCCAGCGTCCTGTTGCTGAGAATAACAAACTGATGCCTATTAAGGCGCATGGCCTAACCGCTATGTCAATTGGGTTTCTAATGGACGAAGATGCCCCAACCATTTGGCGTGGGCCTATGGTCATGTCCGCGTTAGAACAAATGTTGCGTGATGTCGAATGGGGTGAGCCAGATATTCTGATCATTGATATGCCGCCCGGCACAGGAGATGCCCAACTAACGCTGTCGCAACGGGCAAAACTGGCTGGGGCGATCATTGTCTCAACACCGCAGGATTTGGCACTGATTGATGCACGTAAAGGCCTAAATATGTTTCGAAAGGTTCATGTGCCGGTTTTAGGGATCATTGAGAATATGAGTTATTTTGTTTGCCCTGATTGCCATAGCCAACATGATATCTTTAGCCGAGGAGGTGCCGAGGATGAGGCAAAACGCCTTGGTCTGCCATTTCTTGGTGCCATTCCCCTAGAAATATCGATTCGTGAAGGGGCAGATGCCGGAAAACCTGTCTTGGTTTCGGATCCTGACGGCCCCCTTAGCAAAGCTTATCTAGATATTGCCAAAAATCTGTTAGATACGCTGCCAGAACAATCCCGCCCTGCCCCAAAAATCACCATAAGCTAAATCGCAACAACCACAAATGCGATCAATCAGGGCAATGATTTGCCCGCGTTGCCTTATGACCGTTCTAGGCGAACCAGATCAAAACTGATGCCGCCATCGGTGGCGGCATGATGTTGCCGGCGGACTTCTGTCCATTCATCTGGATTAAGGGCTGGGAACGTTGCATCGCCTTCTGGGGCTAGATCTACCTCTGTCAGATCAATGGCATGAAGGCTTGTTAGAAAAGCCGCATAAATATCACCGCCGCCAAAAATGATGATTTCTTTGGTTCTGTCCGCATCGGCATCAATCCAGTCCTCAGCCGCCGAAATCGCGTCCTCCATGCTGTGCACTGTGATCACCCCATCTGCCTGCCAGTCCTTTTGCCGAGTAAGCACAATATTTGCACGCCCTGGTAAAGGACGTCCAATCGACTGATAGGTTCGGCGCCCCATGACAAGAGGTCGCCCCATGGTCAACGCCTTAACCCGTGGCAAGTCCCCGGGAATATGCCAGAGCAATTGTTGTCCATCACCAATCACCCTATTTTTTGCCATGGCGACAACAGCCACCAAAGGATAACGCGAGGATAAGGCCGTCATACCGCCACCTTTGCGGCGATATGTGGATGCGGATCATAGCCTTCAATAGCAATGTGATCAGCCGTGAAATCTTCAAGCAGGTCTGGCGGATTAATCAAACTAAGCTGCGGCAAAGGTCGAGGGGATCTCGCTAATTGTTCTTCTGCTTTATCAAGGTGATTGAGATAAAGATGAGCATCCCCCATGGTATGAACAAAATCCCCAACGCCTAATCCCGTAACATGGGCAACCATATGGGTTAAAAGCGCGTAGCTAGCAATATTAAAAGGCACCCCAAGAAAAATATCTGCGCTTCGCTGATAAAGCTGGCAAGACAGCCGCCCATCAGCAACATAGAATTGAAACAGCGAATGGCATGGCGGCAACGCCATCTGACCAATATCGGCCGGGTTCCATGCTGTCACTAACATCCGCCGCGAATCTGGATTGGTTTTGATGAGATCAACAACATCAGACAGCTGATCAATGGTGCCGCCATCAGGGGTTTGCCAATGCCGCCACTGGCGCCCATAAACTGGCCCAAGATCACCATTTTCATCCGCCCATTCATCCCAGATGCTGACACCATTTTCCTTGAGATAGCGAATATTTGTTTCGCCGCGAATAAACCAAATCAGTTCGTGAATAATAGATTTCAGGTGAAGTTTCTTGGTCGTAATCAAAGGAAAGCCATCATCAAGCCGATACCGGCTTTGCCAGCCAAAAACAGACATCGTGCCTGTCCCGGTCCGATCATCTTTGCGATTCCCATGCGCCATGACATGACGTAATAAATCCAAATAGGCCTGCATATCAGCCCCCATACCAATCGTTTTGTTGTCAGAAACGCATAACAGAAAATACCCAAAACTATGTTAGGGCGTGACAGGCTTCTTGGCAATCCGCTTGAAAGTGATTATATATAAAGAGCTGGCAACAGCTATAGCGATAAACGCGTTGCGAAATAGGCAGAGCGGACCCGGGGGCAGTGCCCGGCGCCTCCACCATACTTACCAGAATATCTTAAACGATTTCGGTTTATGGGGGCGAGCCAGGATCGACGCATGTAGTAAAGGCAAAGTCTTCGCTCGGCATGGTACCACCGATATCGGGCCAAAACAGTAGTTGCAAACGACAACTATGCTCCGGTTGCTGTTGCTGCTTAGCAGTTACAAAAACCACGCTTAAAAGTCCGTTAGGTTGAGCCCTGGCGGCGGGGTTTGGTTTGACCTGGCAACAGAATAAGCCAGCGGCAGGGGTTTTCCCCTGCCGTTTTATTATCTTTTTATCTTTCTTTTCATTTTTTTAGCCTTTAGCCCACCGTAATTCAAAATCCTTATTTGAACATCGGCACGACTTAAGATTATAATGAGATCTCAATTTAATCAGGCTGTGCGTTTCAGCTTGGCTAAATTGAATTAATGGGGGGGGAAGCGAATGAACGGGTCTGACGGCATTAAGCCACAGATAAATTATGAGCAATTGGTTGAAAACGCGCTTAAGGATGTGGTCAGATCAGCACTGGCTATAGCTCAAAAAAGCGGTTTGCCTGGCGAATGCCATTTTTTTATCACTTTTTTAACTGATCATGATGGGGTGTCCATTCCTGATCGCTTGCGTGAAAGTCATCCTGAAAAAATGACTATCATTATACAGCATCAGTTCTGGGATTTGCTGGTTGATAAAGAACATTTTGAAATCACGCTATCTTTTGGTGGCCAGAAAGAACATTTGATCATACCATTTATGGCGATCACAGAGTTTAATGATCCTTCTGTCGGCTTTGGCCTGCAGTTTTCCTTATTAGATGACAACGATGATGGCGATGGCGTTGCGTTTGATGAGGATGCGGACAACGCGGATGAACCAATGCCAAAGGTCAGTGCCGATGTGGTATCATTAGATACCTTTAGAAAAAAGAATTAAGCCTAAGCCAGAGATCAATACTCATGACAGATTTCAAATATAGCCCAATTTTGCCTAAAACCCGTCCTGATTGTGAATGGGTGCATCTGACCTCTGATCATGTCAAAGTCGTTTCTTTGGACGGAGAACAATTCCTTAAGGTTGAAGCCGAAGCCTTAAGCTTATTGTCTGAACGTGCCTTTAAGGAAATCTCTCACTTTCTGCGCGCCTCACATCTTGGACAACTTCGCGCTATTCTTGATGATTCTGAGGCGTCACATAATGATCATTTTGTCGCTCTTGAAATGCTGAAAAATGCAGTGGTTTCCGCTGATCAGGTTCTGCCCATGTGTCAGGATACGGGAACTGCCATCATTAGCGGCGTCAGAGGAGACCGCGTTTTGGTGGAAGGTGACGATGGCGAGGCGTTGGCACGCGGCGTATGGGAAGTTTATCAGACCAGCAATCTGCGGTATTCACAAGTCGCACCGCTAACCATGTTTGATGAGGTCAACACGGCCACTAATCTTCCAGCACAGATTGATCTCTATGCTGGCAAGGGCATGGAATATCATTTTGATTTTATTCAAAAGGGTGGCGGATCAGCGAACAAAACCTTTTTGTTTCAAAAGACCAAGGCCGTTCTCAACCCAGAAAGCCTGACTCAATTTATTGACGAAACCTTGCGTACCCTTGGCACAGCAGCCTGTCCGCCTTATCACCTTGCCATTGTCATTGGCGGCACATCGGCAGAAGCCAATTTAAAAACCGTAAAGGCAGCCTCTACACGCGGCCTTGATCATTTGCCAGAAAAAGGCGATGGGCTTGGCGCCGCATATCGTGACCGCGAATGGGAAGAGATTATTCTTGGGATCACCCGGGAACTGGGCATTGGGGCACAATTTGGTGGCAAATATTTCTGCCATGACGTGCGGGTGATTCGCTTGCCGCGGCATGGCGCATCTTGCCCTATCGGCGTTGGCGTGTCCTGTTCAGCAGATCGGCAAGCCATGGCAAAGATTACCCCTGATGGGCTTTTCTTAGAAAAACTAGAACACGACCCTTCACGCTTCTTGCCTGAGGTTGAGATGGCAGAAGATGAAGCCGTTGCTGTTGATTTGAATCAGCCCATGGATCAGATACTCGCGCTCCTGACACAATATCCCGTAAAAACGCGGCTTAAACTAACAGGAACGCTGATTGTTGCCCGTGATAGCGCCCATGCGAAATTGCTAGAACGGCTAGAGAATGAGGGCAGTTTGCCAGATTACTTTAAGAATCATCCGGTTTATTATGCTGGTCCTGCAAAAACACCAGAAGGAATGGCATCAGGCAGCTTTGGTCCTACCACCGCTGGACGCATGGATAGTTATGTGCGGCAAATGCAGGCGGCAGGGGGATCAATGGTGATGCTTGCTAAGGGCAATCGTGGGCGTGAGGTTCGTGATGCCTGCAAACAATATGGCGGGTTCTATTTGGGTTCAATCGGCGGTGCTGCGGCAAAACTTGCCCTGGATGCTATCCGTAAGGTTGAGGTGCTAGAGTATCCAGAACTTGGGATGGAAGCGGTATGGCGCATTGAGGTAGAAAATTTCCCTGCCTTCATCATTATTGATGATAAAGGCAATGATTTCTTTAATCTGGGATAAGGATCGAATAGCCCTAGAAAAAGCTTAAGCCCGACGATGTCGGGCTTTATGCTAGTAAGTGTTGATATCTGACCATTAAAACCTTTGGCTAATACCGGTTTTCCCATCAGCCATAGGGCTAAAAGAAAAAATTAACCTTGGCGCGCCTTAAAGCGTGGGTTTTTCTTATTGATCACATATAACCGGCCGCGACGGCGCACAACCTGACAGTTGCGGTCGCGTGATTTTAGTGTTTTCAGTGAGCTGACAACCTTCATCGCCCTAGCCTTTCTTTATTCAGTCAGGTGTAATTAGCGTTTCAATAGCATAAGGTCAAGCTGAAAAGGGCTCAAAAATGGGATTTATCAGCAAAACAGCCTTCTCAGCCATTAAAAACTAACGCCGCATCCAGCCAAGCCACAATATCCGTTTGGATTCTTATGTAGATATTGCTGATGGTAATCTTCTGCCAGATAATACGCATCGCGCAAGCCGACCTCTGTCGTGATGGCAGGATGCCCTGCCGCCAGTAATTTTTGGGCATAGCGTGCTTTGCTGTCTTTTGCGATAGCCAGTTGCTCTTCGTTTGAACAAAAAATAGCAGAACGGTATTGCGTGCCTCTGTCGTTTCCTTGGCGCATGCCTTGGGTGGGATTATGCTCTTGCCAGAATAGCCGTAAAATATCTTCTAGCTCTATGATCTTGGGGTCATAGACAATTTCCACCACTTCGGTATGCCCTGTTAGGCCTGAGCAAACTTCATCATAACTGGCGTTTGGGGTCGCACCACCAGCATAACCAACAGATGTTGTCCACACCCCGTTTAACCCCCAGAACATTCTCTCAGCACCCCAGAAACATCCCATGCCAACCAATAGCGTTTCCATCCCATCAGGAAATGGCCCAACAATAGGGCGACCATGCACCGCATGAGGTTGCGGATTAAGCAAGGGGAAATCCCGGCCAGGTAAGGCCTCGTCCACTGAGGGGATTGTCATTGGTTTGGAAAACAGTGATCCGAACATCATCAGGCTCCATATTAGCAAAGTTACCCTAATAATATGGGGATAACAAAAGATGATGACAAGATACCGAAGCCTTTGCAAAACTCAGCAAAATACAAACGATCTTGATTTATGCCGTTTCTAGCAACACAGCAACCCCGGGCAAAGGCTTACCTTCTAGCCATTCTAGAAATGCGCCACCAGCTGTGCTGACATAAGAAAACTGATCCATCACCTTAGCATGATTAAGCGCCGCGATGGTATCACCGCCACCAGCAACAGAAATCATACTGCCTTTTTGGCTCAAGCTTGCGACATGCCGCGCTAATTCGGACGTGGCAACATCAAATGGGGGCAATTCAAACGCCCCCATAGGGCCATTCCAGATCAGCGTATGACAAGGCGTAATCGCCGCCATCGCGGCAGCAATCGCATCTGGGCCTGCGTCCAAAATCATCTCATCACTGGCAATAGCGCTATTCGCAAAACGCACCGTCCGATGTGGCGCATGAGCGGAAAAAGCGGTTGCAACCACACCATCAGTTGGCAAAATTAGCTGACAGCCACTGGCCTTGGCCGCTGACTTAATTTTTTTAGCCGTTTCCACTAAATCCGCCTCTGCCAAAGACGCACCAATATTAATCCCATCAGCTAGCAAAAAGGTATTTGCCATACCGCCGCCAACAATCAGCACATCCACTTGATTGACCAAATTGCTAAGCAAATCCAGTTTGCTGGATACTTTAGCTCCGCCAACTACCGCCGCTAAAGGCCGCTTAGGATTGCCGCCAAGCACCTGATCCAGCGCCTCTAATTCTGCCATCATCAAGGGCCCGGCAAAGGCCGGACGCAACTTTGCCGCGGCACTGATGGAGGCATGGGCACGGTGACTACAGGAAAACGCATCATTAATGTAAATATCAATCCCTGCCATAAGTTGCTCAGCAAAAGTGGCATCATTAGCCTCTTCACGAGGATCAAAGCGCAAGTTTTCAAGTAAAATGACTTCACCATTTTGCATGTCTTTGATCGCGGCCGCCGCGGTGTCACCAACAATATCCGGAACAAACCGAACCGGAAGATGCAGACATTGGCTTAGTGCCTCTGCCACAGGGGCAAGGCTTAATTCTGGAGATGGCTTTCCTTTGGGTCGTCCAAAATGAGAAGCAACCACAACCTTAGCCCCTTGTTCCGCCAAAGCAAGGATACCGGCGGCTGGCCGCTTAATGCGTGTCAAATCAGAAACCTTTCCATCCTTCATCGGGGCATTCAAATCTACCCGAAAAATGACTGTCTTGTTTCGCATTTCAGTAAACTTTACAGGGTTAGGAAGCTGTGACATGATACCTCTACTTTGAACATCCAGATTGATGATCTGGCATAGCATAAAGACTTGTCCCTTGCTAAACAGGTTAGCATAAATATTCAACCAGATCTGACATCTTACCCGGCAAAAATCAATGGCAGAAGCAAAGTTCACTTTACGCGGCAGAGATGAATTTTTTCTTGGTCTTCGTGATGAAGCCCCGTTAATGGTGGGGGTAATGCCATTTGGGCTTATTTTTGGGGCCTTAGGAACAGAGGCTGGTTTGACACCTGTTCAGATCATGGCCATGTCGATCATTATTTTTGGCGGGGCAAGTCAGGTTATTTTTCTGCAATTATACGCCACCGGGGCTAACCCCCTTTTGGTAAGTGGCACGGTCAGCGTGATTAATTTGCGTCATACCCTCTATTCAGCCAGCATTGCTATGTATTTTCGGCATTTGTCATTGCGGTGGAAATTGCTGTTATCCTATCTGCTCACAGATGAGGCTTTTGCCGTCACCATGCGACGCTACGAAACCCAACCCGCCAATCCTTTGATGCATTACCATCTGCTTGGATCAGGGGGGCTATTATGGGTCTCATGGCAGTTGATGACCTTGCTCGGTCTTTTACTTGGGGCGGCGATACCGCCAAGTCTGGGGCTTGGCTTTGCCATTCCGCTAACCTTTATGACCATTATCATTCCGCATATTACGCAAGCGCCGTATTTAGTAGCAATTCTTACCTCTGGCACAGTGGCTATTTTGACCTCACATTTGCCATGGAAATTGAATTTGATTATCGCATCTGTGGCAGGAATGCTGGCAGGATATCTGGCAGAACAATTCAAAACAAAGGCGGTCAGATCATGATCTGGGTTGCCATTTTCATATCCGGGATACTGACCTTTATGATGCGCTTTGCTTTTATTGGCAGTCTTGCGCATCGGCAGATTCCGCCGCCTATCCGTTCTATGCTAAGCTATGTCAGCACAGCGGTTCTTACCGCCATCATTGTTTCTGATGTTCTGATTGTAGATACGGTGGTTAGCATTAATGACAATCCCAAAATTCCTGCCCTGATCCTTGCTGGAATAGCGGCATTGCTGTTCCGCAATGTCATGATTACCATTAGCATTGGTCTTGTGACGCTATGGGGCCTTAACACCTATTTTTAGGTCTTAATTACCCTTTTCCACACCACCTAAAGGGATTTTCCCATAACCGCCGCTGTATCCAGCATCCGCACCGAGAAACCCCATTCGTTATCATACCATGCCAGAACCCGGCAAAACCGTTGTCCCATGACTTTTGTCTGATCCAGAGGCACCACAGCAGAATGAGGATCATGATTGAGGTCCATGGAAACAAGCGGTTCCTCTGTCACCCCTAAGACACCGCTAAGCTTTCCTGCGGAAGCAGAGGCAAAGGCGGCGTTAATTTCATCCACACTGGTATCGCGTGAGGCCATAAACTTAAAATCAACAGCTGATACATTTGGCGTTGGCACACGCATCGCAACCCCATCAAGGCGACCATCAAGTTCCGGTAAAACCAAGCCAACGGCCTTTGCTGCCCCTGTGGTCGTTGGCACCATACTTAACGCCGCCGCACGCCCACGGTAAGGATCTTTGTGGTTGTTATCAAGGATACGCTGATCACCAGTATAACTATGAATGGTGGTCATGAACCCCTGTTCAATGCCAATGTTCTGATGCAGAACAGACGCCACTGGGGCAAGGCAATTAGTTGTGCAGGACGCGTTTGATACAACAATGTGATCCTTAGTCAGTGCGGTTTCGTTCACCCCATAGACCACCGTCATATCTGCGGCTTTTGCTGGGGCTGAGATGAGCACCTTCTTTGCCCCCACGGCAGTATGCTTAATCGCGGCATCATAGTTGTTAAACGCACCCGTGCATTCAAGCACAATATCCGCCCCAACCGAGGCCCAATCCAAATCTTCAATATTTCTACTAGAAGTGATGCGGATGGGGCCAAAGCCAACATCCATGGTATTTCCGTCAATCGAAACAGGGCTATTTAGGCGACCATGCACACTGTCATACCGCAAAAGATGAGCATTTGTTTCAAGACTGCCAGAAATGTTGATCGCCACCACCTCAACATCAGTGCGGTTTTGTTCAATCACGGCACGCATCACATTACGGCCAATACGGCCAAATCCATTGATCGCCAAACGAAGCGCCATTTCTTATCCTCTTAGTTAAAATCTTGCGGTTTAATTGCTCACATCTATTGCTTTGGCTACGACGGCTTCGACCGTGATACCAAAATGCTGATAAAGATCACTTGCCGGGGCGGATTCGCCAAAACTGTTCATGCCAACAAACGCACCAAAGCCTGATGTATAGCGCTCCCAGCCAAATCCAGAAGCAGCCTCTACCGCTATCCTAGGGCCAAATCCCAATACGATTTCCTGATAAGTCAGGTCTTGTTGCTCAAACAGCTCCTGACACGGCATCGAAACCACCGCCGCATGAATGCCATGATCAGCTTTCAGCTTTTCAGCGGCTTCAACCGCCAAAGCTAGTTCCGTTCCAGTGGCAATAATGGTGACATCGCGCTTTGCCCCAGGTTCGATAAGCACATATCCGCCTTTTAGCGACTGGTTAAGGGTAGAGTTCTCCCTCCGCAAAGTCGGGGTAGCCTGACGCGACAGGGACAGCACCGACGGCGCATTGGTAATGGTCAGCGCAGCTTCCCATGATTCTGCAACCTCAACCGCATCACCCGGACGAAAAACATAGAGATTAGGCGTTGCTCTTAACATTGCTAAATGTTCAACAGGCTGATGCGTTGGTCCATCTTCACCAAGGCCAATGGAATCGTGCGTCATGACATAAATGACTTGCTGACCCATTAGGGCAGATAGCCGCATAGCCCCTCTGGCATAATCCGAAAACACCAAGAAGGTGCCGCCATAAGGCACCATTCCCCCATGCAGCGCCATGCCATTCATCGCCGCCGCCATACCATGTTCACGAACCCCAAAATAGATATAACGGCCCTTGAATTTACGGGCAGAAACAGACTCCATCTGTGATGTGCGTGTCAGGTTTGATCCCGTCAAATCTGCAGACCCACCAATGGTAAGAGCAGTTGCGCCATTGATCACCTCAAGGGTTTGCTGCGAAGATTGTCTGGTCGCCAGTTTTGGCTGTTCGGCCTTAAATTGTTGCCGCAAGGTTTTCAAATCACGCCATAGCCTCTGCGGATGCACCCCCCCTAAGGCGGCATCAAACTGTTTCATCTTACGCGAAGCCCCATGGCGAGATTGCCAATCTGCATAGGCATTGAGACTGCGCTGACCTGCGGTGTTCCATGCCTTGGCGATATGTTCAGGGATCACAAACGGGTCATGAGTCCAGCCAAGAGCCGCCCGCGTGGCGGCGACTTCATCCGCGCCAAGAGGAGCACCGTGAGTTTTCGCCGTTCCTGCCAGATTAGGCGACCCATAGCCGATAGTGGTTTTGCAAGCGATTAAGGATGGGCGCGGCGCTTTCACAGCAACGGAAATTGCTTTATCAATCGCCTCAGGGTCATGACCATCTACGGTTTGAACATGCCATCCAGCAGCGCGAAAACGGCTAAGCTGATTGGTGGAGGTTGATAGTTCTGTGCCGCCATCAATTGAAATGCTGTTGTCATCCCAAAGCACCGTTAGACGATCAAGCCGCAAATGACCAGCAAGGTCAATGGCCTCATGGCTGATGCCTTCTTGCAGGCACCCATCACCAGCAATTACCCAAGTCCGATGATCCACAAGAGGTGCGCCAAAGCGCGCCGCCATCATGCGTTCAGCTAATGCCATTCCAACGGCGGAGGCCAACCCCTGCCCTAATGGGCCGGTTGTTGTTTCAATACCACTTGCCATGCCATATTCGGGATGACCAGCGGTAATCGCCCCCATCTGACGAAAGCGGCGCAACTGATCCATGGTCATATCCGCATATCCAAGCAGATGGTTCAGCGCATAATGCAGCATTGAGCCATGCCCCGCAGACAACACAAAACGATCACGGTCAGGCCATGCGGGATCAGAAGGATTAATTTTTATATGACGGGCAAAAAGTACCGTTGCCACATCGGCCATCCCCATTGGCATACCCGGATGCCCAGAGTTTGCTGCCTGAACCGCATCGATAGCAAGAAAGCGTATCGCATTGGCCATGTCGTTATGAAGGTCACGAGAGATAGATGTTTCAGACATAATGGTTTCTCTGGTCAGATATGGGCAGTAGGGTTGATCTTGTTCTAGCAACTCCTTGCGAATGCTTCAACAGGGTTATGTGCTATTCGTCACGGTGATGGGCAATCAGATGATCAACCTCTGCCGCTGATCCAAAGACCAGCGGCGTCCGCTGATGCAAATCCTTTGGTAACAGATCAAGAATACGCTCTGATCCATTGACAGCTTGGCCACCTGCCTTTTCAGTTAAAAAGCTAATGGGATTCGCTTCATATACGAGACGCAGTCGGCCATGCTCATACCCTTTCCGATTGTCTCCAGGATAGAGAAAAGTACCGCCCCTTCTGAAAATGCGCCATGCATCTGCTACCATTGAACCGACCCAGCGCATCCTAAAATCTTTGCCATATGCGCCGTCTTTGCCTGCCAGCACCTCCGCCATCCAAGATTTCACTGGCAAAAACCAATGCTCTGCATAGGCGGCGTTAATGGCATATTCGTTGCTATGATCAGGAATACGAACAGGATCCCCTATGGCAACAAAATGCTCATCGCCTTCATCAAGAACGAAACATTGCGGCGCGGCATCTTTAGCAAAAGCCAGAATAAGGGTTGTTTGAGGGCCGTAAGTAAAGAAGCCTGCCGCCAGTTGATCACGGCCCCGACAAGGAATGGGGCCATTATCACATGGCATAATAGAAAAAATAGTTCCCACCGTTACATTAACAGCAATATTTGAAGACCCATCCAAGGGATCAATAGCAACCATTATTTGATCATTTTGTGACGCCGGGGTTTCAGACCCCTCACCAGAAGACAGGGCAATCGGGGCGTCCTGTTCTTCAGAAAGAACATAGGCGGTCGCCGTATGCTTAAGATGATCAATGATCATTTCTTCAGCCAGCACATCTAATGCTTTCTGATCATCGCCATCGGAATTTGCGCCGCCTGTTTCGGCCGCTAAATCTGCCTCTATCCCACTGACCCGAATAAGACGAGAGATGGAGATTGCGGATGCCGCCAACTTACGCATCACTGTGGCTTCAGTAAGAGAAATACGGCCATCATCGCATCGATTGGTTAGGTAATCATCAAGCCGCATTATATCCCCATCATTATCACCAAAGGCTGATAGTGATCAGACCTTTGTCATCTAAACCTGTTTTAAGACATCACTAGAGTTAATGGCGATTAGCAGGCAATCCCACAACAACCCCAGCCTTGATCACCTGATCATCCCATGCCTTGCGGTTGAAGACTTCATGAACCATTGGCGCAAAGTGATCAAGGTCTTTCATAGGATAATTGGGATCAAAAGACATCTGATCCCATCGCTCACAGAAATCAGCACAACTCTGCCAATAGGGGTGATCACGGAACTCATCGCGTTTATCAGGATCCCAATCATAATGATGGGCATAATATTTCATTTGGAAAATGCCGTGTTTTTCCACCACCCAAGCGACTTCTTCGCGGACAAAGGGGCGAATGATCTCTGCCGCCATCCGATCGTGATTCTGTGGTGATAGCCCATCCCCAATATCGTGAATCAACGCGGCAACAATCCAATCCAGATCAGCGCCATCTTTTTCAGCGCGACTGGCAGATTGCAGGCCATGTTCTAGGCGATTAATCTGATAACCAGAAAGCGATTCTTTCCCTTGCAAGGCTAGTTGTTCAAGGATACGGCGAGGGGTTTCTTTTAGATAATCAAGCTCATAATCATGAAGAAGCTTGTAATCTTCAAAACTGCCTTCATCCATTCTTACAAAGGAAACCTGTTGAGATTTGATCATTCGGATGCCTCCAAATCGTTGTTTTTGGGTGTAGGAAACTGTTCACTGCTTACGGTAATCTGTAGATTTTTTTATGGCAACATCTAAACGACTTTACATTTTCATGAATGGTTATTTATATTAACCATTCCTTCACTTTTAGAATTGATTCTTATGACTGTCATACACACTTATCTTGCCTCTATCGGCATCACTGATCCTATCGAAGTTCTTCATAATCCGGATTATGATACCCTTTACGCTGAGGAAACCGCACCAGGCCTTACCGGTTTTGATCGCGGCGTGGTGACTGAACTTGGTGCCGTTAATGTGCTGACAGGAGAATATACGGGACGTTCACCCAAAGATAAGTATATCACCATGGATGACAGCACACGCGACAGTTTATGGTGGAATGGGGAAATCAAGAACGACAACAAACCGATTACCCCCGAAGTGTGGGATAAGTTAAAACAGACCGCCACCAATCAGCTGACGGGAAAACGGCTTTTTGTGATCGATGCGTATTGCGGGGCTAGCCCAGACACACGACTTAAAGTGCGGTTTGTTATGGAAGTCGCTTGGCAGGCACATTTTGTGAAGAATATGTTCATCCGGCCAAGCGCTGACGAGCTGGTGGATTTCACCCCTGATTTTGTTGTCGTTAATGCATCCAAAACTGGATTTGCAGATTACGCCGCACATGGCCTTAATTCTGAAACTTTTATCGCTTTTAACCTGACTGAAAATATGCAGATTATCGGTGGGTCTTGGTATGGCGGTGAGATGAAAAAGGGTATGTTCTCGCTGATGAATTACCTGTTGCCGCGGCGCGGCATTGCCTCTATGCACTGTTCTGCCAATATGGCGCATAATGGGGATACGGCGCTATTTTTTGGACTTTCTGGCACTGGAAAAACAACGCTTTCCGCAGACCCAGATCGTTTGCTTATCGGTGATGATGAACGTGGCTGGGATGATAGTGGCATCTTCAATTTTGAGGGAGGCTGTTATGCTAAGACCATCAACCTTGATCCTGAAAAAGAGCCGGATATCTATGCCGCGGTTAAACGCGATGCTTTACTAGAAAATGTCATGGTCACTGATGATGGCAAAATTGATTTTGATGATGATAGCCTGACGTCAAATGGTCGGGTGTCTTACCCAATTGAGCATATTGATAATCGGGTTAAGCCAGTATCAAAAGGCGGTCACCCCAAGCGAGTGATCTTTTTGACCGCTGATGCATCAGGGGTATTTCCGCCGGTTAGCGTGCTTAGCAATGCCCAGATGCAATATCATTTTCTATCTGGTTTTACCGCCAAGATGGCAGGAACCGAACGCGGCATTAATGAATCCATTCCAACGTTTTCTGCCTGCTTTGGTGCCGCTTTCTTGAGCCTGCACCCAACGGTTTATGCCGAAGTATTGAACAAACGCATGCATGAAGCTGGTGCCCGGGCATATCTGATTAATACCGGGTGGAATGGCCGATCAGAGCGGATTTCGCTTCGCGATACCCGCGCTATCATTAAGGCTGTGCTAGAAGGCGCGTTGGATGATGAGCCAACGATTACCTTACCCATCTTTAATCTTGCTGTTCCTCAACATATCCCAGGGGTAGATACCGCAATTCTTGATCCGCGCAACAGCTATGATAAACAAGAAGATTGGTCGGCTAAGGCCAACCATTTGGCAGGGCTTTTCATTGATAATTT
>Ga0181565_10002141_pt1 | contig 15118 bp, 9 predicted proteins | sample 101ome_16_FD_129661 | JGI IMG/M metagenome (GOLD analysis project Ga0181565, IMG submission 129661) | Coastal salt marsh microbial communities from the Groves Creek Marsh, Skidaway Island, Georgia - 101401AT metaG (megahit assembly) | ecosystem: Environmental > Aquatic > Marine > Intertidal zone... | reverse complement strand
TGGACCGCGTTCGGAGGCCCCGCGGCGCACGTCGGTTTATTCAATAAAACGTTCGTGCGCGACGCGGAAAAGCCGTGGATGACGCAAGGGGTGTTTAGTGAACTCTTGGCGCTCGGACAGTGCATGCCGGGACCGACGTCGACGCAAATGTCGTTCGCCATGGGGACGACGCAGCGAGGGGTGGCGGGGGGATTGACGAGCGGGGCGTTGTTTCAGTATCCGGGGTTGATTTTGATGACGTTGGCGGGTGCGGGGGCGGCGGAGGCGTTGGTGAATCCGTCGAAGACGTTGCGGGCGTTTACGGCGGGTGTGAGCGCGGCGGGCGTGGGGTTGGTGGTGAGCGCGGCGGATGGGTTGGCGAGGAGTCAAGGCGGGAAGACGCGGACGACGAAGACGTTGTGCGCGATTTCCGCCGTCGTGGCGTATTATTATCGCACCGCGTGGTTGTTTCCGAGTTTAATCGCGTTCGGTGGTCTCGTCACCGCGATTGAGGCGCGACAGAAGAAGGAAAAAACGGATGACGCCGAGGACGTCGCCGACGCCGACGCCGACGCCGAGGACGTCGCGCGCTTGGGATTAAAACCATGGGCGGGCGCGGTGTTGATCGCGGTGTGGATCATCACCCTGATCACTCTCGGTATCGTCGTCCCCAACACGTCGTACGAATCGAATAAAGAACTGCACTGGTTTGAAGCGTTTTGGCGCACGGGGTCCATCATCTTCGGCGGCGGTCAAGTCGTCCTTCCGCTCCTCTTGAACGACGTCGTGCAATACGAGACGACGTGCGCGGCGTACGACACCGTCACGAGCGCGTGTACGGCGTACGCGAAGACCGAGCTCGCGACGTCGTGGATCACCGAGGAACAATTCTTCGCGGGTCTCGGTGTCGTCCAAGCCATGCCGGGACCGTTGTTCAATCTGAGCGCGTACATCGGCGCCGTGGCGGCGAGACGCGCGGGCGTCAACGTCATCGTCGGCGTCATGTGTTGCTGGTTCGGTCTCTTCGGTCCGGGTGTGATGCTTATTTTCGCCGTGTTGCCGTTTTGGGGCAAGTTTCGCAAGTGGGACGTGTATAAACGCGCGTTGCCGGGTTTGAACGCGAGCGCCGTCGGGTTGGTGGTCGCCGCGGTGTTTAGCATCGCGTTCAAAGTGAAAGACATCAGTCCGTTCCCCAACGCGTCCGTGTGCATCGGATTGATATGCACGTTTTGTGCGCACATCATCAAATTTCCACCGGGGACGTGGAGTTTAATTCAAGCTCCCTTGGTCGTCGTTCTCGGAGGTTTACTCGGTCTCATCGCGCACGGCGCCGAGATGAATTAATCGATGGCGTCGCCGACGCTCGTCGGTATTCTTTTCTAGCATTTTTTCTAGCATTTTCTCGTTTCACGCATCATTCTGATGAATACTATGAATCATGAATCATTGAATACATCTACTACGGTATTATCACGCGCCGCGCGTCTACTCGACGCTGTTGTAGTGTTCTCCCAACCCGAACGCGTGGCGATGATAACACACTCGAAGCGGCGGCGCGTCTTCAAACTCTTCGCCCATGACGACGACGGGCATTGTCGCCGAAAATACTTGAATTCGACGCTTCAACGCCTTGGCGAGCGCCATGATCTCCAACTGCCCTCCCCACGTCGCCGTGCTCTCGACGTCTCGCACGTACGCCTCCCATCTCGCGTCCGCCTCGGGCGTATCCTCGGCGCACTCGTCGACAAAGGGTCGGTACGCGCTCTCGTCGTCTCGCATCGTCTCCGCGCACGTCACCCGTAAACCCTCATACCCACCCTCGTGCCCCGCCCCGGTCACCGCGCGAAGTTGATCGTCGATGGATCGATACAGACAGTGTCCGTCCGCGCGAATCTCTTTCACTTTTAATCCCAAAGGCGCCAATCTCGCGCGCAAGACGTCGCTCTCCACCGCCTCGTCGCTCGGACCCAACGCCGCCTTCTCAGCCTCGATCCTCGCCTCGCGCGCCGCTTCCTCCGCCGCGCGTTTCGCTTTTCTCGCCATCGCTTTCGAAGGTTTACGAATCATCGCACCATCATCCGTCGTCGACGCCGGCGTCGGCTCGAGCGCCGCGCCGACGGCGAGCGCCTCCGCCAACGCCGCCGTCTCGCCCTCCTCCTCCTCCCTCACCACCGTCTCTTCCGCGTCGTCCTCGTGCGCGCGCTCCCACTCGGACATTTCGCGATAGTGTCGATCGCTCACCACCCCGACCGCGCGCATGGCGCGCTCGCGCTCGCGTTTCCCGTTCCCGAACGTCGAGACGTGGGATTCGATGCGCGCGAGCTCATGGGCGTGTCGCGCGCAAATGACGTCGAACGATTCGTCGAGGACGTCCACGGTGGTGTCGACGAGGTCCGAGGGGACGTCCGCGAGCGCGTTCCCGCCGCCGCCGCTCGATTTTTTCTTTCCCATGACGCTCGAGCGCGTGCGCGCGCGCGTGTGAGGGCGAGAGCGCTTTTTCAGCGTCAGTCAGTCCCGGGACGGGACGGAGGAGACGTCGGGACGCCGGGACGAGACGACGCGGTGGTGAGAGGGCGGTGCGTGCTCTGCGTGCGAGGGATGTGTAGTATTGCGAAGCGAGGGCGAGACGCTACGATAAGAGCGCGGCGGCTCTGGATTCTACTGTTTGTAAGCGCCTGGCGAGCGCGTACGCGCGACGATGTTCCGCCTCGAGACGTTCGTCCTCGGCGTCGTCGTCCTCGAAGAAATCATCCACGGTCTCGCGGAAGAGATCGTCGGTTTCGGCGAAGGCGTCGACGCCGACTCGATCGTCGTCGAAGCCGTCGGCGTCGAAGGCGGCCGAGCGACTGGCGGGTGACGGACGAACGCCATCGTCTTCGTCGAGGTCTTCGTCGGTGAGAATGGACCGTCGAATGAGTTCGGTGAGCTTTTCCACGCGACGCGTGCGGTGCGCGCGGTCGGACGCGACCGAGCGAGACGATGGCGGCGGCGAGGAGGGCTTCCTCGGCGAGGCGATTTCGCGCGCGCGAGCGCTCGTTATCTCCTCGACGCGGCGACGCAGAGCGTCGCGCTCGGACGAGAGCTCGCGCACCGTCTCGCGATTCGTCGCGCACTCGTTCTCCAGCTGCGCGATTTTGCGCTCGTACGTTCGGGCGTCCACACCGATGGGACCTCGTGCGATCTGTTGCTCGAGTTTGCGAACCCTCATGGCGTGACGCGCGGCGTCTCTTCGTGCCTCGTGGAGCTCTCTGTTCAGTTCCTTCTCCTGGACCTCCGTCTGCGACCGCCAATCGGTGAAATCGTTCGTCTCCGTCTCGTGTTTCACGCGTAAACGCTCGAGTTCTCCTCTTAAATACGCCACCTCGCCGCTCAGGCGATCCTTCTCCGCCGCCTCGACGGACACCGTCTCCCTCGCGTGCTCGGCTTCCGCCTGCGCCTCGGATAATCGCAGGTTCATCTCGTGCGCGCGATCTCGGATCATCTGTAACTCGGTCAACAGTTTTTCTCGCTCCGCGTCTCGCATCTCGACCGCGATTTGCGACGCTTTAAGCTGCTCGTGAAGCGACGCCACTTTCCTACGCGCTCGCTGCGCCTCGGTCGATTCTAATTTAGCCTCATCCACCGCGCACCGCATTCGATCGACGGCGCTGGACATGGACTCACTCGCCTCCATCGCCGCCTCCGCGCGTTTCTGCCACTGGTCCCGCATCAATTTCGTCTCTCGTAGCTCAGCCGCGAGCTCTCCTGCTCGATTTCTCGACGAGTGCAACGCGCGCTCGTCCGCGCGCGCAGATCGGCTCAACTCCTCCATCTCCGCCCGCCACCGTCGCTCAGCGTCCGCGACCGCCGTATTCACGGCGTCCGCGATCGCTCGCTCGCGCTCCTCCGCTCCCTTTGCGGCGAATTCCGTCAACGCCGTCGTCGCGCGCGCGGCTCTGGATTCCGCCGCCTCGCACCGTTCCCTCCACGAAGACTCCTCCCTCGACGTCGACGCCCCCGCCGAGTTTCCCCGTCGCGCCGTCATCGGCGTCAAAGACAACGCATCTCGCGATCGAGGCGTCTCCTCGTCCTCCTCCTCGTCCTCATCGCGCCTTCGACTCGCGCGGCGACGTCGTCTCGCCTCGAGCTCGCACGCCAACGCCGTCTCCCTCGCCCTCGACGCTCGCTCCGACGCCTGCGCCGCGCGCAGCTCGCGCTCGAGGATCTCACACCTCGCGCTCGCGTCGAACGACGACCCTTCGCGCGTCATGTCCGTCGACACGTCGCGCGAACGACGAGAGATCGCGCGGGTCGTGGCTTTATCGCAATCTCCGGGGAGTGATGTTTTCGAAACTCCTCGCGACGAGTGTGCGCGCGCGCCGGAGACCGCGACCGGTGCGCGCGGTCGACGACGATTGTCTCGCGTTCGCACGACCGGACGCGCGCGATGGAGGGTCCGCGCGCTCGCGTGTGAGGGCGCGATTAAAGTTCGTGATGACGGTGTCTCTTCAGACATTTTTCACCCGCGGGACGCCGAAGGGACGTCGAGGGGACGCGAGGGCGAGCGATCGCGATCGAGGGGCGCGAGAGAGGAGGCGCGAGACAGACGAAATAAAAAGGTTGCGCGCGCGATGGACGACGACGCGACGAACGAGCGGTGTGGTATCGCGGGACGCGTTAAGTTTACAACGTTTACGACGTCACGGAGATATTTCATCCTCGACGAAACCGACGGCGCGAAGACGACTGGCGAGTATCTCCGCGGCGCGTTCGCCATCCATTCCGCCACGAAGGAGCGCGCTGACGAGATCTTCGTCGTCGCGAAGACTGTCGGCGAGATCGGCCTCGGTCTCGTCCTCGACGGTGGACGCTGGGGCGTTCCAATCGAAGGCGTCCGACTCGACGGCGGGACGCGCGTCGTCGTCGTCGTCGTCTAAAAGATGCTCGTCCGATGCGGTCGCCGCGCGCAGCAGTTCTCTCGCGAACGCGTCGTTCCGCTCTCTCTTCGTCTGCCACACGGGCGCGTCGTGCTTCGCCGTTTTGAAGAAGAAGGAGCTCAAATCGCCCGCGAACGCCTCCGCGTTCTTCCTCTCGCGCCCACTTCTTCTCGCATCCCTCGAGCGTTCCTCCCTCGCGCGCGTCGCCGCGTCCTCGACTTCGATCGCCAACGCCCTCGCGCGCGCGCTCGCGCGCGCGCTCTCCGACGTCCCCTTTCGCGTCCTCGGCCACGCGTTCGGGACCTCCCACGCCGTCGGCGGTTTCGCCGTCCTCGCCGCCGGCGCGCTCGCCGACCCTCGTCTGTCACCGCTCGCCGCGTTCGCCTCAGCGATGCCAGAAGACGATGCGGCCGTCGCCGACGTCGTCGTCACCGCCGCGGACGCGCTCGTCGTCACCGCCGCGGACGCCGCGAGAGACGCGCACTGCGCGGCGAGCTGTCGAAGCTCCTGTCTGAATTCAATCTCTCGTTTCGCCTGCCGCTCGCGCAACGCCTCGCACTCGGCGCGAAGGCGCGCGTTTTCCTCTAATGCGACGCGGAGCGCGTCTTCGGCGCCTCCGCGCGGGCGCGGGGGCGACGTCGTCGACGTAGTGAGCGAATCCATTCGATCTCTCGGTCGTTGCGCTCGAGGATTGAATTGACGCGAACGCGCGCGCGACCGATCGCTCGATCACTCGGACGCGACGGCGGATCGAACGATCGCGTTTGACGCGCGATCCGCCCGTCCGTGCCTCGCGCGATCGATCGAGTCGCGCGCGGCGACGTGTCGCGAGAGGACAGGCGAAACGACACTGCAGGCCGCGCGCGCGATTCGTCCCGGACGACTCGTCCGACGCGCGTCTCCGCGGCGACGCGCGCGACGGCGCGCGACATGGACGAACGCAAATCACTGTTGTTTCAGGCGACGCTCGCCGAGCGCGCCGAGCGCGCGGAAGGTGCGCGAGACGCGACGAGACTCGAATCGTGTCGACCCGACGTTTCGGCGACTTTTGGATTCATCGCGCGCGCGACGCGCACCGCGCGACGCCTCGACTGACGTGTAGACGCGACGACGACGAACGCGCGATGTTTGCCAGATTCCTTCGCAGCGATTCGAAAATTGTGCGCGCTGGACGGCGTGGACGAGCTCGATGCGATCGAGCGGGACGCGGTGTCGGCGGGCTTCAAAAAGACGGTGGCGCCGAGACGCACAGCGTGGCGAGCGCTCGCGGCGATCGAGGCCGCGGAGCGACGGCGTGGACGCGAGGCCGAGGCGAGCATCGTTCGCGAGCACATGAGACGCGTGAAGGAGGAGGTGCGCGACATCTGTGATGCGTTGTTGGAGGCGGTGGACGCGTTTGAAAAGACAGGTTCGACCGAGTCCAAGGCGTTTTTCGGAAAGATGAAGGGTGATTACAATAGATACGTCGCCGAGGTGACGACGGGTGAGGAGCGCGCGAAGGCGATCGATCGCGCGACGAAGGCGTACGAGCGCGCGATGGCGGCGGCGATGGCGGCGAAGACTGGATTGGTGGCGACGCATCCCGTCTTGCTCGGACTGGGCCTCAACTATAGCGTGTTTCATCACGAAATTCTCGATGAACGTCAAAAGGCGATCGAACTCGCGAGGGAGACGTTCGATAACGCGAGCGATGAGATGGATGAACTGAGCGAAGACTCGTTCGCGGACGCAGTGCCGGTTTTACAACTTTTGCGCGACAATATTACGATGTGGACGAACGCGTCCGAAAACGAAGAGGGCAACGACGAGAGCGAGAGTCCTCGCGAGGACGATTGAGAGGAGGAGACGTCGTAAAATTCTGGGAAAAATCACGCCCAACGCGCTCGGTGCGTTCTTTCCAATGTATTCATTCAATGTGGCGTCATGTCACGCGCGCACGTCGTTTTAACGATCGCCGCTTGTAACACCACATATCTATTTTTTTTCGCTACACCTAGTACCTACCGCGCGTCTCTCGCGCGGAAAAACCGCGCGATTCGCGCGTGCACTTCGCCGTAATTGCGCTCCGGCACGATGAGACGTTGTTCGATCCACTCAGGAAGACCCTTCGCCGCCTTCGTGCGTTGCTCCTGGGCGCTTCCGAACGCTCCCCAACGTTTATCGCAGAGCACGATGCACGCGTAATCGCCCACGTGTCGAATGGCTCTGCCGACGCTCTGATTCACGCCTCGCATGCACAGCGCTTCGTAATACGCGCGTCCGCGTCCTTGATTTCCGGCACCTTCGTCGAGATGGTCCATCCTCGCCCTGAGCTCCGCGTCGCCGACGTTGGCGTACGGCAAACCCACCATGACGACGAGTCGTCCGAGCTCATCCTTAAAGTTGATGCCTTCGCTGAGCTTTCCACCGACGACGCAGAGTAACACGGCACCTCCGCTCCGCGCGTTCGTCTCCAACCCTCTTTTCACGGACGCCGCGTAGTCGCGTAAACACTTTTCGAGCGCGCTGGCGTCTCTGGGTTCGCGATACACATCCTTCGTCCCGCGCACGGAGGAGAGCGTCCCCGTCGTCGCCCACCTCTCGTACACGTCGTCGGCGTACTTGAAAGAGGGGAAGAAGACACACACGCCGCCCGGTGCGACGCGACACGCGTTAACGACCACGCGCCCGAGTTCGTCCATCACTTTGACGTCCGAACGCGCGGCGTGCGTGAAATCGAACGGTGTTCCCGTTGGGCCCGCGGGGAGCGCGACGGGGAGCAAATTGTCGCGAGGAATGATGTGACCGCACGTGAACGTCATTAATCGTCGATTGACGTCATTCTCCGGCGATGACTGCAATGTTTTGAGATCAGGGCAGAGCTGTGTCACCAATTCGTCGATCGGCGCGAGCGTACCCCCGACGAGAATGACGGAGCGCGCCTGCTCGACGACGCGCTTGAATCGACTCGCGGCGTCCAATAGGATGAATCGAAGCGCGGCTGGATCGCCGTTTGACGATTCGCGCTCGTAAATGATGCGCCCGTCGCTATCGGCGCTCGCTAAACAATCGATCAACGACGTCAACGCGTGTACTGCGCCTAGGCGCGGCGTCGCGTTCGGATCCGGCACCACGGCGACGGTTTTGTTTCCTATGGTTTCCACGCTCGCGTGGACACCCTCGTCTTGCGCACGAACGCGCTCGCCGTACGACGCAATCTTGTGCGCGACTTTACTCTCCTTCAAGTATTTTCGCAGACTGAACATGTTCACCGTGTCTTGTCCGCATTCAAACAAAAAATCATTCAAACTCGTCAATCGTTTCTCCGGCTTGGAGTCATCTCTGGATTCCTTCGCGAGCGTCTTCATGAACGCTCGAGTGATGTTCGCGAGCGTCTTGAGATACCGCAGGTTATTCGCGCTCAATCGAGTCTTGAAACGATCGACGTACGCCGTCAACATGTCGTCGACGTCTCGCAACTGCTCCAGCGTCACCGCCGCTCCGTACGAGCTGTGCACGGCGTCCACCAAGTTGTGCGCCTCGTCAAAGATGACAACGGCGTTCTCCAGCCTGATTCCTAAAATCTCGCGCGTGTCGGCGTGTAACAGAGATGCGTACGGCATCAACACCAAGTCCGCCTCCGGTAACGCAGAGCGCGCGGCGTAATACGGACACGCGCGTCGCGTCTCGCCCAGTCGCACTAAATCTTCTATATCCATCGGTTTCGCCAACGCCGCCTCTTTGAGCTCGAGCATCGCCCCTCGACGCTTCGACAGAAAAGGGCACGCCTTTAACTTCGTCTTCTCCCCCGGTTTCGTCTTCCCTTTGCTCATCTCCAGGCACCGTTCGTTTATTCTCGCCGCCGATCCTAAATTTCTAACCGCCGGATTGACGCACAGTTGCGCGCGACTGGCGACGGCGCTCGCGGCCACCTGCTCCTCGGCACCGGCGACCTTACCCCCGAACGCGGTGTTTCGCAACTCGCCTATCACTTGCGTCAACTGCGAGTGCGTCCTCGAACACAAAATCACCTGTTGCGCCGGACGAAGCGCCTCGTCTTCCTCGGCGGCGGCGAAATTGTCGTCGTCGCTATCGTCCTCGTCCGCCTTCAACAACGTTCGCAAATCCTCCGCCGCGTGTTCAGCGCCGGAATCGTACTCATCCGCGAGAAATTCTCTCTCCTCCGCCGTGTGTTCGTCCACCTCGCGCCTCGATTCGCTCGCGTTGGACTCTGCAATTTTCCTTCTCAACCGTTCCTCGGCGTCTCTTCGCAACGTCGCGCGCGTCTCCGCGCGTTTCGCCCTCTCCCGCATCTCCTCGCGAATCTTCCCTCGTCGACGCTCCACCTCATCCGCGTCCGTCTTCCGTTTCTTCGCGTCGTAATCTCTCAACCAATCCGGTTCGTCGTCGTCGTCGTCTCGCGGCGTCTCCTTCGTCGTCGCCGCCTCGTCGTCGCCACCGTCGTCGTCCAATTTTTCACCCCTGAGCCTCGCCCGCCGTCGATCATCCACCCACGACAGCGCCCCCACGAGCACGCTCAGCGTCTTCCCGGTCCCCGTGGGCGATTCAAACACCCCAAACGTCCCTCGTCGCTCGCACGCGTCGTAGATTCGTCGCATAAGATCGCGTTGGATGCCGTACGGTGATGCGTACGGAAACGTCGGGAATTCATGTCGAGATAACCGCGGCATCGTCGCGCGCGCGCGTGAGTGCGACGAACACCGCGTGACGGATCGATCACGCGCGCATCGGTCGCGCGAGACGGCGCGCGAGACGGCGCACAGTGACGAGTCGTGTTGGATGTATTTTCTCTTTAATCTTCGAGCTCGAGCGCGCGCGAGACCCGCGACGTCTATTTACCCGCGATACCGAGCACTTCGATCTCAAACAGCAGCGTGCCGTTCGGAGGAATCCCCCACGCCGGAAATCCACCGGCACCGTACCCTTCGTGCGCGGGAATGTCGAGTTCGATGACCTCGCCCACCTTGGCGCCGAGACAGCCTTGGTCCCACCCTGCGGGACGATTGATTCATCGAGACGTCGTCGTCGTCATCAGTCGAGGCGTCGCGGCGGCGAACGAGTGCGTGCGTGCGCGTTATCGTGTCTTCGTCGTCGCGTCGTCGCGGGGCGTACCGGTGATGACGGCGCCGACGCCGGCGTCGTACGTGAACGGTTTTTGGCCCGGGTCCTTGGTGCTCCAAAAGACTTTGTTCGTCTCCTTGACGGTGCCCTTGGCGTGGACGGTGACCTTGTCGCCCTTGGCGACCTCGGCGCCGGTGCCTTGGACGACGGTGCGACGCGTGGTGGCGTATCCGGGAATCGGGGCGAAGGCGGACATGAGATTGGCGGGCGAGGTGTGCGGGACGGGACGGCGCGCGAAGAAGACGTCGACGAAGACGAGGCGGCGGGCGTCGACGGTGCGATGGATTCCGCCGTGGTGACAAAAGAAAAATACTATTTACAGTGTGAGTGCTACGATCGGTGTGTGCTAGATACGAATCGATCGGTGCGTCGACGACGCGAACGCGAGACCAAAAGACGCGGGGACGCGTCGGCGGTTTACATGCCAAATTGCCCCGAGTGAAACGACAACGCGCACTGCACTTCGTTGAAGAGATCGTCTATTCTCGTGTACGTCTTGTGCAGAGCGGCGCGAAGAGCGTGACACTCTCGCACGAGTTGCTCGGATTCCATGATGGCGGTGGTGTGCGCCTCCAAAAAGATGGACAGGTGCGCGTTGACCAATTCGTAGTACAAACCGCTCTCGATGGTTTTCGAGAAAAATTTAATCCCGCTCGACAGGTTTTTCACGTCGTCTTCGCTCATGAACTTGTGATCCCACGGTCCGAGCGAACGAAGCTCGAAATCGACCGCGCCCGGCGACGCATCCCTGAGGAATTCGAGCGCCTCGGTGTAATCGTCCTCGGCTTCGCCTTTTTTGAGCAACGAAAGCAACGGCGTCGAGGCGACGCCGGCGAGGTCGGACCCGGCGCGCAGGATGCGACTCTTTGGTTCGCTCTGTGACTTTTTCGAATCACCGTCGGCGGCGTTCACCAGAGACTCTCGCGAGGGATCGAAGACGGAGCGACGAACGTCGTCGCTCGCCGCGACGGTGGGCAAAAAGAAGGGCGCCAGTTCGGGCTCCTTTTCTTTTTCATCCGTCTTGCTGTTTTCCTTCACCGTCTCTAGGTTGAGGAGCGTCTCGATCTGCGTCTTCGGCACGTTGGACAGGGTGATCATGCCCGGCTCGATCTGTGTCGGACCGGTCGCCAAGCGTTCAAAGTAGTCTTCCAATTCCTTGACGTTGAGCTCGTCCTCCTCGGCGGCGTCCTCTCTCGGGTGCACGTAGACACCCTCGTTGTCCTCGTCCTCGTCCTCGTAGTCTCGCTCGTTCGAAGCGCGTGTGACGATGGTCTCCGTCTCCGATTCCGCCGGTTTGTTCGGAAGCGAGACGGAAACCTTGCGCCCGTACGCAACCTCGGCGTCTGGTCGAAACATCGTCCTATTGGCCCACAGATACAAACCCAGTTTACCCTCGTGCAAGGTGACCAACAAATCCATCCTCGGCGAAAAGCTCATCGCAGTGACTTTTTCTTCGCCTAAAATCATCTGTTGCACGATCGACGCCGCGGATACGTCGTACACGGTGATGAGACCCGTCGAGTCGAGAATGAAGATCCACTTCTCGTTTTCGCTAAATTGTACGCTCACGACGTCACCGGCCGCGTGAACATCGCCTCGCGGCGTGTACGTGCGCACGCGTTTTCCAGTGACGATGTCGTACACACGAACAATCTTATCTTCGCATCCGACGACGAATAATCCATCTTCGTGCAAGTGTCCGCAACGAATGGCGCACCCGACGTCGATTTCGATATCGAGCTTCATCTCTTTAAACTTCCACACACGAATGATTCCATCCGCCCCGGCGGTGACGAGACTTCTATTCGCACACTCGGCCTGAATGCACGTCACCTCGCCGTCGTGCGCGCTGATACGAATCTTCCCGTCCTCGTTCGCGCCGGCTTGATTCGCGAGCGCCCAAAACGAACGTTTCCCGCCCGGAAAATTGTACCCTTCGTTTCCGTTGCGTTTCTTCCTTTTCGCAGCTTCGTCGGCGTCTACGAGACGATCGAGAGACCCACGGTGTAAACCGGATTGCAGATTGAATCGATGCACGGCGCCGTTCGCGGCGCCGAGGTAACCAAAGTTACCACACGCGCTGATACACACCGCCTTGACTTCAAACTTGCCGTCGCCCTTGGGACACTGAAGAATGTGTTCACCGATGGACCCTTTGGAGATTCGCCACGTGTACGCCTTATTCTCACCTTCGTGCGCGGTGATGACGTTCGCCCAATCGCGCTCGCGAAGCTCTCCCCACGCGATGCGCGTCACCGGAGGCAGTTTCAACGCCTCCTCGGCGATGCCAATCTTCTTCGCGCGCTTGGTCGTATGTTTTTGGCTCATCTCTATGTTTTGCTGGTCTCGAAACGCGTTGAAAAACCGAAGCGTACGATCTTGACCCGACGCCAACAACTTCTTTCCTTCACCGTAAAACGACACGTTCGTCGGGGGCTTGGAGTGACCCGCGCGGAAACGCAACAGACGCGCCTCGCCGTCGTCTCGATCAAAAATCCACTCCTTGAGCGTGTTGTCGCGCCCGCTGGACAGCATCACCGGCTGCCCGTCGAGAAACTTCAGCGCGGCGACCGGTCCTTCGTGGCATTCCAAGATGAGTGACCGAAGCGTCCGCTTCTCTAAGTCCCACACCGTGACGCGTCCCGACACGTCGCCGACGCACAGCACGTCGTCTTGGTCATCCGTTCTGAACGCCAACGCCGTCACCGCGATCCCTTTCTCCGGCGTGAGCGTGAACAACACTTCATCCGCGCGCACGTCCAACAACAACACGCGTCCATCCTTCAATCCCACCCCCACGACGTCCGAGGCGGGTGAATTTTCCAAAACCATCACCTCGGAGCCCCACCCCGCGAACTCGTGCACAAGCCTCCCCGCGCGCACATTCACGAGCGCCAATCGCCCGTCTTTCGATCCAAAAAGGAGTTTGTCGACGAGACCATCCGGGTGACACACCGTCGTCGCCTCGAAACCGCGCGGAAACTCCATGCGTCGCGCGTCCAACTCGCCCTCGCTCTCGCTCTCTTCGCCCGCCTCCGACTTGCCGCCCCGCTTCTTCTCTTCACGCGCCCGCATCGCGTCGTCGTCCACGTCCCACGCGCGCACGTCCCCGTTCGCATCTATGCTCACCAAATGATGCCCGAACGCGTGTAACACGACAATCTCTCGGTCGTGTCCCGTCGGTCCCGTCAACGCGCACGTCTCTCGCAACCGCCGCGCGCACCGCACCACCCTCCCCACCGCGCAAAACGTCCAATCTTTCCGCACCGCCAGCGCCGCGACGTGAACGCCGTGAAACCTCGCCCCGTGAAACGTCAGCGTGAGCTTTCGACAGTCGTACACCGCGAACGAGTCCTCGCACGCGACGGTGACCCACGACTCTGTCCCTCGCCGCTTGATGACGAACGGGACGCCCGAGGGCGACGACACGAGTCCGAGCGCGCGAAACGGCGCGAAGAGCGACATGTTGACGCGAGTGTTCGCCTCGTCGCCCGCGACGCGCGCGCCGGCGATGTGCGCGGCGCGGAAACGCGGGGCGAAATGGCGCCGCCGCCGCCGAGAGTTCGCGGCGGCACGCGGGCGGAATTACCACATTACGCCGCGCGCGCGCTCGAGACGGCGTCGCGCGCGACCGGCGAGGCGACGAGACGATGAGACGCGAATCATCGAACGTCGTCGAGCGCGCGGAGGGTGGAGGACGAGGCGCGATGCGGCTGTTGGCGGTGTTGATTGCGATCGCGTCCACGCCGTACTTTGTAGAATCGACGTCTGCGGCGACGATGGGCGCGGCGCTGGACGCCGGTGCGCGCGTCGTGTCGTCCAACGCGATCGGTGCGTTCGCGCGCGCGGTTGAATTCGCGAAAACGATGACGACGAGACGCGCGCGGTGCGGATTAAATGGATTCTTTTGTGAGGAAGATTTATGCCGACGGGCGAGAAGATCGACAGCGGAGGAACTCATGGGACAGCCCACGGGCGTGGAACTCGTCCTGGACGCGCTGTGTGATCACGTCGAGACGCCGAACGAGCGATTGCGGAAACCGCTGGTGATGTCGATGCACGGGAGTCCCGGAACGGGGAAGTCGACGTTTCATAGAATTTTGGCGCACGCGGCGTACAACGCGACGACGAGCAGCCGTGGAGAGGACGCGGGGCGATACGCGTGTCCGGGACGAGGGTGTCCGGGATATAAGGTGATTTTCGGCACGGATTACGTCGTTCGCGAGCGCGAGGCGCAGGCGAGAATGTTGAGAGACGCGGTGACAAGGCACTTGGAACGGTTTCCGGAATCTGTCGTGGTGGTGGAAGAGTACGATAAATTGGGGTGTCCCGCGCGAGGTATGTTGAAACAGATGCTCGAACACGGAAGCGCGGGCGGCGAGGGGAACCCATTCGATCGAAACGTGACGTTTTCGAGATCGATATTCGTTCTCGAGGCGAACATGGGATTCATGGACGTGCACGACGCGTCGGCGGCGACCGGACGACGCGTCGACGGCGACGCCCTGGTGGCGTTGCAGCGCAAATTGAAGGACGGGCTGTTCGAGAAATGGACCAAAGACGGGTGCGAGGACCGCGAGGACACGCTGAAAGTGGTGGGCGCGATTGACATGTTCGTGCCGTTCGTGCCGCTCGATCGCGCGGCGGTGAAATCCATCGTCCACGCGCAACTCGTCGAGCGCGGACGCATAAAAAAGCACCGGCGCGAGCTCGGACGATTGGAGTGGGACGACGACGTTCTCGAGAGACTCGTGGACGAGGTGGAATTCGAAGGGAAATACGCCATCGAGGGTGGGAAGGAGGTGTCCATCGTCCTCTCGCGTTGCGTCACGCGCGCGCTCAGACTCCTCGCCGAATCTGAGATCGCGCGCGCGGGCACCGACGGCGTCGGCGCCTCGCACCACGTTCTCCGCGATCGAATCGTTCGGTTAAAACCGTCGTCTTCTACCTCCAAAGGTCCCGTGGTTGCCGTCCTCGTCTAGCGCCGTCGAGTCGAGTCGAGTCGAATCGAGGGCGGCGAACGAAAGTAGAAGAAGAAAAAATTTGTAACAATCATCACACTAGAATTGCGCGCACCGAACGACCCCGTCGCGATCCACCGA
>Ga0181565_10002130_pt1 | contig 15145 bp, 18 predicted proteins | sample 101ome_16_FD_129661 | JGI IMG/M metagenome (GOLD analysis project Ga0181565, IMG submission 129661) | Coastal salt marsh microbial communities from the Groves Creek Marsh, Skidaway Island, Georgia - 101401AT metaG (megahit assembly) | ecosystem: Environmental > Aquatic > Marine > Intertidal... | reverse complement strand
CTATTCATTATTGATCAGCTTAGGCATGATCAAGCAAACTCCGTGCAAGACTGGCTGGCGAAACACTTTGGTCGCTCAGGTCGCCATGTTTATAATTTTGTCATCAGCCTGCGCTTATTATCATAATTATTTGCCAATTTAATCGTCGTTAATTTGATTTTTTCAGCAGCGTTTCCGGAACAATCCACACAAGCCAATATGATTGCTATTTTGGGCTTCGCACTAGTGGCTTGTTTTTATTCCGCGCTAGGTGGCCTAAGTGCCAGTTTACGCACTGATGTTATGCAGATGCTGATTTTTTATTAGTGATCACCATCGCTTTTATCGTCATGGTTGGTGCTGAAGATTTTCACTGGATGACGATTATCACGGCAACGGGCGTTTCAGAGCAGGGGAGCGCCCCCGGATGGATATTATGTATCGTGGCGTTGTTGCAAGTGTTGTCCTATCCAGCACATGATCCAGTGATGATGGATCGAGGTTTTATTGCAGACCGGCAAACCACACGCCGCAGTTTCTTTCATGTATTTTGGCTATCCGCTATTTGTATTTTCGTGTTTGGCATGTTCGGTATACAGGCCAGCATCATCAGCGCTGAGTATGACAACCAATTACTCGGAATTTGGCAAGTAATGTTTGGGCCAGGTGTCTACTTTCTTATCGTTGCATCTTTGTTGGTATCCGCACTGTCCACCTTAGATAGCGCCTTGGCTTCATCAGCACGCTTAGTCATTGATGAATTTAAACTTGCCAGTCGCACTGTCATTAACGGCCGTATAGTGATGATAATGTTTATGTCATGTGGTGTATTGCTCACCTTTTGGGATAACAAAACATTGTTTGATGCGGTGGCAGTGTCGGGCACTGCGTCGATGTTTCTGGCTCCGATACTGATATATGCCTTGATATTTAAGCGTATTGTGCCTTTGTGGTCCTACCTATTCAGTAGTGTGATTGCCTTCATAGGTGCGGCAGCCTATTTGTATCGAGAGGCACAATGGGTACAGATACTTTTTGGTCAGGGGCATAAATATGAACAACTGTTATTTATTTGTATCAGTGTATTAATACTTGGTTTATTGTCTGGTCTGATTGGTATCATCTTACAATCGCGCAAGTTGTAGAATAAATTTGCGGACTCAAAAGTCTATGAGTTTTAAGATGGTGAGAAGAGTGACCATGACCCACATGCATAGCTATTTGATAGCATCAATCTATTAAGCAAAAAATACATAGGACAAAATAATCGCCGCACAGATACCAGCAAAATCTGCCAGTAAACTACAACCTAGCGCATAACGTATTTTGCTGATACCAACAGCACCGCAATAAACCGCTAGCACATAAAAAGTAGTTTCAGTGCTGCCTTGCATGACAGCAGAGACTTTAGCTGGAAATGAATCCACTCCTTGTGATTGCATCACTTCAATCATGGCAGCTCGCGCACCACTGCCGCTGAAAGGTTTCATGATGGCCGTAGGCATAGCCTCTATGAAGGCGGTATCGATATGCAGTAGATTGAGGAAAAAACTTAAGCCCACTAGCAACGCATCTAAAAGTCCACTGATACGTAACAATGCTATCGCCAGTAACATGGCAATTAAGTATGGGATCAGTTTAATGGCAACCTCAAACCCCTGTTTTGCTCCCTCGATGAATGCATCATACACAGCTACCTTGTTGATTAATCCCACGCAGATAAACACGGTAATGATGCTAAATAATATAAAGTTGGCAAATAGAGCAGCTTGCTGACTCACCTGTTCTTGCGGCAGCGACATGAAGTAAGCGGCCAGACCAATCGGAATAGCACTGAACAAGGTTAGATAACTGATCACTGTGCGATTAAGCAGAGGCAGTTTTTGCACCCAAGCGACACTCAAAAGTCCCACCAGTGTAGAAGTGAATGTGGCGATCAAAATCGGGATAAAGACTTCGGTTGGGTGAGTCGCACCCTGTTGAGCACGAAATAAGAATACTGAAATTGGTAATACAGTGACTGAAGAAGTATTCAGCACTAAAAATAAGATTTGGGCATTTGATAATTGCTGTGGGTGGCGATTGACGCCTTGCAGGTCTTGCATGGCTTTGATGCCAAATGGGGTCGCTGCATTATCCAGTCCGAGCGCATTCGCACTTAAGTTCATAGTCATAGAGGAAATGGCAGGATGATTGTCTGGCAGTTCTGGCATTAACTTGACAAACAATGGATTCAAGCGACGTGCGATCATAGCCATCAATCCAGCGTGCTCAGCAATTTTAAAAAATCCCAGCCATATGGCCATGAGACCGATCAATCCAAGCGCAATTTCTACACTAAGTGTGGCGACATCAAAAACAGCCTGTATCGCTTGATCGAATATTTGATGTTGATCGAACAGTAGCAGTTGGCCTAGACAGGCAAGGAATGCAGCAATAATACAGCCTGACCAGAAGCGTCCAAGCATCAGAGAGTTATTTGCCTATAGCCATGAAATAAGGTGCCCATAAAATTGAAGTGATCAATACCACTCCTAATTCAGCACGCATGATGTTGCGATACTTGATGCGTCCTGCTTCTGTCTCAGCATCGTTGCTACGAATTTTTGACATCAAAGCATCAAATAATATGACCATGATGATAATTGGTATAGCCGCTGGTACCACTAAGGTCGGCACCGCCCCCCAGCCGTCATAGATAGGGTAACTGCCGGGTTCTGGACGCAATAAGGTGTCAAAAATGGCTAGCCCTAGCAGGCAGGTTCTGAGTAAGCCGAGATCGTTGATCAGTTTCATGGTGTATCTGATGAGGTAATTCTATATTAGGCTACAGCATATCAGAACTGTTCAGAGAAAGTGGATAACATCAAAATTGCACAGACATATGAACAGCTTGCCCAACTAGTACAAGCATACTATTGCGGCTTGAAAAAGGTGTGGTCAGGTTTTGATAAAGGTTACAATAGTGTCTAACATTGACTAATTTTTATGCAGCAAATTCACATCAACTTTGCCGTTAATCCTTCTATGCTGCAGCTAAGTGCAAGCTAGGAAAGTCTACGGCGTGGTTCATGACCATAGAATTTGACGTACAGATACACCAATTAACTAACTCAGGGAGTATTTATTTATGAGAACTTTATTGATATCAACCTTAGCTGCACTAGCGTGCCTGGTGACTACAGCACAGGCTGCCGATATCGAAGCAGGTAAGGCAAAGTCGGCGATGTGTGCAGGCTGTCATGGTGGACAGGGTATCAGTCCCACGCCAGTGTGGCCGAATCTCGCAGGCCAAAAGGAGCAGTATCTAGTCAATGCATTAAAAATGTATCGCTCTGGCGAGCGTAAAAATGCTCAGATGTCGCCAATGGCAATGGCGTTGACAGATGACGATATCGTTAATTTAGCTGCATACTATTCCAGTTTATCTTGCCAGTAGGCACACACTTAGCACCATTCTCTCAGTCCATTCCGCTGGGCGGCGCTTAGCTACAGCGGAATATGGGCTAGGCCGATGGCGGTGATAAACGTTGCAATGCCTATCATAAGATTGATGCCAACCATTTTACGAATGATGGCGAGATTTTTCGCACCTTCCTGAAAATTTTCCTCTTCCACTGCACGTCGTAGGCGTTTGAAAGGGGCAAAATACACATGCAAGAATATCAAAATCATAATCAAGCCCAGTGTATGCATGAGGTGAATCGTCCAACCTACGCCTGCAAAACCATTGTAGACAGAGAAGATAATCCAATAACCCGTGGCTGGCAGGATGATAATGGCCAGTCCTACCCAGATGAAAAAGTTTTTGAGTGTCTGCGCCCATAAATCCAGTCTCTGTGGCGGCTCTAATAATCTTGCCGCGACGGGACGCAGAGATACATAAGCGAAAAACATACCGCCTACCCATATAACCGCAGCTAAGGCATGCACGCTTACAGCGATAGCATAAAAATAAGAGTCTATATTCATGTCAGTAAACTCAGCTTGATTAGTTGAATGAATACAATGAGTATAAGTGAGCTTGAGCGCTGACACGAGACTTAAATCTGCATGCAAAAAACATCCGCCTAAGTTAAAGTAGCTCTATTGGATCAACGATAATCAAATATTCTCAACATGGGTTGAACTTATGGCGATGGAAAACTGGATAGCACCTTCGATACTCTCGGCAAACTTTGCTCGCTTGGGTGAAGATGTTGATCATGTACTGGCCGCAGGTGCAGATGTGGTTCATTTTGATGTCATGGATAATCACTATGTGCCTAATTTAACTATTGGGCCTATGGTCTGTGAAGCCCTGCGCAAGCATGGCGTGACAGCTCCGATTGATGTCCACTTAATGGTTTCGCCAGTTGATCGGCTGATTGGTGACTTTGCACAAGCTGGCGCGACATATATTACATTTCATCCGGAAGCGAGCGAGCATATAGATCGTAGCCTACAGCTAGTTCGTGATGTGGGTTGTAAAACGGGTCTGGTGTTCAATCCGGCCACACCTTTGCATTATCTTGATCATGTTATGGATAAGCTCGACATGATTCTTCTGATGTCTGTTAATCCAGGTTTTGGAGGGCAGAGTTTTATCCCGCAATCGTTGGATAAGTTGGCTCAGGTGAGAAAAAAAATTGATGCTTCTGGTTGCGCAATTCGCCTTGAAATTGATGGTGGTGTGAAGGTCGAAAACATTGCTCAAATCAAAGCTGCCGGTGCCGATACTTTTGTTGCGGGCTCTGCAATTTTCAACTCAGAAGATTATCAAACCACTATCGATGCTATGCGTGAACAGATAGCTTCAGTGGAATAAGTCGTTTGAAAATATCGTCAAACTCTAAAAACTTTAAATAATCTGAGCAAAGATTAGAAAAATATCATTATGCCGCGATGCTGCTAATGTCATGCTCAAGTTTTGAATCACACACACATTTACAATGACACTTCCAACACCCCAATGGTTATGTTTTGACTTAGATGGTACTTTGATCGATAGCGTGCCGGATATCGCCAATAGCGTGAATCATATGTTACGGGAGTTAAATCTAGCGCCTGCTTCAGAACACCAGATGCGTGATTGGATAGGCAATGGTGCGGCTAAATTGGTCGAGCGAGCAGTGCGCTATGGTAAGCAACAAACGGCTGCTGATGATATTCAGCTAGCGCTTGCAGAGGAATTATTTTTTAGCGCGTATCGAAAAAATATGGCTAAGCACACGCGAATTTTCCCGGGCGCGATTGATGTATTGGAATATTTTCAAAACCGCCAGGTCGCACTCGCCTGTGTGACCAATAAGCCACGTGAATTTACTATGCCATTACTTGAGCAGCTGAGTTTGCATGAATATTTTCAGGTTTGTGTATGTGGTGACGACACCCCCAATAAAAAGCCAGCCGCAGAGCCTGTACTCGCAGCGATAGAAGCGTTGAGAGGAAGACCGGATGGGGGATATATGATTGGTGACTCACAAACCGATATTTTGGCCGCAGTCAATGCGGGCACGGGTGCAATTTATGTCTCCTATGGCTATAATCGCGGCCTATCAGTTGATCAATATCAGCCGATTAAAATAGATCAATTAACGCAATTGATAGAATTGTTTGGATAAATCATGCGACTTCAAAGTGAAAATCATATCAGTGTGAAACACTATTGGCGATGCCATCAGCGCTGGCAAATTGCTGCTCAATAATGCCTGAAAATAGCGACAATATTTGCTGACACTATCGATTGACCATGAAGTGGAATTCGCATGAAAAAACAAGAATTTTTAAATTTAGCTAAACAAGATTATACCCACATACCCGTGTATCGCGAGGTTGTAACTGATCTCGATACGCCATTAAGCGCCTATTTAAAGCTGGCCAATACAGAACATAGTTTTTTATTTGAATCCGTTCAGGGTGGTGAGCGCTGGGGGCGCTATTCTATTATCGGCCTAGAGTGCCATGAGACTTTACAAGTTCATGGACACCAGATCAGTGTCATGCGAAAAGGTCAACCGGTGCAACAGTATCAACATGCAGATCCTTTGCAGTGGATTGAAGATTATCGAAAGCAATTCAAGGTGCCAGAGATTCAATACGTGCCCCGTTTTACGGGCGGATTGGTCGGTTACTTTGGTTATGACACGGTACGTTATATCGAACCTAGACTCGGCTTGAGTGACAAGCCAGATGATTTTGGCAATGCCGACATCATGCTTATGGTGGCCACGGAATTTCTAGTATTTGATAATCTTAAAGGCAGTCTCTATATCATTGTACTAGTGGCAAATGATAACAGCACCACTTACGAGCAGGCGCAACAACGACTCGATGAGATTCAGTCTGCGCTACAAACATCGGTTTCATTGCCGCCGTTGTCATGTGATCAAGATGAACCTAAAGAATTAGATTTTGTATCGGGCTTCAGTGAGCAGGGATTTAAGCAAGCCGTAGTCAAAGCCAAGGAATACATTGCCGCAGGTGATGTTATGCAGGTGGTGTTATCACAACGTTTGAATGCCACATTCAGCGCTGATGCTTTGAGTGTGTATCGCCACCTCAGACGTTTGAATCCATCGCCTTATATGTACTTTATGAACATGGGTGATTTTCAGATTGTAGGCTCATCACCAGAGATATTAGTGCGTCAAGAAGATGATAATGTCACCGTGCGGCCGATCGCAGGCACACGTCCGCGGGGTGTTGATCAACAACAGGATCATGCACTCGAAGAAGAATTATTGGCAGATCCTAAAGAGTGTGCTGAACATCTTATGTTGATCGACTTGGGGCGTAATGATATCGGACGTATCGCCGAGGTGGGTACGGTAGAGCTCACGGATAAAATGATCGTAGAACGTTATTCCCATGTCATGCATATTGTGTCTAATGTAGTTGGGCAGCTGGCTCCTAATCAATCGTGTATTGATGTGTTGCGTGCGACTTTTCCAGCAGGCACCGTATCAGGCGCACCTAAGGTGCGTGCAATGGAAATCATTGATGAACTAGAACCTGTCAAGCGGGGTGTTTACTCAGGTGCCATTGGATATATTTCATGGCAGGGTAATATGGATACGGCGATCTCAATACGTACCGCCGTGATTAAAGATAATATTATCTCGGTGCAGGCGGGCGCAGGTATCGTTTATGACTCGGTGCCAGATAATGAATGGATGGAAACGCTGAACAAAGCTAAAGCCGTGCTTAAGGCGGCAGCACTCGCCCAGCAGGCGGAGGAAACAATATGATTTTAATGATCGATAATTACGACTCATTCACTTACAACTTAGTACAATATTTTGGCGAGTTGGGTGAGCAGGTCAAAGTTGTTCGTAATGATCAGATCGAAGTGCAAGAGATCAAAGCACTTAATCCAGATCATATCGTGCTATCCCCTGGCCCATGCACGCCTAACGAAGCTGGTGTGTCACTACAGGTGGTAGAAAAATTTGCCGGACAGACCCCTATCTTAGGTGTATGTCTTGGGCATCAAACCATAGGTCAGGCCTTTGGTGGCAATATCGTACGTGCCAATGACATCATGCATGGTAAAACTTCGCCAGTCTATCATCACAACCAGCATGTGTTTACGGGCTGTGATATGCCATTTACTGCCACACGCTATCATTCTCTAGTGATCGAGCAGGCCACATTGCCAGAATGTTTACAAGTCACAGCTTGGACGCAGAAAAGTAATGGTGATGTTGATGAAATCATGGGTGTTAGGCATGAGCACTATGCGGTCGAAGGGGTGCAGTTTCATCCGGAATCTATACTCACTGAGTTCGGACATCATTTACTTGAGAACTTTATACAACAAAACTAATTTCAAGCTGAGAAAACCCATGATTATTCAACAAGCGCTTAATGATTTGTTAGCTCATAAAGACTTATCATCGTCTGACATGCATATCGTGATGCGCAGCATTATGTCGGGTGAAGCGACTCCAGCCCAGATTGCAGGATTCATGGTGGCTTTGAGAATGAAAGGTGAAACGGTAGACGAAATCGCCGCCGCCGCACAAGTGATGAGAGACTTATCTACTAAAGTTTCCATTGATGTTGATACATTAGTGGATACCTGTGGCACGGGTGGTGATGGTTCATCGACATTTAATGTATCGACTGCATCAGCCATAGTCGCTGCCAGTGCTGGTGTGAAAATTGCCAAGCATGGTAATCGTTCTGTTTCCAGTAAATGTGGTAGTGCTGATGTGCTTGAAGCGCTGGGTGTAAAATTAGATCTAGCTCCTGAGCAAGTCAGTGCCTGTGTGCAAGAAGTTGGCATAGGCTTTATGTTTGCTCCCATGCACCACAGCAGCATGAAACACGCGATCACACCGCGTAAAGAATTAGGTGTGCGCACATTATTTAATTTGTTGGGTCCACTGACTAATCCGGCGGGTGCTAAGCGCCAGGTGCTGGGTGTGTTTTCAGATCAGTGGTTGGAGCCTATCGCAAAGGTGCTCAAAACCTTATCCGCACAGCATGTACTGGTTGTACATGCTGAAGATGGCTTGGATGAGCTCAGTATTGCTGGGCCGACCAATGTTTGCGAGTTGCATGATGGCAATATCACACAGTATCAAGTCACACCTGAAGATATGGGATTAGAGCGTGCCAGTCTGGATCTTATTAAGGTCAATGATGTGCAAGAGAGTGTGGCCATGATTCGTGCTTTGTTAGCTGGAGAGGCAGGAGCAGCTGCAGATATTGTTGCTTTAAATGCTGGGGCTGCAATTTATGTGGCTGGTCTTAGTGCAGATTTATCTACTGGTGTGGCGCTGGCAAAACAAAAACTCATCAGTGGAGAAGCTGCGCAAACTCTGCAACAACTTGTTAGCTTCACCCAGCAATAAGGCGGGTTGAAACGTTTAACTTACTGTTACTTTATTTATTAAAAAGACGATAGATCTCATGGCTGAACAAAGACCTAAAATACTTACTAAGATACTCACTCATAAAGCTGCTGAAGTGGCAGAAAAAATTCAGCGCGTACCGCTTTCGCAAATGCAAGAATGGGCCAAAGAAGGGGATGCCAAACGTCCTTTTGAAGCTATGCTGAGAGCCGCTAAAAGTGCAAACAAGCCGGGTGTGATTGCCGAGATAAAACGTGCTTCTCCAAGTAAAGGCATTTTGCGTGAGGATTTTGACCCCATGGCCATCGCGCGCAGCTATCAGATGGGTGGGGCGACATGTTTATCGGTACTTACCGATAATGAGTTTTTTAAGGGCGGCGGCCCAGTATTAGAATTAGCGCGTAAAGCTTGCTCATTACCAGCACTGCGTAAAGATTTTATTATCGATCCTTACCAGATATATGAATCACGCGTGCTTGGTGCAGATTGCTTGCTATTAATTATGTCCGCACTAGATGATACACAACTAAATGAGCTTTATGCATTGGCAAAAGAGCAAATGTTGGATGTTTTAATCGAAGTCCATGACGAACAAGAAATGCAACGTGCATTAGCACTCAATCCGACCATGATCGGTGTGAATAATCGTAACTTGCATAGTTTTGAAGTGGATTTAGATATTACTTTACAACTTCACCAAATGGCGCCCAGTGATTGTTTGCTGGTGACTGAGAGTGGTATACATACGCCAGCAGATATCGAGGCTATGCAGGATAACGATATTAATACTTTCTTGGTTGGAGAAGCCTTTATGCGTGCACCGGATCCGGGGCAGAAATTGAAAGAGTTATTTTTTGCAGATCGACCCTATTAACAGTTAATTAGGTCATTAAATATATCAGCGTAGAACAGATCAGTGAACTGCAATGCTCACTGTGCTGGAAACAATAATAACGTAGCTATGGGATAAACGGTTGTGAGTTCAGATTCTAAGATCACTCTTTATGGGTTTAATAACTTAACGAAGACACTAAGTTTTAATTTCTATGATGTGTCTTACGCCAACACACTGCAGCAACGCGATGAGTACCTCGAATACATAGACGAGACCTATAATGCGCAACGCCTGACAGAAGTCCTCACTGAAGTGGCTGATATCATCGGCGCCAACATTCTCAATCTGGCGACCCAAGATTATGATCCCAGTGGTGCCAGTGTCACCATGCTGATTTCAGAAGAAAATGCCTATTGCGAGGAACTGCCAAGCGACAGTGCAGGTCAACAAGGACCGGGAACGGTAGTAGCGCATTTGGACAAAAGCCATTTGACGGCTCATACCTATCCAGAGTCTCATCCTGAGGGAGGCATATCGACATTTCGTGCAGATCTAGACATCTCTACCTGTGGACGAATTTCGCCATTGAAGGCGCTCAACTTTCTGATTGATAGTTTCAATGAGGATATCGTCATTATGGATTACCGAGTGCGTGGTTTTACCCGTGATATGTCAGGAATGAAGCATTATAAAGACCATAGTATCGAATCCATTCAAGAATTCTTACACGAGAAAACTCGCCAGCAGTATGAAATGCTCGATATAAACGTATATTCAGAAAATATATTTCATACCAAAATGATGTTGAAGCAATTTAACTTGCAAGACTATTTATTTGGAGAGGGTATAGAGGCTCTGTCGGTACAGGCACAGGACGAGATAGAAAACAAATTGCGTAATGAAATGAAAGAAATCTTTTATGGCATGAACATGGGAGCGGAGTGAAGTGTCAATTCGCGGAATGTGGATACAATACTCAGTGTGTTTTTGTTAAGGATGCTTTAAACCCAGTAGGCACCGACTTTCATAACTTGTGAGATTGAACTCATGAGCTTTTTAGCTGGCGCAGGTAATTCAGCACCCCCTAGTGCTTTTGCTGTTTGGCCGTGCTTATGTTCATCTTGTTGCATTTGCTGAATGATGGCTTGGCTTTTATGGTCTTGAGCTGGGAGTCTTTGTAAATGATCCTGCAAATGCTCTTCAACCTGCGCCTCGGTTTCTGCGACAAATCCTAAACTCCATTTATCTCCTAATAATCCCGCGCTTGCCCCGATGGCAAATGAACCCAGATACCACACTGGACTGAAGATACTGGTATGAGAATCCAGTTCTTTGAGGCGCTGTTGACACCAAGCGAGGTGGTCGCCTTCCTCGCGCGCTGCTGCATCCATGTTAGCCTGAGTGGTGGCGTTTTTAGCGGTAATGGATTGTCCGTGATAAAGCCCTTGAGCGGCGATCTCTCCTGCATGATTAACTCGCATCAAACGTGCTGATAATTTCCTGTCATCGGCACTCATCTGATCAGCTGCGACCGCTTTGGCAGGATTTTCTCGCTGACTACGTGCGCTGCTATGAGATAGTGTTCGCAGTCCTCGATCGAATTCAATAATTAGTTTGTCGGCAAAAGAATAACTCACCTTAGTTTATCCAATGACAAGTTGTCTGAAGATGAATGTTACAGGATGTATGACCTCTACAGCCAGTCCCGCCTGTTCAAGGCCTGTTTGCAGATGTAATGCACAGCCAATATTTGGAGAGATAATTACATCAGGCTTAGTATCTTGAACATAGGCACATTTGCTGTCGAGTAATGCTAAGTTAACGGCTTGAGGTGTCAGTAATTGCATACCGCCAGCACCGCAGCAATTTAAGCCATCATTGAAATATTCAACATGGCAATTAGGGATCTGTTGCAATAATGTCATCATCGCTTGTCGATCAGAAGAATTAATAGAGCAAGGAGTATGTACGAGTACGCGTTGTTGAGTGCCTCTCCAGCGCGCGTCATCAAGATGATCAGTTTGGTTTAGCCAAGTCATAATATCGACAGTTTCAACAGTCTGTGCGTATTGTTGCAGTTGTCGCGAACAACCACTTGCGAAGGTCAGCCAAGTTAACTGAGCGTTGATTTCTGTTTGAGGATTAAAGTAATCAACACTCTGTTGCAGGCGTCGTTTGGCTTTTGTTAGGTGTCCGTTATGTTGATCCAGTGCACCACAACACAGGGTTTGATCGGGTAACACAGGGTGATAACCAAAGGCGCTGAGTAGACCTTGTATGCTAGCTAATGTGGTTTGGTCGAACAGTTCGCCACTGCAACCGGGAAAAACTCCCAATCTATTCAATTGAGTTTCCTGCTCAGGTTTAAACGGTTTATAACGTCCAATATGATGGAGTTTGGTGGGACGAATTTTATTGAGCAAACTCAACCAGCGTGTTGCACTTGCTAGTGAAGTGCGAAAAGCATTAGGTAATAGTCTCAATAAACAAGCGGCAAAGCGTAGAAGTTTGTGTCCCCAACCATGGGTCATCAGTTGTGCGCTAAGTGCTTGTAAGCTACGTATAGAGATGGGTTTGGAGGCACTTTGTAAACTTCTTGCACCATCGATGATCAGTTCGAAGGAAACTTTTGCCGGACACACTGACTGACATTTCAAACAATTAGTACAGCTAGCAAGATGCGCCTGTAGCGTTCGATCGGGCTCTAGTTGACCGCTGGCATATGCCTTGACTAACGATATCCGACCACGCGGAGATTCAGCCTCATTCTGACTCACCTGATAAGTGGGGCAGTGTGGCAAACATAAGCCACACAACACACATTGGTCAGTGAGTTGTATAAGTTCTTGAGTGGTGGGCATGTGGTATCCGTTAATGTCAATTATAATAGCGCGCTACTGACTAGTTTAGGGTTGAATCATGAGTTACTACAAGCGACATATGTTTATATGTACAAATCAGCGTGAAGATGGTGTGTGTTGCCAGATGCACGATGCACAAGAAATGCGTGCGCAGGTCAAACAATACAGCAAAGCACTAGGCTTAACAGGACAGGGCAAACTAAGGATTAATAATGCAGGCTGCTTAGATCGTTGTGATGAGGGGCCAGTAGCGGTGGTTTACCCGGATAATGTCTGGTACCAGTACCAAAATCTCGAAGATTTAAAGGAAATAGTTCATAAACACCTCGAAAATGGCGAAATTGTGGAGCATTTAGTGATTTAAATGAGGCTCTTGAGAGGTTATTTGACATAAGTTAGCTGTGAGGATTGACAAGTAATTCAGAATATTAGACTATATGCATATTCAAATATATTACTGAATTTGAAGTTTTACTCCTCCATCTACCCCTGGTGGTATGTTTAACGCGACTCTTCCATTGGATGAGTCGCGTTTTTTTTGTCAATTTATTCTTTTAGATGCGGGTCAGCTCTTGTCTAGAACCGGTGACTCTAGTACTATTGCGCGCCTTTACATCTACAATCTCAGCGAAACTCAAAATGAAAACGTTTAGTGCTAAACCGGCAGAAGTGAGCCGTCAGTGGTTCCTAGTTGACGCCGCAGACAAAACTTTAGGTCGATTATCGTCAGAAATCGCATTGCGATTACGTGGTAAACACAAGACTATTTACACACCTCATGTGGATACAGGCGACTATATTGTCGTGGTGAATGCTGAGAAAATCCGTGTAACAGGTAACAAGATCAATGACAAAATGTACTATCGTCATACTGGTTACATTGGTAATTTAAAGTCTAAGAATCTTAAAGACCTACTCGACGAACACCCAGAGCGTGCCATCGAAACCGCAGTGAAAGGCATGTTGCCAAAAAATTCATTGGGTCGTGCGATGATTAAGAAGCTCAAAGTCTATGCAGGCCCAGAGCACAAGCATGCATCACAACAGCCAGAACCCTTGGAAATTTAAATCATGGCAAATACACAATATTACGGCACAGGCCGAAGAAAAAGTTCTTCAGCTCGCGTATTCCTGACACCGGGAAACGGTCAAATAGAAATCAACTCTCGCACCATAGAACAATATTTTGGTCGTGAGACTTCACGTCGAGTCATACGCCAGCCATTACAAGCGGCTGACTTAGATAACAAATTTGATCTGAAAATCACGGTTAAAGGTGGTGGCATAAATGGACAAGCAGGTGCTATCCAGTTGGGTATAGCACGTGCTTTACTCTCTTATGATCAAGAATTACGTTTGACACTAAGACAGGGTGGATTCTTGACTCGTGATGCACGTGAAGTTGAGCGTAAGAAAGTGGGTTTGAGAAAAGCGCGTAAGAAAGAGCAGTTCTCTAAGCGTTAATCACAACTTCAACAGCTGTTTACTGTATATCGCTAGATTTAAAAAGGCCGCCAAAGCGGCCTTTTTTATTGGTCGCTATTTTTTATCATTGCCTTCATTCAGTGAGCAATGAAAAATCTGACAATATTCACGGTGACCACTTAGGCTAGGCGAAGTTTCTCTATTTCTATCGTTGCAGCACTTTGTAAAAACAAGCTATCCACGCCGACGGTAAGTAAACTAAAACCCATGTGCTTATAGGCACAAACATCATCTGCGCATACTCCGAAAATACCAGCCGCTTTGGCGTTATTTTGGCAACTTTGTAATACCGTTTTGATGGCTGATTGCACACTGGGATGTTGGAGATCTCCTGTATGACCTAAACTGGCAGATAAATCATAGGGGCCGATCAGAATCGCATCGACTTCAGGAATAGCGGTCACATCATCAATACAATGTAGTATAGATTCTGTCTCAGCCTGCAAAACAATGACGGTGTGATCGTTGGCATTATCTAAATAGGTAGCAAAGTCTTTGCCATAACCATGGGCACGTCCTAAGCCGACTCCGCGATTACCTTGTGGCGCATATTTTGCAAATTTAACGACATCATACGCTTGTTGCAGATGGCTGATTTGAGGAACTATGATTCCTGCGGCGCCCGCATCCAAAACTTTCTTGATCCATGCTTCATCGGCGCTGGGTATCCTCACCAGACAAGGACAGTCGTGTGCGGCTCGCAATAAATCGACAACAGTTTCTGGGCCGAAAGCACCGTGCTCGGCATCGATGAATAACCAATCAACCGATAACGAGGACACACACTCAACAATGTCCGAACTAGGAAGAGAAATGAGAGTGCCAACAAGAGTTTCATTGTTACGCAAGCGAGCGCGTAAGCTAGGGAGTGAATAGGTCAAAGTGTTGTGACTCCCTGTTCGTTACCCAAGATGAGGACATCGGCTGGTCGTAACGAGAATATACCGGCAGTAACTACTCCTCCCATCGCACTGATTTCCAGTTCCATCTTGGAAGGTTCTAAGATCTTTAGGTTATGCACGTCTAATATAATATTACCGTTGTCAGTGACAAAATTCTCACGTAGTTCTGGAATACCTCCAAGCTTCACCAGTTGGCGTGCAACGCTGCTGCGTGCCATAGGGATGACTTCCACAGGTAATGGG
>Ga0181565_10002129_pt1 | contig 15148 bp, 15 predicted proteins | sample 101ome_16_FD_129661 | JGI IMG/M metagenome (GOLD analysis project Ga0181565, IMG submission 129661) | Coastal salt marsh microbial communities from the Groves Creek Marsh, Skidaway Island, Georgia - 101401AT metaG (megahit assembly) | ecosystem: Environmental > Aquatic > Marine > Intertidal... | reverse complement strand
TGAAGCGCGTCCAGTTGCTGCGTTGAATCGCTAAATTTCGAGGTAATTGTGGCAACATTGAGGTGACACCGCCAAAAAGAAAGGGGCCAATCGGCCCCTAACCCTTATAGATACTGGCTCCCCGAGCAGGGCTCGAACCTGCGACCTGCGGATTAACAGATGAGCCGCCCGTCGATTTGTTAAGCTATTTCAATGGGTTAGCCTCATAAACAGGCTCTGTGTAATAAACTGTGTAATCGCTCTGGCATTCTGTAAATCCCAACCTTAAACAGTAGGGGTGGGAGTTTTTGGCTGATTGGGTCAGAGATTGGCACCGAGAGGCAAAAGGGACCTGCCCCTCCGGGATGCGCAGCTATCGGCCAGTGGTAATGCGGGACGCTTCGCTTATCTAAACTAACCTTAAGCGCGCAGCACGAAGTCAAACTCAAAATCAGTGCCCACACCCTTCATCACCAGTCGCTCATCGAAGAGGAAATCTGGCTCATTTTTAGGGTGACCGGGAAAATAAAGCTGAGTGGTGAGCACCGGCCCCCTGCCCCCTTTGATGCGAACGTGTAGGTGCGGGGTTCGTCCAGGGTATTCACCTGGCACCACGGTTTCAAGTAAAAAAGCCCCGTTGCTATCAGAGAACTGATGCCCGCGCAGCCGGTAGCCCTCGTTGTCATAGTTCCCCGATCCATCGGCCTGCCAAAAATCCAATAACGCTCCGGGAACTGGCCTGCAGTCCGCGTCCAGTACTCTGCCACTCAGCGTCATTCGGTTTCCGCCGGTATCGCGCTCAATGAGCGAATTTCGAAGTGGCGATCGTGGCGTAAAAAACGGCCCCATCATGGCCGGAGGGGTGGCAATACTGCAGTCCGCTGCCCCGGCCTGCTGGGCAAACGCCTTCTGGCTCGTCATGATCGGCAGTCCAGCTCCACCCAGCAATAAGACGAGCCCACCCTTATTAAGGAAGACCCGTCGCGGTGATATCTTGAATTCTTCGACTTCTTTCATCTTTAATCGATCGTTTCGGTTCTAGCCATACTTTCCAAAGTGACGATGAGACACACCCTTATTTTGAATAGGGCTGGGCTTTGGTTTCCAGGCAAAGCAGATACACCATATATCTACGAGATTCGGGCGGGTGCGCGTCTCTTTTTTTAGTTCTTCACTTACTCCTTTGGCAGAACAATAATCTGTCCGGTCCAAAAGGGCAAATCCAGCTTGCGAGGTCAGGGAATTAGTACAGTCGCACCAAGTGTTTTCCCAGACTCTATGGCTTTATGTGCTTCCACTGCATCACAAAGCGGATACGTGTAGTTGATATTGGCGTCAATGATTCCGTCCTTAATTGCCTTGAAAAGGTCGCGGGCCGTCCATTCCAAATCCGAGCGTTTGGCGACATAGTGCATGATCGCAGGACGCGTAATAAATAAAGATCCGCGTCTTCCAAGGTCTTGGATGACGTCTACAGGGTCGGGTGGGCCTGAAACATGGCCATAAGCGGCACAAACACCCATCAATCGCAGGCAGTCTAAAGACTGCTGCAGTGTCTCTTTTCCGATTGCCTCGTAGACCACCGCGCAACCCTCGCCATCGGTCACCTCACGCACAACCTCTACGAAGCTCTGCTTTGATCTGACTACAGCGTAGTCGCAACCAGCGTTGCGCGCAACCTCAGCCTTCTGCGCGGTGGACACGGTACCCACTACGGTTGCCCCTAACGCCTTTGCCCACTGACAGAGAATCAGCCCCATGCCACCGGCAGCTGCATGCACGAGGATGGTGTCACCCGGCTTAACGGCGTACGTGCGGTGCAGCAAATAATGCGCGGTCATACCCTTCATAAGTAGGGCTGCGACTTGCTGATCATCAAGGCCATCGGGCATGTGAAGCAGCTTATCCGCGGGGTAATTCCTTGCCTCTGAATATGATCCTAATGGCGGAATGCCATAAGCGACTCTGTCCCCTACGTTGAACCCAGTCACGCCATCTCCCACACCCTCAACGACGCCAACCCCCTCAAAGCCGATTACCACGGGCGGCGCATCAACTTTCCATGGATGCGAGATCCCGCCTCTGTGATACGTGTCTGCAAAGTTCACGCCCACTGCCGTGTGGCGGAGTCGGACCTCGCCTGGCGCTGGGTCGGGCAAGTGCCATTCTTGCCACTTCATCACCTCCGGCGGCCCTAAGCTGTGGATTACCTGCGCTTTGTTCATTAGGTCTCCTTCTTGCCCGGCAGTGATTATGACTCTCACCTACGGGCAAACTTGAAATGACCACTCCCTGTCGCAAAAAGCGCGCCTTACGCAGCACATCACGTGCACAAACCGAACCAGCAGGTACTGCAGCACATCAAGCCCGTACTAAATTGGGTTTCAGGTCACAAAGATCAACGATGAATCATGCGAGCTTCTGGGGCATCAACCCCTCAGACTCCATCGTCAGGCGTCCTCTCCAAGCCGTGAGACGATCGACATCCGCCACCGTCAGATTGGGCTTAAGGGTTTCAAGGTAGTGCTGTCTTAGCTCCTCACACCATTTGTCAGGGTCCACCAGCCCTTACCCACCGAGGCCTATTTTTCTCTCATGTACGCCCGCCACCACTGTCCACCATCTTTAAGTTGCCCGAAATCAACCACCTGTCCAAGCAGCGGAGTAACAATATTTACTCCCCGTGCCAGAGACTCTTTGTAAACCCTCTCGGGCGGGTCATACCAATCATGCATCGCCAATGTGAACATTCCCCAGTGAATTGGCATCAAGACTCTCCCTCCAAGGTCTGAAAACGCGAGCACAGCCTCCTCGGGCATGTTGTGTACCGGACGCCATCGCTCGTTGTATTGACCGGCATCCATGAAGACCAAGTCAATAGGGCCATAGCGCTCACCAATTTGTCGGAAGTGCGGGCCATAACCGGAATCGCCGCTGAAGTAAACCGACTGTTCAGGTGTCCTTACCAACCACGACGACCACAAGGAGCGTTGTGTTTTGTATAGACCCAGACGCCCAGAGAAATGCTGTGCCGGAAGGCAGACAAACTCTACGCCCCCAATGCTCATTTGATCCCACCAATCAAGCTCAAGTATCTGCCGATGCTCAACACCCCACCGAAGCAGATGAGGACGAACACCAAGTGGCACAACAAATTTGGCTCCTTGAACACCCAAGTGCTTCACCGTTTCCATATCAAGATGATCATAGTGATCGTGTGAAATCACTACAACATCAACTCTCGGGAGATCTTCTAAAGGAACAGGTGGAGGTTGGAACCGGGTAACCAACCAATCAACCGGAGCCGCAGATTTGGAGAAGACAGGATCGAAAAGGACCGTAGTCCCCCCTACCGAGAGCAAGATAGTTGAATGTCCAAGCCAGGCGAACTTCAGGCCCTTACTATCTGAAAAGCGGCTCTTAAACTTCTGTGATGCGACTGGCAACCTCTCAATTGGGCGCGTCACTTGTTGGTTAAAGAAAAAATTGTTTGTCAGACGGCCGACTGGATCATCCCAAAATGAAACACCATCGCCCATGTTTTCAAGAATGCCAACCCTTTGATTAACAAACTTTTCTCGATTTGAACTAAATTGAGGTGATGTTTTGATTTTCTCTAGGTAAACCCCAGAAGGAAGCTCACCAAACTGCTCACATGACCGAAGCGTAAAAAAAAGGACGAATCCAGCAATAAGTAAAAACGAAAAAATAATCCGCTTCAAAGTCAACCGCTCCTCGTCGCTATTTGTCTTGCATGCGCATCACGCCATCCCAGTCCTCGCTACTCCACCCATCCCGAAGCAGTACTTCACAACGCTGTGCATATGTTTTAAAAACTGCATCATCGGGAAACAGAGAGCGCAAGACCTTAAATTCAGATAATGCAGCGGTGAACTCTTTTTTTCTGTAGAGGGTGAGAGCATGCTCATACCTCTCTAACGATTCAATTTTTTGCTTATGAGCCTGTTGATCGTCGGCATTGAGAACTTCGAAGATCGAAACGGGATCAGATTTACCTTTGACAATCACCCGGTCAACAAAGCGAAAGTTCAGGCCATGATTTTTCGCCCGCGATGCCGTTTCATCAGAGACAAGGACTCGAGACCCATAAATCTTAGTAAGACTCTCTAATCGTGACGCCAAATTCACAGAGTCACTAATGACAGAGCCCTCCATGCGATCAGCTTCACCCAAAGTTCCTAGCATCATTCGACCTGTATTAATGCCGATACCAATAGTAATGGGGAAACCCCCACTCGCCACTTGACGCTCGTTGAAGTTCAGAATCCTCTGCTGCATATCAATTGCTGCATTGATAGCATCTGCCGGAGATTTAACAAAGAGTGCCATCACACCGTCCCCCAGAAATTTATCGATGTATCCACCGTGTTGACGGATAGATGGGCCAATCTCTTGGAGAAAGTCATTTACAAATCGAAAATTCTCAGTGGGGCTTAGTCGCTCGGATATGGAGGTAAATGACCGAATGTCGGCAAAAAGTATAGACATTTCAGCTTCAATTTGATCCCCAAGTCCGACATTCAAAATACTCTCTTTACCAAGGTTGGCCAATAGCTGGGGGGGGACAAATCTTTGATACGCTCCCGTCAGACGGATTTGATACTCCATCGCTACGGCCTTGATATCTTCCATTTGCTGGGCCACAGCGAAGCCAAACGTTATAAACATCGCCAATATCAATATTCCGACAGCCCCACTCACCCCAGCCCACATCACCGTAGAGAAACCGAGTGTGAGATACATTAAAACGGCTATCGGAAACCCTAACAGTGGCAGCGCAAATGACAGAGCCAGATATTGCGCGAACCTGCTACCTTCCCGCCATTGCTTTACTGCGACATAAGCTGCAGACAGCATATAAATCAAGATTGGCGGAAAAACATACATCGCTTTGATCAGGCCGGGACCTCGCTGATCGGGTGGATACGTAATCAAATCGAAGTGTGAGGGATCCGGCCAAAAAAAGGAAGAAAATGAATTGGCTAGGGCGACAACGAAGTAGTAACCGATACCAAATTTGAATAGAGCCGCCGCCTTTTTGTTATAGGTTTGTAACTGCAGCGATGAGGAGAAAAACAACAACAAAAAAATGCATAGGAGCGATAAATTTACAAGACTTAGCTCGCTGTACATCACCCATGGGCTGAAGTCAAAGACTGCTGCAAGCCTTCCGTGGGCGGTCGCGATGATCGACAGCCACAATAAGCTCAACCCAAGCCAAAGATAGGCTCCACGCGAAACTACCCATACGAGAAAATAGTACAACCCGAAGGCTAATGCGGTAGCCGCAAAGATGAGGGTGAATCCTAAGGCTCCAAAGGTCAGCGGTTGAATTACCTCCCAGGCGCCGATGGACATTCTGTCAAGGCCAGAACTGACACCCATGTAGCGGTCGAAAGGTCTCTGCCGAAAGAAGGCATACACGACAGCAGTCTCGCCCGGCTGGATTGTGAGACGGTGATCGCTCAGAATTCGATCACTATCAATCCATGGATCGACGCCTTGACGCCAGTACGAAAACTTTTTTTTGTAATCTGACGCTACCACATACAAGGCTTTTTCACGGTTGTAATTAAAGGCCAAGCCTAAATACGGTGTCTTTAATGCGTTGTTAACTCTAAACCTGACCCAATAACCCTCAACTAAGGATTGGGCAGAAGGCAAATTGGACAACCACTCACCCCTCTCCAAAGATAAAAGCGATGCCTCTGGATCAGAATTAAGCAAAAACTCGAGTTTTGTCGCTGGGATTGTCTCTGGGTAAGGCGCTTCGACACGTACAGCGAATCCATCGGCCCAAGCGGTTCCAAGGCTTAGTGCCAACAATACCGCCACGAGGTTGTGCAAATATTTAGTCCAACCAGAGTTCAGCACGAGATAGCACAATATTCGCATCGTGCGCCGGAAGGCTGTCACTGACCAACCTCGACGGATTCTCTCCTTGCGTCGAAGATGAGTGCCGCCTTTGTTATATTCCCCACCATTTGCGAGCCGTCCAGTTATGGGATGAATACAGTCGCTGTAGCGTACCACATCGGATTACAAATCGAAGTGGGTCGGTTCCTCACCCTCTCCCGGGTCGGAAGTCATCTCTGCCTCAGTGAGCTGTTTGTCATGGCGGGGCTTCTTTCAATCTAAAAACTCTAGTGCGCACTTGTACTGATTTAGCCGCTCCAAATCTCGCGCCTTTAGCTCTGGTATCCGATGCACATTCAGATTGTCCTGAATGTCAGCGTACTTCAAGCGCCTGCCTATCGGATTGGCTTTGGCGCGGCTGATGACGGCTGGTGAGGTCTCTAGTTGTGGTTATTAGAGGGCAAAAATCGTCCTATAACTAACCCCCGTTCAATCAGTGCGCCCCAGCAAACCCCATTTTCGAGAGGCGCACCTAGCCTTGCTCAGGTCAACAGGTTTTGAGCAGAAGGCGGTTTGAGCAGGGTTTTGGGACTGTTTTCGGCAGGACGAGGTCAACAGCCCAAAGCAAAAAGCCCCGCGTGGTGCGGGGCTCCGGGCATGCTCATGTTGCCATGAGCAAGTTAGTACAGGTAATTTTGGCGGGGCAAAAGCAAGTGTACAAATAACTTGCTCAGGTCAAAAAGCATCGTTTTTGGGTGACGTCGGGGATTCTAACTAGGCAGAGCCGGCGAATCCCTCGCTGAGGCCATGCTCCCAGGCCAGCATTGCGATCTTCCGTTCGGTGTTCCATCGGTACTGTCCGATCCCTCCAGACTCCTGGATAACGCGATGGCAAGGGATCAAGTAACCGATGTCGTTGAGCGACAGCGCGGTGCCCACCGCACGGTGAGCACGTGGGTGTCCGATGCGTTCAGCCACCTGGCCGTACGACAAGCCTTGACCCGGACGGGTATGAATCATCGCCTCCCAGACCTTGATCTGAAAATTCGTCCCTCGCAGAACAAGGTGGATGCACCCGCGGCCGGGGGTCGCTGGAAAGATTTCATCTAGCCATTCTCGGGCTTTCTTATCATCACGTTCAAACCGGGCCCGTGGCCAGGCTAAAAACAAACTAGCCTCATAGTCCTGCGACGACTGATCAAGAAAAGCAAAGTGGCAAATACCGCGTGGAGTCCAGGCAAGACATACCGCCCCGAAGGGTGAATCCCCCATGCCGAAACCCACGTGCAGTCCGTTACCCAAGGACTGGACCTCACCGGGCGTCATGGCCTCGGACGTCACCATCAGGTCGTGCAGCCGGCTGCTGCTGCTCATGCCCAGGTCATCGGCAACCTCCAACACGGTCCTGGATCTTAAAAGCGACGCCTTGGCGTGTTCTTTGGTGACGTGCTGCAAGAAACGCTTGGGAGAGAGCCCAGCCCACTCAGAGAAAACGCGTTGAAGGTGAAACGGGCTCATGTGCACTGCTTGAGCAATCTCCTCAAGCGTCGGCTGCTGTCGCAGGTTGTTGCGGATAAAACCGATGGCCCTTTCCACGGTCTGGTAGTGCCGAGCGCTTAGATCGCGCGCCATTATGTAGTTCCTTCCTGCTTGGTACGGCCAAACAATGCCATCGGCGAGAACCCCGTGACCATGGCAGTACCCAGGACTACCAACAGCCCGCCGACTGCGGTTGCCCATGTGACCCGCTCGCCCAGGAGCCAAGCACCCCACAAGGTGCCGAATACGGGAATCAGAAATGTGACCGTGAGTGCTGAGACCCCACCGAAATCTGCGATCAGGCGGAAATAGATCAGATACGCAAAACCACTGCAGACAATCCCCAAAGCCAGCACGGCCAGCCCTGTCGGGACCAGTGGAACCTCGGCCGGCACAGGCGTCGCCAACGCCACGGGGATCATGACCAGGGTCGCCGCCCACATGCTTCCATGCGCGTTCGAAAACGACTCGACATTGGGCGCCACCTTGGTGTAGTTGGTTGCGATGCCGTAGGAGAGCGTTGCGGCAAGACCAGCAGCAATGGCCCACATGCCGCCCGTAGGCAACGTCATCGATTCAACACCGGCCAATACGGCCACGCCCGCTAGTCCAATACCCATCCCCACCCACTTGGACATCGAGAGCTCTGATTTGAGCCACACCCTTGCGATAACCGCGGCCCACATCGGGGCGGTTGCGTTCAAGATGGAAAGCAGCGATGCAGAGATACTTTGAGCCGCATAGGCAAAGAGGAGGAATGGCAGCGCCGAGTTGAAAAACCCGAGCACAAGATAGTGCCGCCAGTACTTTGATGCCTGTAGCCCCTTTTTGAACCACGTGGCGACCATCCACAAGAAAATAGCCGCCAAGCCGACACGAGCCAAGATCAGCCATGCTGGGCCGACCACTGATGCTGCCATGCGCATGAACAGGAATGAGCCGCCCCAAAGGGCAGCTAAAAGCAAAAGTCGAGAGAAGCCAATCAGAGTCATTTGGGTCACCATTTTCTTTTAAGTCTCTGTGACTGCCCCCGCTGACTCAAGCCGATTCTTGCGATTCCAGTGCTCGACCCACAACGTGGGTATCAGCTTAGCTCCAGGGGCCCCCAGTTCTCTGAGAAAAAGCGCTCCGACCGTCGGTATGAACCTTTATGAAATCAACACGTAAAGACCTCGATGCACAAGCCCACGGCCACCTCTCTTCAACAACACCACGGTCTGAAGGCCCCCGTGACGTGCTGGATGTCCTGAACAGCAGCATCGACAAGACGTCGGCCAGGGAGTCATTGTCAGAACCCCATCAACGGGAGTCAGAAGTCTCGACTGAACCCCGCCGCGAACTCCTGACCGAAAAAATGCTCGCCGATCGCTGGGTGTGCTCCGTCGCGCGCCTTCAGCGCTGGCGCACCGTCGGCGAGGGGCCACCCTATTTGAAGATCGTGGGGAAAGTGCTGTACCGAATGACAGACATTGAGGCCTTCGAGGAAGCCAGCCTGGTGAGGAAGGTGCTGTAGAAGAGCACCTCGAAAGCCTCGAACGGATCAGAAATTGTTCGAACGACTTGGAACCAGTTCGAATTGATCTTGGCGGAGCACTCCTTTATCTCTAAGGCGAAGGACTTCAGTTCGATGTTCTCTTTAGAGCCTGTTGTCTCCCACTTCACCCCTATTTCGCCCCATTCTCCGCCGGATATCTCGTCTAGAACATTCCCTGCCATTGCAACAACTGCGATTTCCGCCAACTTTCGGTCTTGGCAAACGCCCAAAACCAGGCATCTCATAGGCTTCTTTCAGGAAGTTGATCAGCCCAGGGGGAAACCTGTCTTCACACGGGAGGGGTCAAAGGTTCGACCCCTGTACCACCCACCAGTAATTAGTTGAATAAATCAAGCGCTTACGGGAAATCGTGGTATTTTTTTGTCCATAACTAGATATAGTGATCAGATTACTTCAGATTCAACATGCTAAGCAAACGGTCGTTGCCAAGCATCCCGTTCTCGTCTTTTGAGTACTCTGGCTTTAATCTCTCCAACCAGTACATCTTTAGCATGCCTTTGTTCTTGGCCTCAATTTCACCGCGTGGAGTGCATTCAAAGTACGCTTTGACTCGATGGTGTGTTGCTTCCGATATGTTGATGCGCCCCTCTTCGCATGCTTGTTCAAAACGCGCTGAGGTGTTTACTGTGTCACCCCAAATGTCATAGCTAAATTTATTTTTCCCAACAACTCCAGCCATCACAGGCCCACTATGCAAACCAACCCTCATACCCCACGGGTCGAGACCTTGCGATTTTCTCTGCTCATTGATCGCAGCGACAGTCTTCACGAACGCCAATGACGCAAGACAGGCAGAAATAGCGTGATGGCGCGCGCTTTCTGGCAATCCTGCGCAAAACATATAGGCGTCGCCTATGGTTTTGAGTTTTTCCAGTCCGAATTGAGGACATAGTTCATCAAAAGCTGAAAAATATTTGTTTAGCGTCGAAACCAACTGCGCTGGTTCAGTGACACTGGTGTTGGCTGTGAAGCCCACAAAATCCGTAAACCCAACGGTAACGTTATCGCAATATCTTGGCAGGACTTCTTCGTTTAAGAGCCACTCGTGTGCTACTTTTTCTGGAAGGATGTTTCTAAGGAATTCCTCCGAGCGCACTTTGGCTTTGTTAGCGACTTCCAGGGCTTGCGTTAATTTCTGCTGGGAATTCTCGGCCTCGATCACTTTCTTTCGCAACTCCAAATGCGCCACCACCTGTCGCGCGAGCACCTTGATGGCCTCTATCTTGTCATATTCAAGGTTTCTTGGCTCGAAGTCAACGATACACAATGTTCCTAGGGCGTAGCCTCTGCTATTGATCAGCGGTGCACCAGCATAAAACCGAAGGTTTGGCGCATTGCACACGCAGCTGATACTCGCGTAACGGCTATCTGCTAACGTATCCGGAATCACAACTACATCGTTTTGGCGGATGACTAGGTTGCAGATACTGTCATCTCTATCACATTGTGAAGCTTCTCGTGGAATACCGCTAGCGGCGAGTGCCCACTGCCGATGGTCATCTATTAAATTAATGAAAACAGTCGGACATCCTGTTATTTCCGCGACAAAGTCCACGAGGTCATCAAACGCGAATTCGTGCGGCGCGTCCATTACGTCGTAACTCAAAAGCTCCTTTACGCGCAAATCATCATTTGCTGGGTCGATTGTGTCCTCATTCATAACTGTATATATCGTCTAAAAAACATACGGCTGATCTATTTTTCATGCGAACAGGTCCACGTGCCTTATATCCACTGCCACATTCAGTGAGGCTGGGCATTGGGGTTGTCGTTCATTTCTGATTGCAATCAATCGAGGAAGGTATGGTCTCTAAAGCATTTAAAACTTAACGCAAGTAGCTATGTGAGCTATCAGACGAAGATTGCTTCTAAGCCATTTTTCAGTGCGAGAAAACGGTTACTGTCAAAACGCGCTTGGTTTGTTGTCAGAAGTGCACCCCAATCGGTAGCTGAGTATTTTTCACTATGCTGCGAGAACACACCCCAGTCATAGACCTCTTGAGGACTATTTTGAGTGGCATACGCGACGATTGCCATACCCCAAGTTAGCTCATCGAACCGAAGGATCTTCTCAGCGTACATGATGCAGCTGGCATGATCCTCTAGGCAAAAATAAGCGTATATGAAGCTTTTGTAGGGATCACAGGAAGTAGATCGGCCTTGTGGAATGGGGTCTAGTTCAAATGCCTGATTTAAGTACTTCAGTCCTTCTAGCGCTCGGCCATGGACGATTAACGTGCTTGCAAATTGCCGCAACACTCTCGGGTCATTTGGATTGATACGATAAGCCAATTGCGCATGCTCGAGCGCCGCAGTCTTATCGCCAGCCATCAGGCTTAGCGCAGAGCATATCCGCTGGCAATCGAAGTCGTTTTCATCTGCCTCTAAACTCTTTTTGACATGGTATTGAACTTCAGGAAATTTCTCCTCAAAATTTAGCCACCCATTCATCACACCTCCGCCAATTGTGCAGGCTTTCAGGGCATGAGCTCGTGCGTTATTGCCGTCAATCTCAATCGCATTGTTGAACGCGTCAATCGCTTGGCTCATATGATCTTGGCCAAAACGAACATGGTGGTAGGTCCCTCTGACAAGCCATTCATAAGAATTTAGTTTATCTGTTGGCTTCCGTTTAATTCTTTGAAGGGTATCCCCCTCGATACTACCCAAAACTTGCCGAGACATTTTTAATACTATTTCGTCTTGAATATCGAAAACGTCTTCTAGAGTACGGTCATATTTTTCGCCCCACAAATTCGCACAGGACTCCGCGTCTGTGAGGTCTACGCTGATGCGCAACCTTTGTCCTGACACTCTGATCGAGCCATTTATGTAGTAATTGATCCCCATCTGCGTTGCAAACTGCTGCGGAGTTACGCCACTCGTTTGAAAGTCAAGTGCCGTCTTATGCGAAAGAACATCGAACTCCTGCATCCGGGAAAATTCGGTAATCAAGTCCCTGAAGATCCCCTCCACTAGATACTCACTGTCTTCATTCTTGCTCATGTTGTGAAATGGAAAAACCGCAATTCGAGGCTTTTGTGTTGCATCAACTGCCTTATGTTGCGCAGCATTAGCTTCGGCACTAGCCGTCGAATTCCGCCCTGTGGGCGCTGATGCGTGTGAAGTGATTTTTTCGAGATGGATGCGGAAAACTTCAAAGTTATCTGAGATATTTTTTAATTGTCTTGTACCTTCTGGCGTTATCCCGACTTCAACTCGCCCCTCTATTCGCTCGTGGACTGCATTCGACGTCAAAATTTCGCCTGGCAGACACTGGCTCTCAAGACGGGCTGCAATGTTGACCCCACAGCCCATGATATTTTCACCCTCCACAATGACATCATCTAGGTGGATACCAATTCTCCATTCAAGACCTAATTCCGTCGTGTCGTCATTATTGCGGCGTGCCAACGCTTTTTGACATTCCACCGCAGCATTGACCGCCTCAATGGGGCTGTTAAATTCAGCTATCAGCGAGTCGCCTGCTGTATGGAAAACTCGTCCAGCATTTTCGGCGATCGATTTGTCTATCAACGTCCGGCATTGCTTTAAGTTGCGGTAGGTCGCCTCTTCATCCAGCTGCATGTGGTAGCTGAAATTTACGCAGTCGGTCGCCAATATAGTGGTAAGTTTCCGTTTGGGCCGGCTGGGGACCGTTAGTCCTGAATTACTGACTGTTTCTGATCCACTCATGTGCAAATCTTTCTCGTCTTGACTGGATACCGCCTTCAGGGGAGGACCTGACAGGGATATGAACGATGGCCCGGTTTGGAAGAGTAACGCCGCGAATCGCCTCCTAGCGTTATCACTGGCATACTAACGTCAAATGCCCCGCCAGTAAATACAGAGTAAAGGGCAAATGTCACTCAGGCCTTCGGTTTTGAGGATGATTGCAGACCGTTCGGCCACGATTTTGCTCATCATGCGATTTGTCAAAAGTAGAAATCTTGTGCAAGGTGACTCTGCCGCTGAAAAAGGAAGAAAGATAGACGATACCCAACCTAGTGTAGTTAGCATGCGCTTGGGACGCCCTGATTCCAGGTTCTTGATGGTGTCAAGCATTGCAGCATCACACATGGGAATCCCTACTGGTACGAATTTCGCCTGAGTCTCTGTACCATTTTGGACCTGTGTTGCTTGACCGTCTCGCTCGATCGGCACCAAAGTGCGGGATCTGATTGACCTTCACGTATCGCTATTAACGTCGTCAGATCAGAAAACCTTGATAGTCCTATGGTTTTGCGCCCAGCACAGGTGCGTAATCAACATTCCACGTTAGCGAGGGCAACACAAGGTACTCAATCTGAAGGCATGTGTTGCACTCTCTTGGTGCCTGTTATTTTTGCAAATGATGTGTTGATTTATTAAGTGTTAGCGCCTAAGGTGAGGCTTTACACCAAAGGAGTGATTCATGAGTTACGTTGTAATTTCTAACTGGAGTAACGATCAAGATGGCAAAGAGGCGGCCTACGCGTTGGCGCAATCAAAATTTGCTCCCATGCTCAAAGGACTTGGCGCCATTCAAGCCTACTTTGTGGCGACATCTGACACCACCTTTTCTGTGATCACTGTCTACCCCGATGAGGCGACCGCGGCTTCCGCCAAAGAAAAGCAAGACGCAGTTCGGGCCCAAGCCGCCAGCGATCTACCCGTCAAGCTTTTGGGCGAGAGTCGGGGTGATGTATTCGCTGGAATTTAAGAAATAGACGTAACTGGGACTCAAGATCGGAAATCAACCAAGCCACAATTCAAAGGAAGATTCACATGCCACTGGTAATCGGTACCCATGATGTAGAAGATGTTCAAAAATGGCTTAGTTCACCGTTGAGGCAACAGGTGTTTGAGGCCAACGGCATTAAGTGCACCACCTTCACTGACCCGCAAGGATCCAATTCAACCGCCTTGCTATTCGACGTTCCTGATATGGAGGCGTTTCAAAAACTCATGGAATCAGACGGGAGTAAAGCCGCAGCCAAGTCTGATGGTGTGATTTATGAAACACTGCGGGTTTTTGTTGAGAGGTGACGCTTGACGCTACGCCTTTCTATAAATGCTAAAAAAGGTTCGCCGCCTTTGAACGTGGATTAACCGACACACCTCTGGGCCGATGAGTCTAACGGGGTCGTGTCGCTCTGGCTGAAGTCATGTATATCTGCGCGTTAGGTCAGGGCCTTGTGGTTCATGCTGACCTGAGGGATGAAAACCGTGTGGTCGCTTGAGCGCACTACAGGAACTTAATTTCCATCGGATTTTCTTGATTCGCATCAGGTGCGTGCTTGGTTAACGCGCCATTCATTGTCTACCGCTTACTTATTAATCGGTGTGGAGCCTGTCTCTGTTCTCCACAAAAGACCATCTTTCTTAAGGTGAATCATCATTACAGCGTCGGCAGTTCCGTTCGGGAAATGACTTATCGAGTGCATCACCAAAATGTCGTCATTTTCGTAGATACAACGTCGGTCGGTTTGTTTCACCGTGTCCATAAGATGCCTCCTGTCTTCCAGTGTCATCTCCTGCTTCTTTAATACTTTTCCAGTCGAGTGAAATTTAAATTCCCACTCGTCATGAAACAGTGCGGCCTCGGCTTCAGCATCTTTGTTTTCCCAAGCGTCAACGAATTTTTGAAATAACATATCGATCTCCTTCGTATTGCTGCAGGTTACCAGATGGTATGGGCCAAAAAAGACAGAGGTTAATCTACGAAGCCCCGCCACGGTGTTTATGCTGTTGGGTTCAATGACCTCACCCATTTAGCACGAGGGTCAGTTTTTCACTGTAGTCTGAGAGTGCCCAAAAACTCGTTAATTGCCGCATTCACAGGTTCGGAATGGGTAATATTGACGGCGTGAGGGCCACCGAAGATCTCAACTGTGGGCTTTTGAGTTCGGAGCCCCTTTGCGAGTTTCCGACCCTTTTCAATCCCAACGCCCTCATCACCTGTGCCATGAATCACGAGGCTGGGGCACCAAGATGCCGCTTAACCCAGGATAGTTTGTCTGACCACGCCGAGGCGTTATCCCATGGTGCCGTGGACAGGATGTAGGCATCAAACACCTCACTCAACGTTTGATAGGCCTCCACCGCCCCCTTGAGGGGCTCCATGAGGGCAAATATTCCAGGGACGTCATCTAACCGTCCCTCATATTCGGTCCTAAGCATTGTGAAGGCGCCTAACCCATTAACCGAGGCCTGTAT
>Ga0181565_10002121_pt1 | contig 15185 bp, 12 predicted proteins | sample 101ome_16_FD_129661 | JGI IMG/M metagenome (GOLD analysis project Ga0181565, IMG submission 129661) | Coastal salt marsh microbial communities from the Groves Creek Marsh, Skidaway Island, Georgia - 101401AT metaG (megahit assembly) | ecosystem: Environmental > Aquatic > Marine > Intertidal... | reverse complement strand
TTTCCTGCCCGCCATGCGTTTCAGGAATTTGAAGCCGGTGCTGATCTGCCTACCAAAATTCTGCAGTTGAGTTTATTGTCTAAAGGCAATCCCATCAGTGGTCAGATGATTGTTGATTTAGCCGCTGAATTGAACCTGCAGTTCGGTGAGTTCAATATTTATCATTTTATAGATCAGCCGACCGGCAAACCCATTTTCAGTATGGCTAATGCCGTAGAACCGGGTTCGTTTAACATTGCTCAAATGGAAAGCTTTTCGACTCCCGGGTTGACCTTGTTTGCCCGTCTGCCTGCGCCGATAGAAAGTTCCCGGGTTCTTGAAGATATGCTTAAAACCGGCCAGCGTATTGCTTTTATTGTAGGTGCTGAATTACAGGATGCCAGTCATTGTGCATTGACAGCGCAAAGCACTGATCATTTGCGTGAACAGATCAAGCAATATCAGCATCAACTTGACCGGGCAATGCAGAGTTATAGTTAAAGCAATGAATCAGGTTGCAGAGCAGATCGCTGATCTGCGTGAACAGCTCAATCATCACAATTACCGTTATTACGTGCTCGATGATCCACAGATTCCGGATGCCGAGTATGATCGTCTGATGCGCCAGCTGCAAAGTCTTGAGCAGCAATATCCCCAGTTTTTAACCGCTGACTCGCCATCACAGAGAGTCGGTGGTGCAGCTCTTGATGCTTTTGAACAGGTCACTCATCAGATTCCGATGTTATCGCTGGATAATGCTTTTTCAGCGGATGAAATGGCTGACTTTGAAAAACGTATTCATGATCGATTGAAAAACAATCAAGCCGTAGAGTATGCCGTTGAACCTAAGCTTGACGGGCTTGCCATCAGCCTTAGGTATGAAAATGGTCTGTTACAGACTGCAGCTACGCGCGGCGATGGTCATGTCGGGGAAAACGTCACACAGAATATAAAAACCATTGCATCAATTCCATTGAAGTTGTTTGCTGATGACTACCCTGAAATCCTGGAAGTTCGTGGTGAAGTCTTTATGCCGTTGGCCGGTTTCGAAAAACTCAATCGTCTGGCCATTGAAAATGGCAGTAAGACCTTTGCCAATCCTCGCAATGCGGCGGCCGGATCATTAAGACAACTCGATTCTAAAATTACCGCGCAGCGTCCGCTGGCATTTTATGCCTACGGAGTTGGAGAGCTATCGAGTCAACCGGCAAAATCACATTCCAGCATGATGGCTTGCCTGAAAAAATGGGGCATACCGGTCTCACCTGAATTAAAAGTGGTCACTGGTCTGGACGCTCTGGAAAGGGTTTATCAGTCCATTTTACAAAAGCGTCAAAGCCTGGCTTATGAAATTGATGGTGTGGTTTTTAAAGTCAACGATTATGCCGTGCAAAATGAGTTGGGGTTTGTTTCAAAAGCACCCCGTTGGGCTATAGCCTGGAAATTTCCTGCCCAGGAAGAATTGACTATTGTTGAGGCTATTGAGTTTCAGGTTGGCAGAACCGGTGTCATTACACCGGTTGCCCGCTTGCAACCCGTTTCGGTTGGCGGTGTCACGGTCAGTAATGCGACTTTGCATAACATGGACGAAGTTCAACGCAAAGACGTCAGAGCCGGTGATACCGTTAGCGTGCGCCGGGCAGGTGATGTGATTCCCGAGGTCGTCGCCGTAGTCTTTGATCGACGACCGGCAAACACAACAGCCGTGGTTATGCCACAAACCTGTCCGGTCTGCGATTCTAAAGTTGTGCGAACAGCCGGTGAAGCAGCCTATCGCTGTTCCGGCGGGCTTTATTGTGCTGCCCAGCGCAAGCAGGCATTGATTCATTTTGCTTCGCGCAAAGCTATGGATATCGAAGGACTGGGTGACAAGATCGTCGAACAACTGGTTGACCGCGATCTTGTACATACGCCGGCAGATTTATATCAGTTATCCTTGCAGCAAATTGCAAATCTGGAACGAATGGCGGAAAAGTCAGCGTCTAATTTGCTGGCGTCTTTACAGGCCAGTAAACAGACAACCCTGGCAAAATTTTTATTTGCATTAGGTATCCGGGAAGTGGGCGAGGCTACAGCACGCAGTCTCTCGAATGTTTTTGGTGATCTTGACAATATCATGTCAGCGGATATTGAAACTTTACAGGCAGTGCCTGACGTTGGACCTGTGGTTGCTGCCCAGATTGCCACATTTTTTGCTCAGCCACATAACCGCGAAGTGATTGATAAATTGCTTCTCGCCGGCATTCACTGGCCGGCTATCGAGGTACAGTCAACATCTGACAGTGCATTGTCAGGTTTGAGCTTCGTTTTAACCGGTACCTTGTCCGAGCCACGGGACTTTTACAAAGACAAGCTGCTTGCAGCAGGTGCCAGGGTGGCCGGTAGTGTTTCGGCTAAGACGGATTATCTTGTTGCCGGTGAAAAAGCCGGATCAAAAAAAGATAAAGCTGAAAAACTGGGTGTGAAAATTCTCGACGAGCAACAACTTATCCAATTGCTCGGCTAGCTTTTACCAAACACCGGTATTGCAGCACCGTTGACAGCCGATGCGTCCGCGGAAGCCAGAAAAGCCACTACATCGGCTAATTGCGATGGCGCAACCCAACTTGAAAAGTCTGCATTAGGCATGTCAGCCCGGTTCTGCGGTGTATCAATGGTACCGGGCAGGATGCAGTTTACATTAATATCGTTGCTCCAGTTTTCTGCTGCGAGGCTTTCAGTCAGAGTTAATACGGCAGATTTGGATGCACAGTACGGCCCCATTTTAGCTTTGCCATTCAAGGCAGCACGAGCAGAAACATTGATGATTCTTCCACTGGCCTGATTAGCCAGCATTACCGGCAACACTTCACGACACATATGAAAGACTGACCTGGCATTCAGGTCGAACATGAAGTCCCAGTCTCGATTTTGTGTATCCTGAATGAGAGGGCCCATTGTAAAACCACCGGCAATGTTTGCCAGTACTTCGATATGTCCCAAATCATCACAAATGCGCTTTACAACACCCTGAACAGACTCAGGATTAATGAGATCAACCGCATAGGTCGATACGCGCTCATTGCCTAGTTCTTCTGACAATGATTTTAGCGATTCAGTACTCCTGTCGAGCAGTGCAAGTTGATAATTGAGGGCATGAAATTTGCGAGCTGTTGCTTGTCCGAGATTACCGGCAGCACCGGTAATAACTGCAACAGGATTAACCGTTTGAGTCATATTCAATCCTGAAAAAATAAAAAATTACTGGCACAGTAAATGCAAATATTGCGTAGAGTATCAGAAAGTCTGATGAAACATATTAATACAATGGTGAAGCTACAATGATCTCAATTCCCAATAGCCCGATGAATTTAGAGGTTTTGACTGCAGGATTACCCGAGGGGATGAATGCTGCTTTGACTGAAAATGGTGCTGATGGCCCTGCTTTTGTCGATATCATCAATAATCTGGGTCTGGAAGGCGCAGAAAAAATCAGCGGGCTTTTTGGCAAAATCAGTTCACAACTGAGTGAGGCCGGTATTGATGGTCAACAGCTGCAGAAATTGCAACAAATGCTCAAAGACGGCAAAAACTTGCCGCCTGCGGCAGAGATTGCATTACAAAAATTACAATCGCTGGTTAACAGTGTGAAAAACGGTAAAGCCGACCCTGGTGAGATCGCCACTAGACTGAACGATTTAATCGGGCAATTGCCTGAGAAAATGCAGCAGAACCTGACCACGATTCAGGAAAAACTCAATAGCATTATTGAGCGCAAAGCCGCACAAGTTGATTCTTCAGCAGAGGTTCAGGATCAGCAGGAAACAGAAGAGACGGATAGTGCCATTTCAATGCTGGCTGCAATCGATGACGATTGGCAACAGGCTCAGATCGCCGAAAGCGATGAAGATGCAGTCGAACAGATGTCTGAACCTGCCGAGCCTATAGTAGTACCGGGAATAATTGCAGCGGATACTCAAAAATCTGCCAATACCGGGAAGCATAGCGATAAAGATGTCGATACAGCATTGATCGAAGAGCCTGCAACCGAAGTTTTTGAACAAAGTGCGGTTGCCGCGGCAATCGCAGAGGTCATTGAACCGCCACCAAAATCAGCAACCATTCAACAGTCATCCATGCAACAGTCATCAGTGCAGCAGGCTTCATTGAATGCTCAGGCGATGCAGCAAAAAGCGGCCATCGTTAATCAGGCTAACGAGCGCAGTCCGGCATTTGATGCCGAGGTTTATGGCGAAACGCCTGAAGTTGAAGTACCCGAAGTGATCGATGAGATGACCGTAGAGGTTAAAAATCAGCAAGTTGCTGCAAAAAACAATTTATCTCTGTTGGCATCAAATCGTGCTAATCAGATTGCCTGGCAGGCAACCACTGCAGCTCAGGCAACGGTGAACCTGCTCGGCGGTGGAGACGGAGCAGCTTCAGGTGGTTTATCAGCTAATTCCGGTCAGGTAAATTCATTTTTACAAATGATGTCACAGTCCGGTCCGCAGGTGATTACGCAAAACATTCATAAAGCCGAGTGGGGCACCGCTGTCGGTGATCGTATCAACTGGATGATCGGCAAAAATCTGCAGATGGCACAGATCAAAATCACTCCTGCACATCTCGGTCCGATCGAGATGAAAGTTAATATTGAAAAAAATAACGCTCAGGTGACTTTTGTCAGCCAGCATCAGGTCGTTCGTGATGCCCTTGAACAGGCAATACCCCGTCTGCGTGAAATGTTGCAGGAACAGGATCTGGATCTGGTTGATGTCGATATCCGGGATGAATCCAATGCACAGGCTGAGTTTGAACGAGAAATGCAAAAAGAGCAAAAGCATAACCTGGCTGGAAACAATCTCAATTCATCCGTGACGGAAGATCAGGATCATGAAGAAAAGGTTGATGTGATAAAATCTTCACATCTGCTCGATGCCTACGCTTAAAGGAACCTGTTAAATTTAATCATTGCCCTTAGCCTTTGATATTGTAAGAATCACGCTGGACTAGATGTCCAGAATAATTACATTTCGGAGGCTTGGATGAAACTGCTTAAACTACTTCTTTTTGTTTTCCTGCTGATTGTTGGCGGTGCTTTTGCAGTTTTAAATGCGCAAAGCGTGCAACTCGATTTTTATTTCTGGATCATTGATTTACCTCTTTCTGTTGTGCTTATAGGCTTTGTCTCAGCCGGAGTTCTGCTTGGTGTGATTGCCAGTTCGGGTATCATGCTGAAGCTCAAGCATGAAAACAGTGGCCTGAAACGCAAAGCAAGTCTGGTTCATGAGGAAGTCAAAAATCTCAGAACCCTGCCGATCCGGGACAACTGAAAGCATCATGCAGGAATTACTTTTCCTTTTGTTACCTGTAGCTGCTCTTAGCGGCTGGCTGATTGCCCGATTAAGACCGGGCAAACCGGCTAACTCGAAAAACAGTTGTGCCTACGAACCCAATTACTATAAAGGTCTGAATTTTCTGCTTAATGAACAACCGGACAAAGCCATTGATGTTTTTGTTCAGCTTCTTGAGGTAGACAGTGAAACCGTAGAAACGCATCTGGCTTTAGGTAGCCTGTTTCGCAAGCGTGGCGAAGTCGATCGTGCCATCCGTATTCATCAGAATCTGATTGCCAGACCTTCTCTGGCTCAGGAACAGCGCGCCCATGCATTACTTGAACTCGGTCAGGATTATCTTTATGCCGGACTGCATGACCGGGCTGAAAACCTGTTTAATGAGTTGGTCGACAGTAGTCGATTGCAGAAAAAAGCGTTGGAAAATCTACGCGAAATCTATCAGCAGGAAAAAGTCTGGGACAAATGTCTGAATGTCGTCTTTAAACTTCAAAACCTGGGTGATGGTCATTATTCCAACGAAATTTCTCATTACTATTGTGAACTTGCAGAAGAAGCTCGCAAACGTTCGGATAAAAAACTGCATCAGGAATACATCCGCAAGGCAAAACAGGCAGCACCGGATTCGATCAGGGCTTTGACCATGGAAGCGGGTCTGGAAGTGGAAAATAAAAACTACCGCAAAGCTGTATCCATTTACGAACGCATCATAGAACATAAACCGGCTTTTATCGGTGAGGTTCTGGAGAATCTGCTCTACTGCTACACGCAAAATGGCGTAAGTGCTGAACTTGAATCCATACTGAAAAATCTCTATCAGAAAACAGGTAGCAGTCTGGTATTACAACGACTGATCGGTCATATGCTGCAGAGTCATAATCGTCAGCAAGTCGAGGATTATTTGCTTGATTTGCTTCGAGATGCCAGTAGCCTGCAAAGTTTACAATTGCTGATAAAAATCGAACAGCAAAGACCGGCAGCAGAGATGCAGCGTATTTTTGAAGTGATTGGTGAGGCACTCGAACATGAGCTCGGCAAAAGACCGGCTTACAGTTGTCAGCGCTGCGGTTTTGCCGCTAAAACGCTCTATTGGCAGTGCCCGGGCTGTAAAGGCTGGGGCACGCTTTCCCCGCTTAACGAACATGACCGTATATGTATGCCGGTCAAGGATATCAAAAAGGTTTAAACATGATTGATACTGCTGATTCCAAAGTTATTGTGGCTCTGGATTTTCCTCATGCCTCAGCTGCGCTACAGCTGGTAGATCAGTTATCCCCCGAGCTTTGCAAATTAAAAGTCGGTAAGGAGTTATTCACGGCAGCGGGGCCTGATTTTGTTCGTCAACTGACCGGGCGGGGCTTCAAGGTATTTCTCGATTTAAAGTTTCATGACATTCCCAATACAGTCGCTTCAGCCTGTGCGGTAGCGGCAGATATGGGCGTGTGGATGATGAACGTGCATGCGTCAGGCGGGCGTAAAATGATGGAAACCGCAGCAGCCAGGCTATCCGGGCTTGCCAATCCTCCTTTACTGATTGCGGTGACGATTTTAACCAGCCTATCCGGTGAAGAGATACGTGAAGTCGGTTACAGCGGCGAACCGGAGGAAAACGTTTTACGTCTTGCCAAACTGACCGCTGACTGTGGTCTCAATGGTATTGTTTGCTCGCCGCTGGAAGCTGAACCGGTCAGACAGGCGCTTCCGCAAAGCGAATTCTGCCTGGTAACGCCCGGGGTCAGACCTTCATTTTCAGCCACAGATGATCAGAAACGCATTATGACTCCCGCTAAAGCGTTGGCTGCCGGAGCCAGTTACCTGGTGATCGGGCGGCCGATTACTGCGGCTGAAGAGCCGATGACTAATCTGCAAAAAATCCTGGCCGAAATTGAGCAAGCAGGATAGACCTGAATCTTGCAATACCTGAGTTACTGGCCATATAAAAATAACCTTGGCATTTACCAGTCTAAGTTATGGTAGATTCTCGCTGCTGAAATCGTCAGTATCCCTGGCTGATTTCTTACTATAAGAACTACTCGTTGTTTAACACCTGAGTTTTCAATACCTTAGAGTTTTAACTTAATGCATTCTATTAAGTCGATAGCGACTTAGTACTCGAAGGAGAGTTACACATTATGATCAAGCCAATTGGATCAGACGAACTGCAACCGTTGTTTGTTTATGACACGGATGCTCATGAGGCACTTGCTCACGAAGCAGAATCACTGCCTTCTGTCATCATCAGTTCACAAGCTGCGGGTAATGCCGTGATGATGGGAGCTGGCTATTTTAACCCGCTCAAAGGTTTCATGAATGTAGCTGACGCTATGGGCGCAGCTGAAAAAATGACCCTGACTGATGGTTCTTTCTTCCCGGTTCCTGTTTTGTGTTTGTTGGAAAGCACGGATGCAATCGGTGACGCAAAACGCATCGCTTTACGCGATCCCAACGTCGAAGGTAATCCAGTTCTGGCGGTTATGGACGTCGAAGCTATCGAAGATGTAACCGATGAACAGATGGCTATCATGACTGATAAAGTTTACCGTACTGACGATGCTGAGCATCCAGGCGTTGCGACTTTCAACAGTCAGGGTAGAAAAGCTGTTTCCGGTTCTATTCAGGTACTGAATTTCTCTTACTTCCAGAGCGAATTCCCTGATACTTTCCGTACCGCGGTTGAAATCCGCAATGAAATTGCTGAACGCGGCTGGAACAAAGTTGTCGCTTTCCAGACACGTAATCCAATGCACCTTGCGCATGAAGAATTATGCCATATGGCAATGGATCGTCTAGGTTGTGACGGTCTGGTGATTCACATGTTGCTCGGCAAACTGAAACCGGGTGATATTCCAGCCCCGGTTCGTGATGCAGCTATCCGTAAAATGGTTGAGTTGTACTTCCCGCCTAACAGCGCCATGGTTACCGGTTACGGTTTCGACATGCTCTATGCCGGTCCTCGTGAAGCTGTTCTTCATGCTTACTTCCGTCAGAATATGGGTGCTACTCATTTCATCATCGGTCGTGACCATGCCGGTGTCGGTGATTATTACGGTGCTTTCGATGCTCAGACTATCTTCCAGGAAGAAGTTCCGGAAGGTGCTATGGATATTGAAATCTTTGAAGCTGACCACACTGCCTACTCCAAGAAACTGGATAAGGTTGTGATGATGCGTGAAGCTCCGGATCATCAGAAAGAAGACTTTGTGTTGCTTTCAGGAACCAAAGTCCGTGAAATGCTGGGTAATGGCATCGCGCCACCAAAAGAATTTTCACGTCCTGAAGTTGCACAGATCCTGATGGATTACTACCAGTCAATCAAATAATTGAGACTGTTTTGCACGAAAAAACCGCCTTAACGGCGGTTTTTTTTGGCTTATAATCTCCGCGAATCGTTATGAATAAAAATTTCAATATTCTTTCCTGTACTGCATTACTCGATGATTTTCTCAATGTTAAGGTTTATCAGCTTCAGCATGACCTATACAAAGGTGGCCAATCTGAAACTTTGCGCAGACTGCGACTTGAAAAACAGGCTGCCGTATCTGTCCTGCTCTATGACGCCCGACTTGATCAGGTTGTCATGGTGGAACAATTTCGAATTGGTGCGAAAGAAGATGACAATCCCTGGCTACTGGAAAATCCGGCCGGCTATATGGAACTCAATGAAAACCCTGATGACGTAGCCCGTCGGGAAGTTCTTGAGGAAACCGGTTGTCACATAGGCGAGGTTTTAACAATTTGTGAGTTTTTTGTCAGTCCCGGAATATCCAATGAAAAAATTCATTTACTGTGCGCGAATGTGGATTCATCGAAAGCTGGTGGTATCTACGGCTTAGCGGAGGAAGGGGAGGATATCAAAGTCGAGGTGTTATCTCTGGACGCGGCCAAAGCCGAGCTATATTCAGGACGCATTAATTCAACCTCGACAATCATAGCTATGCAGTGGCTGTTATTGAATAAAGCGATGCTGCGAGAAAGATGGGCTTAGTCATATCTTGCAGCGACAAAAGCGACTTCTGTTCTGTAAAAAAAATGCTCCGGCAAACTTCAGATTACGATCAGTCAGATACGACTTTCACCTTGAATTAAATTGAATTTTTTCATACACAATCTATTTTCGCTCAGAGTGCATCATTAGAAGGAACAATAGTGATTTGTTTAATCATACGAACATGTTCAATGCCAGCATCGATAAAAATTTCACCTTCTGTTTCAAATCCGGCTTTTTCATAAAATCTTTGTGCTGTCAGTTGCGCATTCAGGAACAGCGCCTTTATGCCTTTGGCCTTGGCAAGATTTAGTACGCTGTTAAGCAATAAATGACCAATTTTTTTTGAGCGGTATTCTTCCAGAACAGCCATTCTTCCGACATGTCCATCGGCTAAGAGTCTTGCCGTTGCAATAGGTTTGTTGAGATCGTCATCGATTGCCAGAAAATGCCAGGCCTTGTCATCATGATCGTCGATTTCCAGATCTTCAGGCACGCCTTGTTCTTCAACAAACACTTTGTAACGGATAGCTATCAGGTTGGCAGCATCGGATTGCCAGTTGGTTTGTTTAATTCTCGTTCTCATAATTTTCTATAATAAGGAGTCCGTCATTTATCAGTCGCAGCAGCAGTTCCCGGTTAGCCGGGGAAGCCTGCAGCAAGTCTAGTAAAATATCATTATCATAGAACGAATTATTGCAAAGATACTCTACCAAACTGCAGGTGACTTCTGCTGCGGAGTAGTCAACGCCATGAGCAAAAAACAGTAATTTATTATCCGCTTTCATATAAAACATGCGTAAAGCAGGGTGTCGGTAAAGATTGTTTGCTTTCAGCAACTGCAGCATCTGATCAATATTTTCCAGGCATTCATCGGCAGTTTCTATGCAGAGATTTTCTTTACTTGAAGAGAGAAGTTTACCGATAGTCACAGGCATCAAATCAACAGCATGCTCGATAGAGGTTTTCAGCATGCCGAGCAGTCGGGAAAGGGCTGTTGCATCGATCTCACCGGGATTTTTTGTTCGCTGAAGATCCGCATCGGTATATCTTAAAGGCTGACTCATCTGCTCCAGCGCATCATCAGCCCAATGACTGAAAAGTTGATCCTCTACGGGACTGATAAATCCTACCGAACCGGTCAGGCAATCTTCACCCTCAGCAATGCCCCAATGAGGAATGTCAGGAGGTAAATAGAGAATATCACCGGGTTCCAGCAACCATTCATGACTGGCATTAAAATCCTGCATTAACTTGACAGCGGTATCTTTGCGTAAAACCGGTTCAGGGCAGGGTTGATGATTGATTTTCCAGCGGCGTTTACCATTCAACTGCACTAGAAAAACATCATAAGAATCTGTATGCGGACCTACAGAACCGCCATCAGCAGCATAGCTGATCATCAAATCGTCAATACGCCAGCGCGGTATAAAGTCAAATGCATCTACGATGCAGGACAGATCAGGTGCAAACTTGTCGACATCCTGTACCAGCAAAGTCCAGTCTTTTTCCGGTAACCGGGCAAAATCATTTTCTGAAAAAGGCCCGTGTTGAACAGTCCAGTGATCGGTACTGGCATCATGGGTAATGATGCGTGACTCAATCTCTTCTTCAAGTGCTAATCCTGCCAGTTCATGGCTATCGAGCATATGATCTATCCGGGATAAACCGGCACGAATCAGCAGGGGCTGTTTTTGCCAATATTTTTCTAAAAAGATGTCAGAATTGATCGATTCGGGCCAGAAAATTTTCATAGGTAGACTATATTAAGTTTTAAAGTGTCAGTGGCATTATGCTGTTTTTTTTGTAATAGTTAAGTTTCATAATAAACCGTGGAGAGATATTGAATGAAAACCAAGCTCGCAGTGTTAATTTCTGCTTCTATAGCATCCTCAATCGCCTTATTGCCAGCAACCTCGTTCGCCGGTTATCTGACTGACTCATCTAAAACAGTCGTCAAATCTGGTTTTGGTGAATGTTGGGAAGGCTCATGGCCTAATCCTGATAAGTTAGAAGCCTGCGGAGACATGGTTGCTGCTCCCGAACCTATGATGGCCGATGCCGATGGTGATGGCGTCGCTGACGATGTTGATAAATGTGAAGATACCTACCGTGGTGTGATTGTTGATGCTCAAGGTTGTCCTGCTGATAGCGATGGTGATGGTGTGACCGATAGTTCCGATCGCTGCCCGAATACCCCTGCCGGCACTCGCGTTAACATGATGGGCTGTGAAATTATTGCCAATGTCACTATCAATCTGGTAAACGATGAATTTGATTTTGACAGCGCGGCGTTGAAATCCGAGATGAAAGCGGCGCTTGATGAAGTTGCGGCCAAAGTCAAAGCTTCAGCCGGTGAAGAAAAACTGTCAATTGTCGGTCATACCGATAGCAGTGGTCCGGAAGACTATAATCTGATGTTATCTGAAAAACGTGCTAATGCCGTTGCTGATTATCTGGAATCTCAAGGTTTGAGCCGTAGCAGTATGACCGTATCCGGTCAGGGTGAAGCCTCTCCAGTTGCTGATAATGGTACCCGCGAAGGTCGTAAACAAAACCGTCGTGTAGAGATCATGTCCAACTAATTGACTGGCTTACATGTAAAAAAGAAACCCGACTTAAAAGTCGGGTTTTTTTTGCCCTGGAGGGGCGGAAAACAGGCCTCGAAATTTTATATTTTTCGGGCTTGCTCTATGGCATTACCGATGTAACTGGCCGGAGTCAATTTTTTCAGATTTTCCTTAGCTGCTTCGGGTAACTCCAGACTATCGACAAAAGCCATCATGCCAGCCTGATCAACACGATTACCACGCGTCAGTTCCTTGAGTTTTTCATAAGGTTTTTCGATGCCATAACGACGCATCACTGTCTGTATAGGTTCAGCTAACACTTCCCAGTTTTGGTCAAGGTCTTCCGCCAGACGTTGTTCATTGATATCGAGTTTACCGATGCCACGTAAAGCTGATTGAAGGGCAATAACCGTATAAGCAAAACCAACACCCATGTTTCGCAATACGGTTGAATCCGTCAAGTCTCTCTGCCAGCGGGAAATCGGCAGTTTCATTGCCAGATGATCAAACAAGGCGTTGGCAATACCAAGATTACCTTCAGCATTTTCAAAATCGATAGGATTGACTTTATGAGGCATGGTTGACGAACCAACTTCACCGGCTACCGTTTTTTGCTTGAAATAACCGATAGAGATATAACTCCAGACATCGCGGCAGAAATCAATGAGTATATTATTGTAGCGGGCAATGGCATCAAACAGTTCGGCAATGTAATCATGCGGTTCGATCTGAATGGTGTAAGGGTTCCATGTAATTCCAAGAGAACTGACAAAAGATTCAGCATGCTGTTGCCAGTCGATTTCAGGGTAGGCACTAAGATGGGCGTTGTAATTACCGACAGCACCATTTATTTTGCCAAGCATTTCGACACTGGCAACCTGATTACGTTGTTTTTGTAAACGATAAACCACGTTAGCCATTTCCTTGCCCATAGTGGTCGGCGAAGCTGGCTGACCATGAGTACGGGATAACATTGGAATTTCGGCATAACGATGAGCCAGATCTTTGATCGCATGAATGACTTCATCCAGCTGCTCGATCAGCAGATTTCTACCGGCTGTTAACATCAAAGCATGTGAAAGGTTGTTGATGTCTTCTGAGGTACAAGCGAAATGAAAAAATTCCGTGGCAGCATTCAGTTCCTGATTTTCGGCGATTTTTTCTTTAAGAAAGTATTCCACCGCTTTGACATCATGATTGGTTGTACGCTCGATATTCTTAACTCTTTGCGCATCCTCTTCAGAAAAATTATCTGCTATCTGATCGAGGATGTGATTAGCATGTTCGGAAAATGCCGGTACTTCTGAAATTTGGGGGTGGGCAGCGAGTGATTGCAACCAGCGGATTTCGACGACAACTCGCTGATGTATCAGGCCAAACTCACTGAATACGGGTCTGAACATCTCGGTTTTACTGCCATAGCGGCCATCAACCGGTGAAATTGCTGAGAGTGTGCTTAATTGCATAGTCCTGCCTGTTGAATGAATATTTTAAAGCGCTGCAGTATATATTACTGCGCTCGATTTTGCCGTTATCGACGACTGATTAATTATTAAAAAATTAAATCTACATTTATACTTTTGCTGACATATAATTATGGTTTGCAATCAGCTAATCGAGGAACGTAATTGTGCTAGAAGCCTATCGCCAGCATGTAGAAGAACGAGCCAACGAGGGAGTGCCGCCACTGCCTCTTAATGCATCTCAGGTTGCTGACCTGATTGAATTGATCAAATCTCCACCGGCTGGTGAAGCTGATTTTCTGATGGACCTTTTTGTCAACCGTGTGCCACCCGGTGTTGATCAGGCAGCTTACGTTAAAGCTTCATTTCTTGCAGATATTGCAGCGGGCAGCATTCAGGTCGATTTGATTGACCGTGCCAAAGCAACTTTCCTGTTAGGCACCATGCTGGGTGGATACAATATCGAGCCGCTGATCAAAGCACTTGATGACGATGCAACCGCTGAAGAAGCCGTTAAAGCATTATCCAAGACACTGCTTATCTACGATGCATTTCACGATGTACAGGTCAAAGCTGAAGCTGGTAATAACTATGCCAAAGCTGTCATGCAGTCATGGGCCGATGCTGAGTGGTTTACCAGTCGCGATAAACTGCCGGAAGAAATCACGCTGACTGTCTTTAAAGTTGAAGGTGAAACCAATACCGACGATCTTTCACCGGCACAGGAAGCCTGGAGTCGTCCGGATATTCCAGTGCATGCAAAGTCCATGCTTGGCAGCAAAATGGATTCGCCATTGCAGGATATCGAAGCACTCAAAAAGAAAGGACACCCTCTGGCCTTTGTTGGTGATGTTGTAGGTACAGGTTCCTCGCGTAAATCTGCCATTAACTCTGTTTTATGGTACATGGGTGATGAAATACCCTATGTGCCAAATAAACATCAGGGTGGGGTAATACTCGGTGGCAAAATTGCGCCTATCTTCTTTAACACCGCAGAAGACTCCGGTGCATTGCCGATCGAGTGTGATGTGACCGGCCTGAACAATGGCGATGTCATCGTTGTCAAACCCTACGAAGGCAAAATCGAGTGTAATGGTAAAGTTGTTTCCGAATTTAATCTCAAACCGACTACCATGCCAGACGAAGTACAGGCAGGCGGTCGTATTCCTCTGATTATCGGGCGCGGCCTGACTGACCGCGCGCGTGAAGCGCTTGGACTGGAACCTTCAAAGGTATTTCGTCGTCCGGATTCGGCCGCTGACTCGGGTAAAGGGTATACACTGGCTCAGAAAATGGTTGGTAAAGCCTGTGGTGTTGAAGGTATTCGCCCGGGTACCTATTGTGAACCGCGTATGACTACGGTCGGTTCGCAGGATACAACGGGGGCAATGACCCGTGATGAGCTTAAAGAGCTAGCCTGTCTGGGTTTCACTGCTGATCTGGTGATGCAGTCTTTCTGTCATACAGCAGCCTATCCAAAACCGGTTGATATCAAACTTCAACATGAATTACCTGAATTTATGTCCACCCGTGGCGGTGTTGCATTACGCCCCGGAGACGGTGTTATCCATTCATGGATTAACCGCATGATCTTACCGGATACCGTCGGTACCGGTGGTGACTCGCATACGCGTTTTCCGTTAGGCATCAGTTTCCCGGCCGGTTCCGGTCTGGTGGCATTTGGTGCGGCAATGGGTGTGATGCCTCTTGATATGCCTGAATCTGTACTGGTTCGTTTCAAAGGCGAAATGCAGCCCGGCATTACTTTGCGTGATCTTGTCAATGCCATTCCTTACATGGCTATACAAAAAGGTTTGCTGACAGTTGAAAAAGCCGGCAAGAAAAATGTTTTCAA
>Ga0181565_10002110_pt1 | contig 15205 bp, 2 predicted proteins | sample 101ome_16_FD_129661 | JGI IMG/M metagenome (GOLD analysis project Ga0181565, IMG submission 129661) | Coastal salt marsh microbial communities from the Groves Creek Marsh, Skidaway Island, Georgia - 101401AT metaG (megahit assembly) | ecosystem: Environmental > Aquatic > Marine > Intertidal zone... | reverse complement strand
GTTCTCTTGCCGTAGACGTACAGAGGACACTGATAATACGTACCGGTTTTGCTCGATTTCTTCAGATGTGTCGGCTTGAAGTGGATCACGGGCATCTTGACGACGAGTTCGGTGAGCGGCGTCGGTTCGCACAGGCACTTTTCTTGCGCGTTCCATCCGGCGCCTTCGAGAAACAAGCCGCGGACGTACACGCCCTCGGCGGGAGGCTCTTCTAGGGACATCTCACACGCGGCGTCGTTCATCACCTCGAACGAAAACGAAAGTTCATCGATGGGGAGTAAGTTTCTGCGCGCCGTCATCTGCAAGACGGACGTCAAGAAGCACGACGGATACGTAAACCCCGCGAGCCAAATCGTTGACGGATACCGCGTGCTTTCGAGTCGCGACCAATCGCTGAGCTGGCGAATGCGAGTCACCAAGTCGGACGTCCACGCCGACAGCGACTTGAGCGAAGGATACGCGCGTAAAAAGAGTTGCGGTACTCGGTTCTCCGCGACGGCGGCGTACAGTTCGTCCAAATCTCGCGACATCACGACGAGACCGCGAATGCCTCGATCCAGTTGACGCAACCATGCGTGCACCGAGCGTAACAGTTGATTGTACCTTTGAATCTCTTGAATCAGATTTATGTTGAGCGGAGACAAGTTGCTCGATTTCGCGTTCCTGATTGCGTCCAAATTCAATTCGCCCGGAATGACATTCAACATGTCTTCCACCGCGCGCAGAACCCGCGCTTCGACTTGGTCGTCGTCGCTCGCGCCCGGCTTTTCTGTCCGTTTACCTCCATCGGCCGAGATGCGCATCTTCGCACAGGCGCCCAAAATAGCATCGCTCGCGGTGATCATATACGAGATGTCTGCGTTCGAATGCTGACCGAACGCCTCCGCGTGGTCGATGAGAGGAAGCGCGTCGATAAAGTCGCGATGCGCCTTGAGATTGTCAGTTTTCGCCGGCACGTGATACGTCGACGCCAGCGGGCTGAGGCCGCATTCGCTCTCCGTGATGACTCTTTCGCAGAAGAATTCCGAGAGGTATGCCTCCACGACGCGTCTATCGAGTTCGTCTGTGATTCTACCACCATAATTCGCTTGTCCGATGAGGTAGCGCAACGCCTGCCAGGGAACGTCCTCGTAACCGTCGAGGTACGACTTTAACAAGTCATCGCTGACTGCGAAATCGGTGTCGTTGAAGTCGTACGCGATGTTGAAACCGAGCATGCCAAATTTACGTCGCTCAAGAACGACGGCGTGGAAAAAAGCCAACGTGAATAGCAATTTTCCATACTCTTCTCTTCGCGTGCACTGGCTGAATGAGTCCTCCGACACGCACGTCGCGTACAGTCTCGCGAGGTTAGCTCTCAAACCTTTCGGTGGTTCAGTCGTCATCTTCAAACTTCGCTGCAGTAAGGCGAGTGGAAACTCCGGAGTCGGGTTTGAACTCAACCACAGACGGAAATCTGGATGCGGTTTGTCGGTTTCAAACTCTTCCACAATTTTTTGAAGCTCTGGAAGCCAAGATATCATGAGATGACAGTTTGCTAAGAACACCCATCCGCCTTGCTGACGAGCTCGACGTATGAACTCGGTCGCGATCGACGCTTGACCTTGCCCGAGGGCGACGGTATAGAGTTTATCGCTCATATCGAGCGTCTTCGCGAGTTGCTTCAGATTTGACGTCGGATCGACGCCAGAACTGAGCACAAAGATGCACGGCGCTTCGCACGTCGAATCGAGAAACACTTCGTGCAGATTGAGCACCGGTGGGTCTATGAACCTTTTACCCAACACTTGAGAGACGTACTTTCTGATCCCATTTTCGACGCGATCGAGGCGCACAGAGCGTAAGATGATTAATTGTTGAAGCGCACTCAAACGCGAATTCCATTCGCCGGGAAGCAGACAAGCCTCCGGTTTCGCGTGTCGATACCACGATTGCCATTCCTTCGCGTGCGACTCCTTCATGGAACGCTTCAATCCGCGGAAGGTCTCTTCAAACTTTTCTTCGAGAGCGACGACATTCGACCACGACGTTCCGCTCAACCAGGCGCACGTATCATCGCCGTCGTTTCGAGCGACGTCCGCGACGTTCCCGCCGTGGACGAGATATTCCCATTCAGAGAGAGGGATTGAACCGTCGGCGGCTTGAATGCGAACCGCCATTTGCAAACTGAGAAGGAGTTTGTGCGATTCAAATAGAGCGCGAGAAGTATACCGGTACACGGCGTACGTGTGATAATCATTCAGAGCGGACAAGCGCTGTTCGACGTCGTCCGCCGTCGATCCATTTTTCCTTCTCGACTTGACGATGGACGCGTCGAACAGACTGACGTACGCGTCAAGGCTGAATTGATACATTGGATCTATCTCTACCAAGTTGTAGAGGGTGAAATAAAGAATCGTCGCGCGAATTGCCACGGGCGCGTACGCCGACGACGCGCGCTCAATCTCTGCGGCGGTGGAGTCTGCTATTTTCAAGCTCGCCTCAACCTCTTCACTCGTAGATTTGCTTCGCGTGAGTGAATCGATGAGCTCGACGTTGTCCAACAGTGAGCCCGAGGCTTTGCTGAGTAGATCAAGTATCAAATCTTCCAATTCGTCGAGTTTCTTCTTGCCTCTCGCCACTTTCACGATGAGATCTTGCTTTTGAGCTGCGAGCTCTGGCTTTTCGCGGCGCACGACCAAGTCTCGCAGCTGCGCGTTCAAACCTTGTTCTTTGACTGTAAAGTTTATGACGGACAATTTCGTGCTCACTTCGGGGGAGTAGCACGGATTGCTCATCTTTGTGGTGAAATACAGTCGGAAATTCGGAGAATACTCCAAATCCTTGTCGCCGAGTTTTACCGTGATCGATCCACCCTTTTTCGTGAACGACTTTGCAACCACGTTTTCCAAAATTGGATCGATGATTTCCTTGACGTCTTGTATGAGAATCGGTAAGCCAAATTGCAATGCGTGCTCAACCTGACGAACCATGTTCGGAGCGTCGAGAGTGGTGACAATCAGCTCATTTGGAGCTTCCAATGCTTTTATCCATTTGTTGCCTTGACCCTGAGGATCGATGAGCAGAGGCCAACGATGTCCGCGGGTACATATGACGCCGTTTTCAGTGCTAAATGAGTCCGCTGGTAATCCTTGTATATTCCAATCCCTCACGTCCGACGAATTCGCGAGAAAGTCGGCAAAGCTGAAATCAAGCGAAAACGCTATTCCAGCGTCGTTGAGCATCAACTTCCAGCTTTCTTCGACAAGCGCGTCGCGATATTCCGATGGAAACGCTCCGGCGTAACTCATAAAGGCAGCCGCGATGCAAACATCTCCTGGGAGTCTGCTCATTCGTGATTGAATGTCTCGAATTGTATCCGCCCATCTCTGTTTCTCGCCGGAAAGTCCATCAACCAAGGTTTCAGCGCGTTCGAGTTTCAACTTCAATTCAGCGAGCTCGTCCTCGAGAGATGCCTTTTTTGACGCTGACTCCTCGTACTTTTCTTTCAAGTCTGCTACTTTTTGCATAACGTCAGCCAGATCAGCTTGGGTGACTGCGAGCGCTTCTTGTTTCATTCGAAGCTCGTCTTGCGCACGTTTTAAAGTGAGACGCTTGGGCGCTATTTCCCTCGCGACGTTACCGTACGAGTACATCGCGTGCACCCACTTGCACAAACCCTTTGCCGCGTTCGACACTTTACCGATCACTTCCGGTTGGTAGTCGGGATTATTCACAAACTTTGCCATTTTTGAGAGTAAATTGTCCACGAGCGCGTCTTTGTCGAATTTGAGTAATCGGTCTAGGAAGCCCGAGTCGCCGAGTTGCTTCTTGGCCTCTTCCCAAGTCGTTGGACGTTTCAAAACTGTCAAGACACCCTTCAGGCAGAGTTCGACTAAAGCTGGAGGTTTCACGTACGACTTGAGCTCGCCCATGTCCTTTTTTGTGAGGACATTTAAAGCCTCCTCCGCCTCTCGCAGAGCTGGCAACGCCTCGTCAAGCTTGAGTTGACACTCTTCCGCGATTGCGTTTGCATTTTGTGCTTCAATTTCGATGCGTTCCGCCTCAGCGCTTACGAGCACGCTTTGTTCGTCGGCGGCGCGTTTGTCTTTGATGATAATCTTTAACAAACCTTCGCAATCTTGTTTCGCCTGGGCCACGACGTTGGCTTTGTCAATGCACACAGCCTGCATCTCTCGTACTTGCGTTTCCGTTTCGTCGAGTTTGTGCAAGCCACCTTTGAGTTTTTGAATTTTCGCCGCACATTCATGCTTCTTCTCCTCGAGAAACGATCTGAACAAGTTGACAAACTCGATGTAATTGGTCGGCGTGACGTACATTTTGCGCTTCATCGTGGCGAACATGTCGTCAGCTGTCGACGTCGTGGACGCATGAATTTTACCAAACACCTCGCACAAATTATTTTTAGCGTGCAGATCATCATTCCTTAGTTTTCTGGCCGCCACCTCGAGCAAGGCTTCGACCGGCCACTCTTTGAACCAATCCAAAGTGCAACAATTGATGAGACCGGGAAACATTCTCAATCTTTCTCGATAGACGTCGCCGATTGGCGAAAAGCACAAGACGATGTGAAGATTTTTCATGACGCGTTGCATGAAAAACGAAAAGAGCTCGGCGTGAGTAATCGCGCTGTAGTTTTCGGCGCGAGCGATTTTGCGCACCTCTTCGCACACGCCACTCATCTCGTCTCTCGAAAAGAGGCCGGGAATGTCGCCAGACGTCAGAGCGTTGTTGACGTCTTCTAAAAATACTTCGTCGACTATTTGACTGTCATCCAATATGAATACGGTTGGCTTTCCCACAACACCTGCTTGCCGATAAAGCGCCTTAAGATCCTCTCGAAACTCAGCGTGATTGTAGTTCTTGGTGATTTCGATCGAAAACGTCTTCATCTCTGCGACGTACGCAGCCAACCGAGCGAGCGATTTCCGCCCGCTACCTCCGACACCGACGAGCATCGCATGTCCGCGCGGTTGGGTCAAAATACGGTGAATACGACACACGTGTGAAACCGCGTCGTCGAAGAGCACCAGATCCATCGGCGCGTTACCCGACTCTAATCCATAGTCTTCCAACTTTTCCGTGAGAAAGTCCCTCAGCGCGTGCTCGTCGGAGACTGCTTCGTAGGGTGGGGATTCCAAGCCCTGACGTAGGAAGGACACAAATGGAACGGATTCAGCGAAAACTGCGTCATCTTTGTCAGGTTCAGTTTCACCCACCGCGAATACATCTTTCCAGCTAGTTCCAAAGTGCACCCGCATGATTGTATCGAGTTGTCGCGTCAACCAGTCGAAATCAACGTCGTCCCAAAGCCTATCACCAAACACTCGTAGATTCTCATGAGCCCAGAGCTGAATGATTGAATCTTTCGCATCATAAAATTGCCGGGTCGCTCGACACACACCTTGAATCACTTTCGCCAGATCGCGAGTGTTGAACAAGTAATGGCTCTTAGACGGCGTCGGCAAGAGTTCCTGGCAAAGTGAATTGTAAACTGCGATGCTCGCCTTGGCGATGCTGCTTCCCATGGATGCTATCGATTGATCAAAATTCGCGTGTTTCTGCGAAACGATCGTTCCGTAAATGTGTTCCAACTGGGTATCAGACGGGTCGGTGATGTTTAAGACTGCGAAAATTGATAGTATCCGCTGAGAAAATTGATTTCTTCCGCCGCCGGGAGGAGCCATGGCGGCAAGAAGTTTCATATCGTTGATGTGTGTGCGCTCCTGTTTTGATCGGTCGTACCAAAACCCGTTGTCGTGCCAAAGTTTCAATAGCTCCAAGGGGGGGATGAAACCAAACTCGCTCTTTTTGGGCATGTTCAAGTCGTCGATTGCGAGCACGAGTTTTTTTCCACCAGGCGGAGCGAGGTTACCTTTTGAACGTTTCTCAAGTCTGACTTCGACTGTTTCTTGAAGCGACGCCGAGCTCGTTTGTGCGCTGAACGAGACTTTGCTCGTGGTGTATTCTTCGGGCAATTCACTCAGACACGAGTCGATAATCATCGATTTACCGACGCCGACGTTTCCGACAACGAGCGTGTTCATTCCAACGCCCAAGAGCATCTTCATGAGATGTTTAGTTCGCACGGAGTCAATCGTCGGAACCATTATTTGGAAAAACGGCACGTCGTCGACTGGTACGTTACACTTTGGTACTTTTTCTTCCCACAACACGAACGCGTGAATTTCGCAGTTGTAAAAGAAGTCGAAAACAGTCGTGTCTTCTTGAGACGACGCCGGCGTGTGAGGAAACATTTTCGAAGGCATCACCTGATGCAACATTCCGTCGAATAGGATTCGGCTGGCATGATCTATCGACCCACCGATTGACCAAATGAGACAAAATATAAACACAGCTTCGACGTCGCGGGAATCATCGATGGTGTGCGCGTCGAAGAGCGTCGTGAGCTGTCGGACGCTAGCCAACTGATCAGTCTGCACGAGCTCCTTGCATCTCGTTCGCTTCAACGTCAAAGCGACATCAATGTACTTTTCGATGCATTTTGAAAGCAATGATTCAACCTCTTCGTCTACCCGCTCACCACTCATGCGTTTATTCTGCCAGCTCTTGACGAAGGGTCTCCAGCCGAGATCCTCGACATTAAAGTAAATCATTCCCGTGCGTGAGACGGTTGCGGGTGATGCCTGCGATAAATCTTCCACCTCAAATAATATGGAGACTTGCGGTGACATCATGATGCGTTCACCAGAGAGGAGCGTGAGAAGCTTGTTGTCGTCCAAGAGCGTATTCATGCTCTCGATCCACAGCGTGTCAACCGGACCATCCATCAGAATCCACTTTTGAATCGATGAGTCATCTTTGCACACGGTGCGCATAATTTTAGCGAGAATTCCATCCGACCATTCGTGCGTCGCTGGATCGAACGATCCGTAGAGTTCGTCGTTTGATAGTGCGAGTGGATTGATGGGATACACCTCGACGTGTTGAAAATGTTCGCCGTGCGCGCCGCTTTGCTTTAATCGCGACATAGCCTTCATCAGAATTTCTCGCGCGCACGTCTTACCCGAGCCTGTTTTCCCCACGATCATGTTACCGTGTCGAGCGGTCTTGCAATCGAATATTTGTATGATTTTTGATATCCACGCATCCACGGGCTGAACGTTGTTCAATTCGCATTCTTTGATGAGAGCCTCCTTGAGTACGGCTGAGACTCTCTCTGGTGCGTTGATTTCTGGAAATAAGTCGGTGAGGAGCGCCTTGAATATCGGAATGTCTGCGTACACGAGCTTTGGAACGATGAGCTCGCGCATGGAGTCGAACAAAATGAGCTGCTCGTCGGTGTCAGGCGTCGTGCGCTTCTTCACTCCCGCCGCTCGAGAGATGGGAATGATGAAAGATCGCAGAGTGTAATCGTAATGATCTTGCTTACTCAGCTGCTGTTGACTCAGTTCCATTATGGCTACCATCTTTTTCGCCAACGCCTTTGCATTCTTGAATCCTTCGCTGAACATCATGATTTCAGCAATCAAACAAAAATCGGGAACCATCATTGAGACTGGTCTAACGATTGCCTTCAGATTGTCAGGAAGCTCCGCGCGGCCTGCGTAACCGGGGTTCATCGTGACGAAAACACCACACGAAGGAATTAAGCGAATGTGCTGTCCTTCAAAGTCAAACATCTTTAGTTTCTGCTTCACAGCCGCCATCACAACGCTGATTTGCGTCGCCACGACTGACAAAACTTCAACTGTGATGCGATTGAACTCATCCAGGCATGCCCAAGCCCCGGTCTGTGCCAGTCCACTGAACATCTTTCCCGTCATTTTGTAATCCACGCCATCCGAACAGTTGAACACGATCACGTATCTGGCGAGAGCTTTCCCAAAATCTTTCACCGTTTCAGTTTTACCCGTGCCGGCGGGTCCGAGTGGATTGCCTCCGCGGCGCGTAAACATTGCCGCACCCAACGTCATATAGCAGCGATCGGTCAAGGGCGTCACGACGAGACGTCCATTGTTGCCTTGATATTCATAGCCGTAATCGAAAACACTGAGCACTTGCTTTACGGTGCAGTGCTTGCTTTCGCGATCCCAGTAAAACCGAAGTTGCGCCACCCAGTCAAAATCATGCGGCGACGAGCATCGGCTTTTGATGAGTTTCTCTATCACATCTCGTGCGTGCACTTCGATCGTAATAAGCGCCGTCAGCTTTTTGCGCGTGATGGAATCCAACGTCATTCGCGTCATTTCGACGAGCTTATTCAAATACTGCACCCACTTTCGTCTCAATCTCTTCAACGCTTCCTTTACATTCTCCTGGTCGCGCAGCGCCCGCTCACACTCCATCGTCCATGAAATACACCCGGCGGTGATGAGCATCTGACCCGGATGATTCATAACCCACTTGTCTTTCTTTGTCCCCTTCGCTCGACACTGATCGACGGTTTTCGCCAAGTGCGTCTTGGTCGCCGCGTACATAGCCGCTTCCACGTCGTTTAACCACTCTTCAGGTCGACCTTCTGTGCAAACCGGACTTTCAAACTGAAGAGTTTCACCATCGGGCGAGATCATCGACACTGATTCATATCGACGTCGTCCAGTCAAAGGGTCTGGCGCAAACATATCCAATTTCTTGATTCCTTCAAACATACCTTTTAAATGTTGTTGGACGTTCTTCGGGTCCTTTGATTGTCCAAGAATTTGTAACACGTCGTCGTTGCTCAAGAAGTAAAAGCGCGGGAACAGCTGTCGTTTCGACTCAAGATAATTTTCAAGTGACTTTTGGACGCGCTCGAGCTTTTCGTCCATTTCTTTGAGCTCGATGAAAAGAGAGCGATCGGGTTCATCACGAATATCCAGAGCCTTCATCGTCGTGCACGCGGTGACGACGTTGCGATCGTCGTGCATCTTTCGCATGATTTCGATGAAACGTCCGTTGATATCGATGAAGGTTTGAGTTTCATGCGGCAACTGATGCGCGATGTCTTCGCTTCCGATGAATATGTTCTCTAAATACATCCAAGCAAGTTGGACTTTCAAGACCAACTCAATCGTGTCATCGACTAAACTGAGCGTTTTCTCCCACGAAACGATTGTGCGCTCAAAGACGAGATAGAATTTGCTCGCTTTCAATGCGCTTAGTGTGACCGTATTGTCTTCGAGCTGAGTAAATATTTCTTCTGCGCTTTTGAGTTTGTAAACATCATCCCTGCCCTCTCTAAATTGACCCATATCGAGATTAATCGTTGTCCATGCGTTTGCGATGTCAGCGAGCGTGTTCTCAACGGCCAGCTCCTTTGTAGCGTCAGTGCTAGTCTCAGAGATAAACTGAGCGTGTTGATCCAATCCCAGCTGAACAACGCGGTCCAGAGTGAAATCTTCGCTGTAAGGGTCAAAGCGCTCGCCGCATTCTTCCATCACGAGATTCCAATGTCGTTGTCGAACCGCGGGATTACGCATGTCGATGATGAGAGGCATTGAGCGTTTGAACGAATCTACCGTACCCTTCAAACTGATCCAAGCGCCCCATTCCTTTGCACTACCGCGCCCAATTTTGATGATCTTTTTATTCACGGCGACGGCGCTGCTTTCCATGAGCTCGACGTCGAGCTCGTCAAATTTGCCATCCTTCCATCCCTCGTACATGTCGTTGAATTCACAAACAAGTCGCCAAAGTGACTTAACTTCTTCTAAATCTTCCTTCAATCGTCCGACTTCGCTGGAAGAAGGTGCTTGAATCTCAGTAAAGACGAGTAAACCACTCTCGATGGCTGCGAGGCGGCTATCAAATTGAATAAGAGAGTTTTCGGCAGAGTCCATAAAGCGCTTGGCATCATCGCAAGCCGTTTTCGTACACGCCGGGTGAGTGTGCACTGGCGCTTGTTTATCGAACTGTGCTCTATAGTCCATCGAGTCTCTTTCGTAATCCATGATTGATGTGCGAAGTTGACTTTTAAACACGTCCTTTTCAGTTTCGAGACGCGCCTCAACGGCGTCCAACTCTTTTTTGTATTCATCAAAGTTGCGGTCGATGGATGACAGCAGCGCGTGTTCGCTATCCGTGATGTCGACAAACTTGTTCAAAATTCTGAAGCTTTCCCTCGGATGGGTGAATGTGTCAGGAATCGAATCGACGGTTTCTTTCAAACGCTGCAACTCACTCACCTGCGAGACGAGTTCTTCGAGGTTGGATGGCGCCGAACCAAATGTAGCGACGTTTGTTGAAAACGTGCGATTGACGCTGTCAATCTCTAGTTCAACTTTCGCTCGTAGCTGAGATAGCATGTTGTGTACGCAACTCTCCGCTTGTGAAATGACAGTTTGCTTTGATTGACCGCATTCCACTCTAACGAAACCAAAGCTGTGACTGTGCTCTTCGCTCTTAACGTCCTCGATTGAATCTTGAATTTGTCTGATTCCTTGTTCGATGGACGCGACATCGTCCGTCGAAACGCTTTGTTCGCACCATACGTGTCCATATCGGGTTTGAAAACGATCGGTCCATTCGTTGAGAGCCTTCACGGTTTCTTCAAACGACTCGTCCACGCTTTTACGAACGCGCGAAATCATTTCAGCAGTTCCGTCAATCGCAATTCCAGCGGTTTCTCCAGACGAACCGAAAATGCTGACTACATCAAGTGTGTTGTCAAAGTATGTGTGAATGGAATCCCGCACTTGTGACATAGACGGGTCAGTTTTCACTACCAGTCGGCCGTCTCGCGTCGACAGATCCGCATTCAAGAACACGAGCGGTTTACGAGACGTGCCACATACCTCGGGACGTCCAAACATGGCGTGCATTTTGTACAGGTTTCGTAACACGACGGTTCGCAGTGCTTTCGCGATCGACTGCTTTACGTCAGTCAAGTAGTCGAGCCAAGACTGAGACTCAATCTCTCCGCTGGCGTTTCGCTGCTCTAGAAGCGCCTGCGAGACGATGGCGGATATGGCTTCAACTCTACTTTGAAGCGCCACAACTTCTCGATCGTTCGATTCTTGAAACTCGACTAAAGTTCTGACGCGATCGATCTCTCTGTCCTTGAGCGTGACTCGTTCAAGTTCACCGAGGGCTTCGGCGATGCGCGTGCTAAAACCCACAAATGCGAGAAGACGCTCTTCCAGCGAAGACAACTGTTCTTCCGCGGTACAAGAGAAATCCTCGACGTCGGTCGCATCAGAGGCCCACGTTAGGTTCTCCGCGGCGACATCAAAGAATAGCTGAAGCTGTCGCATCGGTGCTTTGAATACCGTTCCCACACTTCGCTCGACGTGAATTCTGTGCGCGAGCTCGTTGTATCGCCCGACGAGAAGATTTAGACGGGCCCGTTGAGTGGCGTGCAGGTCATGAAGCGGTCCAAAAGCGACATCGCGAATGCTTTCCGGAACTTCCAAACCGAGAGAGGCGAACCCAATCGCATTTTCACGCGCCGCGCCCAAATCCGAGCTATACGATACGCGAAAAATCCTGTTGCCGTCGTTGTCGTCTCTACCGAGCAACGACTGTGTGCCCATGAGACCGGTGACGTTGACGTTTCGCACGCTGTCGATCCAGTCTTGGTACCTCTCATTTATGTAGAACTCTATTTGCGGCACGATGATGTCGTACAGAGAAAATAAATCACTTAATTCGGGAATTGGAGGCAGTGAATCGCTCGCCGTTCTGAGCTTTCTGAAGACGCCGCGCAACTTCTCTAATAAACCATACGCCCAGTGAACCGCACCATACATTCGAGGTAAACCATACGAAATGGGTTGCTTTTGTCTGCTCGAGTCGAACTGCTGTTTAAGAGCTTGCAGTTCGGCTGCGAAGAGAGCGTACGTGCGAGAAGCGTTCGTTTCGACGGCTCGTTTAACGCCGTCGCGCCTGGCGACGTGCGCCCACGCAAACCGAATGAGATCAACTCGCTCATCTAGACACGATGCCACTTCTAGACTCTCCCCGATCGATTTACACGTTTTATTCTCCAGTTTGTTTATGCGCGATTTCAATGCTGCAAAATCTTCGTTCCAAAGAAAATTGGAAACGTCGAGCACGTCGTATTGAATCTTCTTCAAATGCCCGATCACCGCATCCGAGAACAACGCTTCTACAGCCGATAGTTGTTGTATGAGTGCTCTGCCACACGTAGAGGTTACGGAAAAAGACGGTGCTCCATCGTTCACGGATACAAATTGATCTCGCGCGCCGACCAATTCAAGGAGATCGTTGCAACGATGTGAAAACGCGTCGAGTTGTGAAAAAGCGGTCCTCACATCGATGCAGGGTAAATTTTTTCCCTCACTCGCCGCCACTTGTGTTTCAGAGTACGTATCTTTCCACCATCCAGAGACTCGAGAACAGTTGGAAAGCACCCGCACGACGTCGTCGCGCGCGGCGCCTGCGACGATGGTCTCGACGACGTTTTGCGAGCTGAACTCGTTTCTACAGCATATCAAAATTTGATCAGCAATACGTTTGAGAACGTCAATGAAATGTTCTGATATCAGCGCTTTGTCCGGCTCTTCCACTCCTCGCCAAGCGCTACTCAAGACATCGATGAGTGATCGCATAAACTCGACGCCGTGACTTGGCAATCTCGCATCCTTCGCCGTCAACGCGTTGCAGGTTGGTTCTATGAGGGAAAGAACATCATTCAAACGATCCGCGAGATACGTTTCACGATCAATAAGCATTTCGGATTGTTTCAAGTCGTCGCAAGCGTGCTCTACTCCCTTTTGATCGGCAATCACTCGCACTACCGCGCGGATGCTCGAAGAGCTTAACTGCGCCTGAATGCCTCTGAGATTCGAGGCGTGGTCGCGCCAAAAATTGAACACTCGCACCAACGGCCCGGTCTCAATTTGATCTGTAAACGAACACCCATCGATGTTTGCGCTGCACGATAGCGCTTTTCGGATTTGACGCGCCCAGTTCACGACGACGCTCTCCGCGTCTCTCGTCTCTTCGGGCACGTACAGCGTCGTCCGGCGAGAGTTGAGGCGTCGATGAGATTCGAGATGAATGTTTCGGCGGCGTGCGGAGCCGAAGAAGACGTTGTTGACAACTTGGGTTTCGTAGCGTACATCCCCAGCATGAATCTCTGCAGCGTCTTCAAGCTACAAGAGTCTGCGCTGACGTGAATCACGGCGATTTCGTCCGACGGCGACGGACGAAGAAAACACGCCGCTCTGCAGAACGTGTCCGGTAAGGCGCGCGCGATTCTGATGACGAAAACGGTGTCAAAGGACACCACGCGACATCGATCGTCGACGTAGGCAAACATCTGTCCGCACGCACTTTCGAAGAATTCCTCTAGAAGACCGGCGCTCTCCTACGGCGAATTCAGTTGACCAATCGATGCGACGAAACAAAACGTATCCGACGTACCTCTTCAACCACGACGCGACTCGCGCGCGCTTCGTCAGCATCACTCTTCACCGCGTCGCCGATCGCGTTACCGAACAGATGTTCAAATGCACGATCTTCTATCCACCTTACTCGTTGATCCGGCGTCGGCGGCGAACGCCTCGACTCTAATTCCCGCGTACACGGCGCACGCGCCGATCGAGGAGATACAATCATGTACGAGGTCGCGACATACACGATGTGCGCGAGATGGTCTTCGCTCACGGTCGCGCTACGTCGCGCCTCGAAGTGAATCTCTAAAAATACCGAGTCAACGGTTCGCGGCGTCGGCGGCTAACAACGTCTCGAGCGCGGTCAACGGCGTGAATGCTCGAAGCTGACCATCAATGTACAGGTAAAACCGACGCGGAAGTCGTTCCGGCTTCTTCCGCGCGAATGCGTCGATTGTCTCTCGCGCGCCTTCCACCCCACCGTTGTGCAAGCCGACGAATGCGCGCGCGCACGCGCCCGCCTTGGCGGGCTTCGCTCGCGCAAAATCGATCGACGTCGTCGTGAAAATGCGTTCGAAAGATTCGGGTGTCAAATCGATGACGTCTCGAATCGCGAGTTCGCTCACGACGACGCCGTGACTCGACGCGCCCGCGTTCGAGTCCGCGCCGGGCACTCGACACGCGCTCTCGACAAAGACGCACGCGTCGGCCCCGCGTTCGAAGAGCCAAGCGAAACAATTCGCCGCCGTAGTACAGGCGTATTCCACCTGAACGACGATGTGCGTCGATTTGCACGAATCGAACAGGATGCTTTCGTCGTAACACGCAGGTTCGAACGCGCGATGAAGCACGTGCTCAACGCCCAAGAAGAAGACGACGTCCTCGGCTGTCACCACGCGCAGCGTCGTCTCGTCGTCCAAATCATCGGCGTCGAAAAAGACGACGCCGTCGGCCCGGAAAATTTCGACGCACTCGGACCACTTGGTGTGCGGCGATTTCGTTTCAATTTCTCGACACAAAGGCATCAACGCAGATGCCGGAAGGGATAACATCTTTCCAAACGTTGAGAGTCTCGTCTCGCTCGTGTCTCTCGTCGTCCCTTCATTCATCTCGACGACGATGCCGAGAGTCTCTGCGACGTCTCGTTCGTCCCGTCCCGACGCTCGCTGCGCGTCCGACACCCCAGGTTCGTGCGGTCGCTCTAAATCTCTCCTCAACTGTCGTACGAAGAGATGGAAAAAGCTTCGCACCGATACCATGGATTTCTCGGAGGTCTCGGCGCGCGTCGTCGGCAAACTCTCGTGACCCGAGTTTCTCAACGTCTCCAGCGCCTCACCCACGGTTTTACCTCGCGCGTCGAGCTGCAACACCTTACACGCGCTCGTCCCTCGCGTCGCCGTCTTCCATCGCGCGATCGTCAGCAGCGTCGCGTCCATCGAATTTTTTGGTGTGCTGCGTAGCGCAACAGACTTGTTGGTGTGCGAAAAGCGCGGGGAACGTGTGCGCGCGAAACGAAAGGCGCGCCTGTGGTCCGGCTCGGCGGGAAATGGAAAAGAGAAGAAGCACGCGGCCGCGACTCGGCGCGCCGAAAAGTGCGAAAGCGACGTTCTCGGACGTCGTCACCGACCTCGGGAAAACGAAAAACTAACAACGAGAACGGGCCATAAGTTTAAAGACAGGGTTTCGGCGGAACGAACGCGAAAGAGGAAAAGAGAAAGGAACTAACGCGCCAAAATCGATGCAGAATTGGGCCGAAAATGCTGTCGATGCAAAATCGCGATGGAGGACGTAAGTCATCCTGGCGAATCATTTTTTGTGTGAGAAAGCTTGCGGAATAAAGAGCTCTCCGTCCGCAGTCTTTCCATTAAAGTCTTGTTGTCTCTTGCCTCTGTATGGTATACAGTGTG
>Ga0181565_10002104_pt1 | contig 15230 bp, 10 predicted proteins | sample 101ome_16_FD_129661 | JGI IMG/M metagenome (GOLD analysis project Ga0181565, IMG submission 129661) | Coastal salt marsh microbial communities from the Groves Creek Marsh, Skidaway Island, Georgia - 101401AT metaG (megahit assembly) | ecosystem: Environmental > Aquatic > Marine > Intertidal... | reverse complement strand
AGAACCAACGTCTTGTCGGGAACGTCTTACGTCTTCACGGGCGTGATGAATCCATCGACGATGGTGTATCGCGTCAAGGCGGCGACATCGACGATGGCGAGCGATTCGTCCTCGCCGACGACGGTGCCGATGCTCGACGCGCGCGATGCGCTCCTTGTCTCTGCGTCGTCGTCCGCGTCATCGGCGTCGACGTGCGGCGCGTGGGCGACGCCGTGCGACTCGGTGTCGTCCGCGCTCGCCGCGACGTCGACATCGGCGACGCGAACCGTCTTACTCTTACCCGGTACGCACACCACGTCGTGTGGCTCGACGCTCGGCTCGTCTGGGGCGGTGTCCATCGCCTCGGCGACGGGTGCCGCGAGCACCGTCTTGGATTGCGGCGAGACGTCGCGCGGATTCGAAATCACCGGTTCCGACGACGTCACCATCAGCGGTATCACCATCAAGAGAGGTCTCGCCTTTACCGGCGGTGGCATCAAGATGACGAACGCCGGATCGGTGACGATCGACGGCGTGGACGTCGTCGAGTGTAAATCGCAAACCATGGGCGGCGGCGTGCACTCGATCAACTCTTCGCCGCTGATTCGCGACTCGAGATTTATCTCGAACAGCGGAGGCAACGATCGAAGCGGCAACAACAACCGGGGCGGTGGCGCGTACTTGCAAACGTCGTCCCACGCGACGCTGCGCAACGTGAGCTTCATCGGAAACACGCTCGACGACAGCGGCAAGGGCGCGGGATTAAACGTGGACGAAAACTCCAACGTCACCGCCGTCGGATTGACGCTCAAGGACAACCGCGCCTTCTTCGCCGCCGGTCTCTTCGTCGGTCACGGATGTCACGGCACGTTCTCCAACGTCGTCGCCTCCGGTAACGAGGCGTCCTACGGCGCTGCGATCGGTGTCTTCGTCGGCGGTAAACCAACCTTTGATACCGGGCTCGTCTCCGACAATCGCGCGCTGCTCTGGGGTGCGGGCGTCATCGTCTACACGAACGCGCACGCCGATTTCAACGGATTCTCGTTCGAGGAGAACCAAGCCGAGATCGGAGGTGGTATCTTCATGTATTCGCAGAGCTCCGCTAGCGTTTCGAACTCTCGCGTCGTGTCCAACGTCGCGTCCAAACACGGCGCCGGAGTGCGCATGGACGGCCGTTCGCGTCTCGTCTTAATCAACACTCGCGTCTCGAACAACGTCGCGAGTCTCACCGGCGGCGGCGCGCATGTCTCCACGGGTGCGATTTTGACGCTGAACGGTGGCGAGATTTCTGAAAACACCGCCGCGAACGGTGCCGGTCTCGCGTGCGACGGCGGCGAACACGGAGGCGCCGAAATCTTCGGCTCCGGCGTCGGCGTTCGAGCCAACGTCGCGTCGGGTCTCGGCGGCGGCGCGTACCTCACCAAGGCGTGTGCCGCCACGTTCACAGATACATCCGTGATCGACGGGAACCGAGCCGTGAGTGGTTCGAGTTGTCGCGCGTTGTACGCCGTCGGCGGCGGCGCGTTTGCGCTCGAACCGAACACGCCCGCGGCGCCGACGACGCTTGTCATCGCGGGTACCACCACCGTTCGCAACAACACTGCCCCGAGCGGTGGCGCCGTTTTCGTCGTTCCAGCACCGATCGACGCCGCGACAAACTCACCGCGCGGCGCCCAAATCACCGCGACGTCGTCGGCAATCAACGGTAACGCCGCGGTGGGATGCGAATCGACAATCACCGGACGAGGCGGCGCGCTGTTCATCGCCGCTGGTAACCACACGTTCACCCAAGCCACGATCAAAGAGAACACCGCGTCCGACGACGGCGGTGCTGCGTACATCTCTGGCGTCGGTGCCCTCACGATGAACGCATGCGCCATCAAGTCAAACGCCGCGTCGCGATTCGGCGGTGCCGTCGCGCACGTCGGCAGCAAACTCAAAGTCATGGGTGGCGTCATCGAATCAAACGCCGCGATCGACGGCGGCGGTGTGTACGTCGCATCGACCGAAACGTCGACGCCGCAATTCGCGTTGCTCGGCGCGACGCTCCGCGCGAACTCTGCGACGCGCGGCGGCGCCACGTATTTTGCCACCAATCTCGGCGCGGGACTCTTACGACAAGTCACTCACGACGAGAACACCGCGATGGCTGGCGCCGATTCGTACTGGCTTCGCTCGATGAGCTCAAACGTGGAGTTTTCATGCGTCGAATGCGCGTTCGCGCACGCGGACGGCTCGACCACGGGCGTGATCGCCACCGAGGCGCTCGCGATGACGTCGTCGGCAAGTCTCACCGAACGTGTGCAATCCGGCAAAGTCGCCGACGATTTCTCCGTGCAGCTTGTCGATTACTACGACAACGCGGCCACGAGCGAATTCACGACGACAACGTGCGAGATCGATCCCGTGTCGACCTCCACATCGCACGCGCGTCATGAATTGGAAATCAGCGGCTCGACATCTTCGACGACGTCTCGCGGCGTCGCCACGTTTAGCGGATCCATTCTGCGCGGTGAGCTCGACAAGACGTACACCGTTCGCGTGACGTGCGAGAGAGACACGATGTTACCGCTCGTAGACATCGCGCCGCTTGACTTGCCGGTACGCATCAGCGCGTGCTTCCCCGGTTCGGAGCCGCTCGTGACGACGTACGCCGACGGCGTCGACGTCGCTCGAGAATGCACCGTGTGCAAGGACCGCACGTTCAACTTCGACGGCATCAAGTGTCTCACGTGTCCGCGAGGCGGTAACTGCCGGGGAGGTTCTTCGCTCGACGCCTTGCCCGGGTGGTGGCGCTCGTCCGACACCGCCGAGGTTTTATTCTCGTGTCCGGTGACGGAATCGTGCGTCGCCGGCAACGTCACGGGTGAAAACGCCTGCGAAGTCGGGTACGAAGGACCCGTGTGCGCGCTCTGCGCCGAGGGCTACCGACACTGGGGAGGTAAGTGCTCCAAGTGCGGATCAAACGCGTCGCTCGCGATGCCAGCCATCGGGATCATCGCGTTCTTCGCGTTTCTCGTGTACATCTTCCGCAAGCCGCTCAAGCAAGTCGTGGGAACGGTCATCTTCTCCGCGACGCTCTTCGTCGCCCAAATCCTCGGTCTGCTCAAGGAATACGACATCAACTGGCCTCAATCCATCGGTCGTCTCGTCGAGGTGTTGGACATCACCAACTTTAACACGGAGTCCCTCACTCCGGGATGTTCGGGGAGCAAATCCAACTATTACTCAACGTATATCGCCGCCGTCGTCGTCCCGCCGGCGGTGACGGCGTTTTGTCTGCTCACGTACGCGCTCACGGGCGTCATTGAACGACACGCGACGCACGAGCGCGTGCGAAGCATCGCTCGATGCATGCGAAAGAAATGTCGACGAAACGCGACGTGGCTCGTGGTGCTCTCCTATTCCGGCGTCGCCAAGACGGTGTTGCAACTCTACAACCAACGACGCTTGGACGTCGGCGTGTACCTGCGACGGGATTACTCCATCAACGCATCCAACCACGAGCATACGGTATATCGAATCACCGGTATCATCGCGCTCTTGATGTATCCGATCGGCATTCCCGTCGCCATCACGTACATTTTGGTGCGCAACCGCAAACGTCTCGACGATCCGGCGGTGCAAGCCAACTTTGGTTTCTTATTCAGCAACGTCCGCGACGAGTTCCCGTACTGGGAACTCACGGGTTTGGTGTTAAAGTTTCTCCTCGCCGCCATCCCCGTCTTCGCGAACGAACGCACGCTTCGCATGAAGAAGACATCCTACGACACGTCGAGCGACTTTAACGGCATCACGCAACTGTCGCTCGCCCAGCTCTTCATCGGCGTCTTGCTCGTCGCCATCATCGCTTTGAAGCCGTACAAGAAATCGCTGCACAACGCGCAATACTCCATCGCCATCGGCATCATATTCGCCTTCGTCACGATAAGCGCCAACGTTTTGAACGCCGACGACGCGTACAGCGACCGCGAGAAAACCGGCGTCGCCGGCGTCGCCGTCTCCCTCGCGTGCGGCGCGCTCATCGGCGCCGCCGCCAAGTCGTACCACATCGGCGAATTCAAATCGCGAAAATCCACCGACGACGACGACGAAGACGAGGTCTCCGACAGCGCGCTGGACGCCGACCTCGCGCTCGAAAAGACGAAAAAAATCTCCCTCGGCGTCTGAGCCGAACCGCCGCCGCCGCGAGACGGCGCGAATAACACACCACCGACCACCGGTCGCGCGAGCCCGCGCGACGCGGTGATTGAATACATAACGAATGCACGCGCGCGCGCGCGACCGCGATCGCGCACGCACACGCGCCCGCGACCGCCGCGCCCGCGCGAATAAGGTTTATATTACCACCACTCACACTGTTTACCCATACGGTGCGAAAGCGGGCACGGAGATTCACCACCGCGCCCCGCCGACTCCCGTCCGCACAACCGTCGCGCGCGATGGAGCGCCTCATGGCGGACCTCCGCCATCTCGAGGCGGAAATTCGCGCCGACGCGCCCTCGTCCTCCGCGCGCGACGACTCCCCCTCGCCCGCGCGCGCGTCGACGAGAATCTCCGGTCGGCGCCTCGCCACCACCGCGAGCGACGACGACGTCTCGCGCGCGCCCGCGCCTCGCGCGACGCCGTACACCGGCGCGTGGTCCCCGGGGGAGACGTGTGGGAATTTACGCGACGCGAGACGCGCGCTCGAGCGCGCGTGCGCCGAGGTGAGCGCGCGCGAGGCGGTGGAACTCGCGCGGGCGCGCGCGCTCGGGGCGATGACGGCGAGCGGCGCGCTAGGGGGGAAAGCGTCGACGGGCGGCGCGGACGAGGCGGCGCAGGGGGTGGACGCGAAAGGTATGGACGAGCACCATGCGCGCGTCTCGAGACGCGCGAGAGACGACGCGGTGACGACGACGCGTCGATTGTAATTCATCATCATCTGTATTCGCACGTACCGACCGAACGCTTTGACACACCGCGTCGCGCGGTCGCGCGCGACGACATGGCGCGCGCGAACGCCGACGCGCGCATCCCTCGTCCTCGCGCGCGCGCGTCGTCGTCGACGTCTCGCGCGCACCGATCGGAGACGCGCGTTTCCTCGTCGACGTCGTCGAGACGCGCGTTCGTCGCGTCCGCGTTTCTTCTCGCGCTCGCGGCGCGCGATGGATCGGAGACGACCGACGGGACGCGCGCGAGCGCGGGCGAGGACGTCGCGCGCGCCGTCGCGGGCGCGCGAGAGGCGCGCGCGCGCGTCGCCGAGGCGAGGGCGACGCTCGATGCGTCGCTCGAGGACGAGGACGACGCGAACGCGAACGCGCCGCCGCTTCGCGAGATCGCGTCCCTGTTGAACGCCGACGCGGTGAAGCGATTGGAGGCGAACGCGATCGTGATCGACGCGGCGGTGGCGAGCGCGCCGCTCACCGAGGAAGAGCGCTTGGCGTGGAGAGGGGTGCGAGACGACGAGTGGTTGACGACGCGGTCGACGACGCGACTTCCCGCGAAACGACCGAATGATTTCTTATGCGCCGTGTTCAGTTGTTACAACGATCCCAGGGCGCCGCCGAGCACGGATGCGTTGCTCAGTCTTCGTTTGACGAAGGACGGTGTCCGCATGGGTCTGAGGGGTGACTCGAGAATCACCGCAGTCGGTTTAGCCGCGAGTCTCGACGACGTGTTGGAAAAATTAGACGCGCTCCTCGCCCTCGTCGAGGATGGAGGAGACGCGGTCATGTAAAAGAAGATAGCAGTATAAAGTAGAGATCATCTAGCTCGGCGCGCGGCGCTGTGTACTGCGGCTGGCGGTACCATGACTCGGCCGGGCAGGCGGGACGCGTAATCTACTCGGACGCCTTCGGGCACCGCGAGCTCACTCGACGACTCGCGACGCGCGCGCGAGCAGGTAAACGAATAGCGCGCGTGAAGACGCCGATAACGATGTCCACGCGATCTATCGTCGTCGTCGGCGCCGGGAACGCCGCCGGCTACCTCGTTCGCGCGCTCGTGTCCCACGGGCTCGGAAACAAAACCACCGTGATCGGCGCCGAAGATGTCGCGCCGTACGAGCGCCCGGCGCTCACGAAAGGATTTCTGCACGCGCAGAATCCTCCGCGTTTACCGGGATTCCATACGTGCGTCGGCGGCGGCGGTGAGCGACAGACGCCGGAGTGGTACGCCGAGAACGGCGTCGAGCTCAAACTGTCGACGACAGTGACGAGCGTCGACTTCGCCGCGAAAAAAGTGACGACGAACGCGGGCGAATCCATCGGATACGAGACGCTCGTGCTCGCGACCGGATGTGGGGTCATTCGTCTGCCAGCGGCGATGGGCGGTGAACTCCCGGGCGTGCGGTACGTGCGAGACAACGCGGACGGTTTGGCGTTGGCGGCGGCGCTGGAGACGGCGAAGAAAGCCGCCGTCATCGGCGGCGGATACATCGGGTTAGAGGTCGCGGCGTCGTGCGCGACGCGCGGTTTAAAACCCGAGGTGATCATGATGGAGCCGCACGTCATGGGACGATTGTGGAACGCGGACATCGCGAAGCATTACGAGGCGTTGTATGAAGCCAGAGGGGCGACGTTTCATCGCTCGAGCAAGGTGAAGGACATCGTCGCCGGCGCAGACGGCGCGGCGAGCGGTGTGCGTTTGGAGAGCGGGGAGACGATCAACGCGGATTTGGTCGTCGTCGGTATCGGGGCGACGGCGCCGGTCCCCTTCGAGGGCTTGGACGCGCCGGAGGGTCGCGTGGGTGGCGTCAAGGTGGACGCGCGGTTTCGCGCCTCGGGCCCCGCCGTCGAGCCCGGAAGCGTGTACGCCATCGGTGACATCGCCGCGTTCCCGCTCAAGCTCACGGGCGAAACCGTTCGTTTGGAACACGTCAAGCACGCTCGCGACAGCGCCGCCTACGTCGGCGACTTGATTGCTGGAAAAACTCCCGCCGAGTACGATCCGACGCCCTACTTTTACAGCCGCGTCTTCGAACATCCCGGCACCGAACGCGCCGTCAACTGGGTCTTTTACGGCGTCCAAACCGCCGACGAGATCATCACGATCGGTGATTTGAACCCGAAACTCGCCGCGTTCTGGATCAAAGGCGACAAGTGCGTCGGCGTCATGCTCGAGAGCGGCGCCGCCGAACACGTCTCCGCGCTCGCCGCCGCCGTGCGCTCCGGCAAATCCATCGACGTCGCCGCCCTTCGCGCCGCCGCGTCCGCCGACGACGCTATCTCGTTGATTCTCTAATCGTTTGTTACGTACGCACCACGTTTTATCCTTCACACGAGCGCGCGCGCGCCTCGACGCGCGTCGTCCGCCGTCTCGCCCTCAAAAATCCATTCGGCCACGTCACCGCGCTCCGAATCGTCACACCCGCTCGCGTCGCGCGCACGGTGAAGACATCGCGCGCGCGCGCGACGAGTCGAACCATGTTTGCGCGCGCGAGCGTCTCGCGCGTCTCCGCGTCGGGACTCGCGTCGACGCGCGCGAGAGACCCGTCGACGCGTCGCGCGCGCGGGCTCGCGGGAACGCGCGCGAGGGCGACGCGCGATGTCCCCGTCCAGCGCGTCGGGGCGGGCAGACGCGCGCGAGAATGCGCGACGGACGCGCGTGGGGCGCGCGTCGCGTCGCGCGCGGGGGCGATGACGCTCGATGGAGACGCGGGACGCGGACGCGACGACGCGAGCCCGAGCCCGAGCGCGAGCGCCGGCGGCGAGTGGTTGAGCCCGGACGCGGTTCCGAGAAACGACGCGTTGGACAAGGTGATCGTGAGTCTGTTCGTGCCAGCCATGCTCAACTTTTTAATCATCCCGCTCGTGGGCGCGGTGGATGTGTTTTGGGTCGGGAGATTGGAGGACGCGGTGGCGCTCGCCGCGCAAGGGGCGGCGAATCAAGTGTTTCAGAGCGCGTTTTGGATCATATCCTTCATCCCGAGCGTCGTCGCCCCGGTCGTGGCCAAGGCGGCGGCAGGAGGAGACGCCAAGGAACTGTCGAAGAAGATTGGGGAGGGGATCTTTTGTGCCGCGGTGGTGGGGGCGATGGGCATGGCGTTGATGTATACGATGCAAGAGCGCGCGTTGAGCGTCGTCGGCGTCGCGGCGGGGAGCTCGACGGCGCAGCAAGCGGCGCCGTACGTCGGGTACCGAGCGTTGTCATTCGTTCCGGCCATCGTCTCGACGGTTGGGTTCGCGGCGTTTCGAGGAACGTTGGACGTGATGACCCCGATGAAGATTACGTTGGTGAGTCAGATGATGAACGTCGTGCTCGATCCGTTGTTCATCTTCGGCGTCGGCGCGTTCAAGTCAATGGGCGTCGCCGGTGCGGCGATCGCGACGTCGATCTCAGAGGTGTTTTCCGCGGCGTTGTACACGACGCTGTTGGTGAAACGTAAATTGGTCGAGCTCAAGGATATGTTTAAGCCTCCGAGCGTCTCGGCGTTGGGAACGCTCCTCGTCGGCGGCGCCGGCGTGCAGCTCCGCGCCGTAGCGCAAAACATCACCTTCTTGGCCGTCATGCGCACCATTCTCACCCTGGACGCCTCTGGTACCGCCGCCGCCGCGCACACCATCTCATCGCAGGTGTTCCAGCTCGGTGTTATCGCCATCTTGGCGCTCAGCACCATCGCCACCATTTTAATTCCGCAGCGCATGAACTCGATTGAAAAGGGTGGTCCTCGAGAGGCCAAGCGCGTCGCCGATCGTCTCCTCGTGTGGGGTTTCGCCGTCGGCGTCGTCTTGGCCGTGTTACAGGCGGGCGCGCTCCCATTCTTGGGCGTCTTCTCCTCCCTCTCCGAGGTGCAGGAGCAGGCGAAGATGCCGTGCATCATCGGCGCGTTGCTCCAACCGCTCAACGGCGTCGTCTTCGTCGGCGAAGGTTTAATGCAAGGCCATCAAGCCTTCCTTCGCCTCGCCGGCGGCATGTTCGTCTCCACCGGTGCCATGCTGATCGCGCTCAACCTCTACGGCAACACGCTCGCCGGCGTGTGGTTTTGTTTCACCGTCTTCAACACGTTTCGGCTCTTTTTCGGTTTACGCCATCACTTCTTCGACGGTCCGTTGGCGCCGAGAAACATCGACGCCACAATCGCCGCGCTCGAGGCTGAGCACCGCGCCAAAACGACGTGAGACGCGTTCCGTTTACGTGTATTTACTAGTCATTCGTTCGATACGACCGCCGCGTCGCGGCAGAGAAAGTAGAGTTGGGTGTAACATGTTCAATGGATTAGTTCAGCGAAGAAACGCGCCCACTCGTCAGTCGCGCACGCGCGCGCGCGATTCACCGCGGCGGCGTCGGCACGCGCGAGATGGGACTCCTGAGCATCATAAAAAAGGTGCGCGACGCGCGTCCGTCGCCTCGTCGTCGCGCGCGCCGCGCCCGTTCGTTCGTTCGTTGACTCACCGTCCGAGCTCGCGCGCGCGCGCTCGCAGGTCAAGGCGAAGGAACGCGAGCTTCGCGTGTTGATGGTGGGGTTGGATAACGCCGGGAAGACCACCATCGTGAAGCGCGTGAACGGGGAGTCCATCGACGAGATATCCCCGACGCTCGGGTTTAACATCAAGACGATGACGTACGGCGACTATTCGCTCAACGTGTGGGACGTCGGAGGGCAAAAGACGCTTCGAGCGTACTGGAGAAACTATTACGAGGCGACGGATGGATTGATATGGGTGGTGGACAGCGCGGACTCCAGGCGGATGCGAGACTGCGCGGAGGCGTTGGCGAGCGTGCTCGAAGAGGAAAAATTGGCGGGCGCGAGCGTATTGGTCTTTGCGAATAAGCGAGACATTCGCGGCGCCATGGACGTGGACGCGATCGCGGACGTGTTGGGATTGAAACGATTGGTGAACAGGCACTGGCACATCGTGGGGTGTTCGGCGGTGACGGGAGAGGGGTTATTGGACGGGTTCGATTGGTTGGTGAACGATTGCGCCGAGCGCATTTACATGCTCGCGTAAACGACATCGACACGATGCGATGCGAACGGGCGCGAATCGCCGCGCGCGGGTGTGTAACATAGACACGAGTAGAGATAATCGTACGCCACGCTCTGACGATCGACCGTCGTTCGTTCGTGCGTTCCATTCGTCTCGATCCTCTCGCTCTATAATCTTTTTTTGAGCGCTCAGTCGCCTCCCGCGCCACTTCGTCCCGCGCCGACGACCGCGATGGCCTCGACCGCCAAACCCAAGGCGCCCAAGACGATCCTCGATCGCGTCCTCGTCGCCATCGAGACGCTCGAGTCCCCCGGAGGGTCGTCTCGGCAAGCCATCGCAAAGTTTCTCAAAGAGCGCTTCGATTACGAAAACGCCCCCGCGCTCAAGCGCGCGCTCACCAAGGCCGTCGCCGACGGTAAGCTCGATCAGCGCGGACAGTCCTTCGCCATCCCGGGACTCGAGTTCGACGAGCCAGAGGACGAAAAAGTGATCATCGAGGTGCTCGACGAGGGGCAGTTCGCGTCGTCGTCGGGACGCTGCCAGGCGGGCGACCAAGTCATCATCGATTACGTCGGTCGACTGAAAGAGAACGACGTCGAGTTTGATCGATCGAACGGTCCGTTCACGTTCACGCTCGGGTACGGAGAGGTGATCGTCGGCATGGAGCGAGGCGTGCTCGGGATGAAGACGGACGAGACGAGACGGTTGACGGTGCCGCCGAAACTGGGATACGGCAAGAGAGGGGATCCACCGGACATTCCGGGCGACTCGACGCTCGTGTTCGAGGTGACGATGTTACGTTTCGAGCCCGTGGTGGGCGAGTAGATCGAGTAGAAGAGTCGCGCGCGGGTGTCATTCACATCGTAAGCCACTCGTCTTCGAGCTCGCGTCGTCGCGACACATCGCGCCTCTCGCCCCATGTCGTCGTTGAGTCGCGCGTTCGCGCCCTCGGTCGAGCGCGCGCGCGCATCGTCGCGCTCGAGACGAGCGCGCACCTCTCTCGCGTCTCTCGCGTCGTCGTCGTCGTCGTCTTCCGCGGCACCGATGATGGACTTCGTCTCCACGACGCTCATCGTCGACGACTTGGTGCTTCACGACGGCGCCACCGTCATGGGCGCGCTCGGCGGCGGCGGTCCGCAGACGCTCTTCGGCGCGCTGTGTCACCGCGACGGCGCCACCGCGCGCGCGGCGCTCGTCGCCGGCGTCGGCGAGGACGACTGTCCCGAGACTTGTCGGCGGTGGCTCGTCGAGCGCGGCGTCGACGTCGACGGATTACTCGCGACGCCGGGCGCGAAGACGCCTCGCGCGTGGCAAATCACCGAAAAGGACGGCCGTCGAACGCAGGTGTGGCGCGCGGAGGCGAGCGAGGCGTTGTACGCGATGCTGCGACCAGAATTCGCGTGTTGGCCGAAAAAGTGTCGGCGGACGAGAGCAGCGCACTTCGGTATCGATCCAGCGCGGCCGGACGTCGCGCTCGTCGGCGCTCTTAGAGAAGCTGGTTGTGCTTTAATCTCTGTCGAGCCGTTTACGCACGCGACGACGCCGCTATCGGGCTCGGCGCTTCGTGAATTGATGACGCTCGGGGACGTATTCTCTCCGAACGAATTTGAGAGTAAAAGTTTCTTCGTCGACGGCGGTACGATGTCTCCCGAAGATTTGGTTCGACGCATGCGAGACGCGGGGGCGAATAAAATCATTTGTCTTCGACGCGGCGCGCGCGGAGCGGTGGCGTACGATTCGAGAACCGGTGAGGGATATCAGTGCGACGCGTTTCCCGTGTCTCGCGTCGTGGACGAAACCGGATGCGGCAACTGTTTTTGCGGCGCGTTCGCGGCGAGCTTGGCAGCCGGAGACGGTTTGCGCGACGCGCTGACGCTTGCATCGGCCGCGGCGAGCATCATGGTGGAACACATGGGCGTGCCGAACGGATCGATCGACGATGAGTACCGAGCCTTGGCGGCGGCTCGCGCAACCGTCGTGGACGCGACGGTGACGCCGTTCTCCGTCGCGTGACGATGTCATAGATAAATGAATGCAACGCGTGTAATATTAGTTGACTAGAAATAGATGTAAAGAAAGGAACCGACCAGACCACCCACGACTCACTCCTCGACGCGCTCGTCCTCGGGATCGCCGCCCGCATGGTAAAACGGGTGCGGCGTCAACGCCCTGCGCGAATCCACCACCACCAACGGTCGACACTCGCAGTTTCGCGGCCACGCGTGCAGGTGCTCTCGCATGACTTCGCACGGTTCGTGACCACCCATGCAATACTCAATCATCAGATTAGACATGAAGGCTGAGTGCGTGACGACGATGATGGAATCCTCCTCACGCTCAAAGCACCAGTGGAGAAATCGTCGCGCTCGCGCTCTGAGCTCGGGCTCGGGCTCTCTGTTCTCTCTTCCCGGTTTCCACAACACGTCGTGTTCCTCCTCAACGAGCGAAAAGTCTACCCCAGGGAACTCGCGCTCGTACTCACTCACGCTCCGCCGCCGATCGCACGGATTCCCTCCGATTTGTTCCCGAACCAACTCCAACGCGACGAACCTCTTCCCGCGACACAATCTCTCGTCGCACCGCAACGCCGGCCTCTCGCACGATTTCATCTCCACCGCCGGCGTCGACGCCATCAACACGTGTCCCCCACCGTCGACGCTTCCAAACATCCCCGCCGCGGTCTCCATCGCTCGCGCCAACGGCGAGACGACGACGAGCTCGCACGACGTCAACAGTTTCGCGTACGCGTCCCGCGACTCGAGCGTCCGTCGAAAGTGTTCGCACTGTCGCCATCCTCGCGCCGTGAGACGTGCGTCCGCGTACGCCTCATTTCCATACTCTTTAGGATCCACCTCACCGGCTGCGTTCGCGAACGCGCGTCGCGTCAGTCGTTCGTTCCCACAAGTTTTCAATCTTTTCCCACATCAGTGTGCTCGCGTCGCCTCGCCTCGCCTCGCATCGTGCGCGCGCACCTTGATTATGAAACCCCTCGGCGTGACGAATGAGATACAGCGTCTTCGTCGCGCCGAGCGGGATCACGTGCGCGTCCCGAGCGGTCGCACTCGGGGGTGTTTTCACCCAACCCATCGCGGTGTGGCGTCGGGGTCGGCACTCGACGTCGCGGGCGTCTCTCGCGCGGGGCGGCGCGGTGCGATGGCGCGCGCGCGCGCAGAGACGTACGTGACGTACGCCGTCGGATCGTTTCTGGCGTGCGTGTCCAGGGTGCGGCGCGCGATGCGAGCGCGCGCGCGACGCGAGTCGTGGGACGTGATGTGAAAATAAAGTGAAATGAAATGAATGCGCGCGCGAGGGTTTCGTGGAGCGCGCGACTGACGAATCGACGACGACGATCGCGCGTTCGTGACGCAGGGAATCACGGGTGTCGGCGCGGCGATTTTGTTTTTGGTGTGTTGGGTCGTGTTCACGGTGAGCGGGGCGAAGACGTGGACGCTCAAGGATACCGTGGCGTTGGAGGCGTTCATCGGACTGGTGACGATGATCCCGTTCGTGTGTAGCGCGGGGATGCGAGAGCACACGAATTGGCAAATTTTGGTATCTTTTTTACCGTTTCAGGTGGCGTGCGTGCCGCTCGGGACGTTTGCGTTACAGAGAGTGTCGCCGGCAATTTTGGAGTTGACGTTCGCGGGACTCATCGCCGTCTTCGTGTGCGAACGCGTGGGCGCGTTCAAGGCGATCAGAGAGTGGTGTGGGAGCAACAAGGGCGCGGACGACGTCGAGTTCGACGATGGATCTGGGTCGAAGACCGTCGATGATGGAGGCGAGAGCGCGGTCGTCGTCGCGGCGACGAACGCCGCCGCCGACGCGATTTGGTACAAGGAACCCGCGCGGTACTTACGACAACCGGTGAAGAACGATTATTTAAAGTTTGAGGGTGAGAATTGGAAATTCATGCTCGCGTGGGCCGCGAGCGGGTGCGCGAGCGGGTTTTTAGGCGGCATGACGGGCACGCACGGTCCGCCGACCATCGCGTGTTACACGCTCATGGAGGTGGACAAAGCCGTCGTGCGCGCCACGAGCGCCGCCGTCCTCGTCACCGTCATGTGCGCGCGTCTCGTCACGTACGCCATCAACGGTCTGTTCGACATCGACCAACCGGGCGTGTACGGCTGCGCGGGCGCGTGCGGTCTCGCCGGCGTCTTTTTCGGCATTTACTTGCAACGCTTCGTCGACAAGGAACGGTTCACGCAACTGTTGCTCGGCATATTAGGCCTCGGGTCGGTGTTGATGCTCTACAAGGGCATCGAAGACCTGTGACGCGCGTGCGTCCTCGTATTCAGTATTATTTTGGTTTTGTAACATACGTAACGTGTCGCTCGCGCGAGCGCTCGACGAGAGAAAATCGCATTGCGAACGTCCCGCACTCGTCGTCGCGCGATGTCCGAGCGCGCGTCGAGAGCGGCGGCGGCGAAGAAGGCGAAAGAGCGCGGGAGTGAGTTTTACGCGCAGAAACGGTGGGACGACGCGATTGTGGCGTTCGGGGAGGCGATCGCGGTCGCACCGAAGGATGATGAAGATGTCGCCGTGTATCATTCGAACCGCGCGGCGGCGTACCTGCAGCGCGGTGACGCGGCGTCGGCGAAGCGGGCGAAGGCGGACGCGAGCGTGTGCGTGAAAGCGCGACCGCTCTGGGCGCGCGGATGGTCGAGGATGGCGACGGCGTGTGAGATGCTGGCGGACGACGTCGGCGCCGAGCGAGCGTATGAAAAATTGATATCGCTGTCGCCGGAGAACGCGGACGCAAGAAAGTCGCTCGCGGCGCTGCGAAAGAGAATGAACGATCGACCGAAGCGTTCATCCGGGTGGCGAATGCCGTCGATGCCGTCGATGCCGTCGATGCCGACGTTTGAGGACGCGACGGCTTCGGCGGCGTCTGTCGTCTCCATGGCTCGAATGCGGTACGATCGCATGTCGCCGAACGGCCAACTCGTCGTCAAGTGCGTGTTGGGCGTGCTCGCGTATTACGTGTTGAGATTTGTGGCGAGAATGCTCGGGTTCGGAGGGTACGGGTACGGTGGTTACGGATACGACGCGTACGACGACCTCGGCGGAGGTGGATTTTCGCTAACCACGCTCATCGGCATCGTGGCGTTGTACTACGCGCACAAGAGCGGTGCGAGTTGGTGGAATTTGCTCTCTATCGCGAACATGTTCGGCCTCACGGGCGGCGGGCGGCGTCGCGGATACGGCGGGTACGGTCGCGGGTACGGCGGTTTCGGTCGCGGGTACGGCGGTTTCGGCGGTCCGGGCATGTTCTTCTGAACGCGCTGCGCGCGCGCGCCATGACGGGCGTTTAGTTTTCTTAGCTACATAGATGTTTTT
>Ga0181565_10002077_pt1 | contig 15330 bp, 13 predicted proteins | sample 101ome_16_FD_129661 | JGI IMG/M metagenome (GOLD analysis project Ga0181565, IMG submission 129661) | Coastal salt marsh microbial communities from the Groves Creek Marsh, Skidaway Island, Georgia - 101401AT metaG (megahit assembly) | ecosystem: Environmental > Aquatic > Marine > Intertidal... | reverse complement strand
TTAAAACCTGCCTCTGAATAGCGTATCGCAAGTGGGAGGCCAACATATCCTAGACCTAATATGCCAACAACTGCAGACTTTTTATTTATTTTTCCTATTAATTCTTTATACATTGATGCTCTTTCTGAGTAATGACGAAATATTTATCCAGAATTATAATTTACTATTTAATTAATCTATTTCTTTAGTTTGAATTTTAAATAAAACTTTCCTTTAGATATGCCACGATAGACCTATAAAAAGAGATCACGAATTGCACTCTTTATACCAGAATATGATTGATAATTTCCGGCTCTCCAAAATTTAAATATTGCTCTTAATCTAGGAATAAAGTCTAATTCTCTGATTTTCATACGTCCCACTTGTAGCTTATTTTTCTTTCGCAAAATAGAGGCTAACCGAGAAATATCTTCGACCAATGTAGAAATATTCTCCTTGCAAATTGATTCAGCCCAACTCAGCATAATCAAATCCATCTCTAGATTTCTATCATCTGCTGAAAAAGTTTCGTATCTTCCTTTATAAAGAGAATAGCATGTCCTTATATCATCTATAACAGCATGCCAACGTGTTATTCTGGAAGTGCTATTAACAAGCCAACGAGATTCATTTCCTCCATGCCTACGATAATCCTGAAGTACAATTGGTAGAATATCCTTCCTATTCATACCTTCTGCAATGCCTGCAATCCAACTGTCATGCGCATGGTATTTTTCAGGTATGGGTAGACATACATTCAATAACTCACGACGAACAGCTAAACATGCCCCCATAACAAAAGTCGATTCACTAAAACCAGCAGAACGAATCTGGCCGAGTTTGGTGAATCCAGATCTATTTAGCTCTCCATCAGTTAATGCGGCATCATTCATCAGAACCAGGGCATCTTTATTTTTTTCAGAAAATCTCAGAATACGCTCAATTTTGTTTGGGTACCATACGTCATCCTGATCACTCAGGAAAACAAGATCTCCATTTGTTTTCATCAGTGCCTGGTTAAAATTCCCTCCATAGCCAAGATTTCTTTCATTCTGTGATAAAATTACAGGGAAAGGAGAAATTTTAGAAAAATTTCTGATAATACTCAAAGTATCATCGCTAGAACCATCATCAGAAATAATCAATTCATCCGGTTTACATGTCTGATTAAGAAAGCTTTCAAGCTGAGCTTTAAGGTATTTCCCGCCATTATATGTGGCTAATGCTATAGACGTTTTAACTTGTTTCAACTTTTAATAAGGGTTAAGCTTAAAACATATTGATAGGTTAAGAATGGCTTGAATGGCCAAAAAGCAATAAATTTCGAAAAGCGATTAATAAAGCTCAGTTTACCCGGTCCATCAGTAATACGATAATTTCTGGCTACTACTTCAATTTTTAGATTTGCAGAGAACGCTAATTTTTTTATAGAGTCAAAAGTAAAGAAACGAAGATGGGTCTTATCAAAAAGACCACGCTCTCGCTGAGGAAATTTGCCTATTAAAAGATTTTTAATGGCAGTCCAGTGTTGAATATTTGGTAAGGAAATAATAATCTGTGTATTTTGTGAAGCTAACTTGAGTATTTCCTTAAGGACAATATCCGGATTCTTTGTATGTTCAAGTATATCGGCGAAAACAATTAAATCAAAAGATGTCTTATCAATTGCATTATGATCAATCTTATCAAGATCCGACACTATGATTTTATCTGCCCAGCTTCTAGCCTCTCTAGCAAGCTCTTTATCAATTTCAATACCTACAGCAAATCTTGTTCCCCACTCCCGCTTGAAAAATTTTATCAACTCACCATTACTGCAACCAACATCAAGTACCTTTTCTGGTCTCCCTTTTATTAATTTTATTACATCCGTGCGGAGACCTGTATATGCAGCTCTCTTTTGACTATTAATAGTTTTTGCCTCTTTCACTTTAATCTAGAAAAAATAGAATTTTTTTAAGAAAAAATACATTTTAACTCTATACATTTATGTTTTCATCATTGCATCTATTCATCTACACATATAGATGAATAATTATGCCCAACATACTCGCAGATAGAGTGATAGCAGGCATTAAAATGAGAAGAAAGATAGAACTCTTCAACTTCTACGCCAGGTTCTGACCAAACAAGATTAACAAATCCAGCTCCATGCATCCCTGCAACAGCCGATGCTTGCCTGAACAGTGAGACCTGCTCTATGACACTTAAATTACTCAAAACAACAGGGCGATAACCCTTTGAAATATAATTTTTCTCCAAAGTGTTCTCTGAAGAATTACTTCGTTTACTGGAATCAGATCGTGAGATAAACAGTTTTTCTTTTGGGCCTTTATTAGTTATATTCCTTGCTGCATCAGCAAGTTTTTTTATTAGAGTAGGATTGACATACTCTCCAAATGAGCTTTTAGTAACAGCAATGGTTTCATATGCATTAATCCAATAACCTTTTTTTAAATAAATGCGACCAATATTATTAGGCAAGAACAAATCAACCAATCCTTTCATCCACTTATCGGATGAATCAAGAACTATGTCAAACACAATTCCATGATCTAATAAAGTTAGAGAAATTGCTAAATCCTCAACAATACCATGATAACCAGTACCAGAGAAAACAAAAATAGGGTTTTCTGATTCAACTGTGATTTTCTTCCCGCTATTAAAACCACTTAATACACGAGTTCTATGCTTTCCCCAGCCCCAACATGTTTCAAGAAAATATTTTCTGGTCTGAGGAAGATATACCACTCCGTTATTATTATTGGTATAGCAATCTCTAATAATACTGGCATAGACTGGATGACAGACCCACTCTTCAGCTAAAGGCTCTTTGTTTGGTCTATAGTGTTCGAGAGAATTAGTTGCCGATTCTTGCATAAAAGCTTTAGCAAGCACAAAAGAGTCAATAAAACTCTTTTGCAGAATATCATCGTGCAATTGATGCCCAATGATACTTATAGTATCTATAGGTTTTATTTGATTACATGCCAAACTCTTCAAAAATGAAAGAATCTTTCTTTTATTGTTCAACAAACTATTACTCAAATTAAACTCTCATCTTAATCCAAAAAAAAATTGACATATTTATTTATTTATTCCTTCCGCCATCAATCTAAATTGTTCACTAGTTTTAAATAGTTTGCTATAACTCCCTTTGGCCTTTATGATTCCTTTTTCGAGTAAGACAATTTGATCACATTTTCTGACTGTACTGAGCCTATGGGCGATGATTATTATAGTTTTTTTGTGTAAAAGGTTGTCAATGGAACCCATAACCGCCTGTTCTGTAACTGTATCTAGTGCACTTGTCGCCTCGTCAAACACAATTATCTCAGGATTGTGATAGAGTGCACGAGCTATACCAATTCGCTGTCTCTGCCCGCCTGATAAACGTACTCCACGCTCTCCAACCATAGAATCATACTGATCAGGAAGCTCCTCCATAATGAAATCATGCACTTGTGCCATTTTTGCAGAGGCAATAACCTGTTTTTGATCAATCTGCCTATGAGGAACTCCCAACGCAATATTCTCAGTTACACTAGTATCGGCTAAGAAAATATCCTGAGGCACATAACCTAATAATCCCTGCCAGGCACGAACCTGGATATCGGTTAACCGCTCTCCATCAATAAGTATCTCTCCTGAAGTAGGGCGCAACAAGCCAAGAAAAATATCGACTAAGGTGGTCTTGCCAGCACCAGTACTTCCAATCAACCCAATTGCACTTCCTATGGGTATTTGAAGATTTAGATCACTAAGTGAAGGCCTTTCAGAGTTTGGATAAACATAACTTAGATGCTGCATTGTGATGCTATCATTAGCCTTAATTTGTATAGGCTCAGTTTGTGTCAACTGCTCCAAATCATTATCGGAGTATAAGTCAGCATATAAATTATCCACTGCTGCTTTGCCATACCTAAGACTTGCAAAACCTGAGAAGATGAATTGCAATGCGGGTTGTATACGATAAGCTGCAAAAGCGTAAAGTCCGACAATCGGAAGTATATGTCCCAGTGAATTATTACTTAACCCTCCAGAAGTGAGCATTAAGAAAACAATAATTGCAATGACTCCACCAAATGCCAAAGCTTCAATCAGATATTTTGGCACTTGATTGAGAGTATTATGCATTGCATGAGTATAAGCAAATTGCTTAGATGGAGTGGAAAATCGGTTAAGATATGTATGTTCTCGCCCTAGCAATTTTATCTCTTTAACGCTTCCTAGGGCTTCTCCAGCAGTCTTAAAACGCTCTTTGTTAGAACTCACAAGAACATTGCCCATATTTGTAAGTTTAAGCTTAAGACCAAAAAATAAGATAATATATAGAGTTCCTAGTACGCCTGCAGATAGAAAAGCTAACAATGGATTAACCAATACTAATAATGCTGTAATTGCTATAAGGACAAGAGTGTAAGCAATCATACTATAAACGGGATGTAATACATTAGCTATAAAATGATCCACTTCTGAAAGAATCGTTTTTGAGAGTTCTGCACTATGACGATTCAGGAAAAAAGCATAAGGCTGTCTTAGGTAAGTCTCAAGCAGGCGAACTCCTAGACTATGGCGTATCATTTCAATGAAGTGATTCATAACATAGTGCGTATAAGTACGATAAATCGTTGAAGTTATAATAAGAAGAAAAGTTCCTATACCAAGCAAAATAAAGAATTCATCTGGATTTTGAACACCTAGGTCTTGTGCTGTAGAATATAAATAATTCACAAATGAGTTGGTTTCAATCATCTGCGGATTGCCGAGCAAAGCCAAAAATGGCATCAATGAAGCAACTCCAGCTGTATCAAGGATAGCCATACCCATTACTAAGACAAGAACTAAGAGACCGCGCTTACGTTCGTTTGTAGTCAAAATGGCTATAGCCTTGTTGAGAGTGCTCATATTCAACTATCAATTATAAATTCAAAGAAAAATGCATTAAACGGTATAGCAAATTTATCACGATACTCCCCTAACCAACAAGCTTGTATAGTTTTCATATGCATCCGAAATATAAGTCTCTTTCCAACCGAGGTCCATTAAAAGTTTCTTTAGTTCAGTGCAATTTGAACAATCAGAGACAACAACAGCTTTTATGTTCTGATTTAAGTGAATTTTTTTAGAGTCGAAATATGTCCACTTATTATCAAGATAATAATCTGACTTCAAGATTCTGCTTAATGACACAATATCTCCAACAGTATAACCCGAAATAATTTGTGGCATAGTGCCATAAGTTACACCCGCAATAAGGACATTTGAAGAAAAACCATATTCTTTAGCATTAAGAAGTGCTCCCTTGTAATCGAAAACTTTTTCATGGACTATTGAGTTATCACCTAATCTGAAATTTGTCAGTGGTCCAAATTTGAAATCATAAGCACCATGGGCTGCGAGACTAAAAGCAATAAATGGAATAAATAATCTTAAATATCGTTGAGCCCCAAGCCAAACGAAAAATAACATACCTCCAATCATTAAAAAAGGAAATAAGTATTCTACTAAATACTTTTCCAGATTCCATAGGACTGGTCGGACTGAATAAAACATCAAGACAGACAAAAGGAAGAATCCTATAGTTATAACTACCGATGAATGAAAGTTTTTCAATCTGGCATTAGTTAAAAAAAATCCAATTAATAAAAAAAAGGAAAATACGCTTGTTGAGCTAATTATATTTGAAACTATAATTCCTTCAGAAATAGCATACTTAATTGCTCCGAGGATTGAATCTACACCGATTAAATTCAAGCTTTCGCTGGAACGAAATGTAGCTGGTGTGCCTTCAATAACTGACTGCAGAAGAAAAGGCATGCTTACCAATAAAGGCAAGAAAATATTAAAAGAATTTTGTTTGTACCCTCTTGAATGAATCTTAAAACTTCTTATGTAATAAATAAGAAAAACTATTACTATTAAAAATGAAGGAATTCTCAATAAAATAAAGATTGATATAAGAGCTGATAAAGCAACAAATAGATTATATTGAGAACTTCTTAAAAAAAACAAAAAACTTAGTATAGTCACCCATAAGAGAGCAGTCCAAACTGATGATTCGACCATAGTAGACATTTGTAAAATGATAGGGATTGAAACAAGTGCAGCCGAGGATAATGATGCATTCAAAAAAGTAAGTCCACGTCTTAACATAAACAAAAATGCAATCCAATTTAAAATAATTAAACCTAGTATCTGAGCTCCTCTAAATGAGGAATCATCCACTCCAAAAAGCGTAGATGATATCCACAAAGGGAATAATTGCAGAGGAGGATGCACCATCCTCAGATCAAAGTACAATACAATCAATCTAAAAGAAAACAATAACAAAATAAGGGAAAGGGAAAGAAAGAAAATATTCTTTCTGATTTTCCTTAAAAACCAAAAAAAGACCATAAAGCATGAAAGTAATCCAATGTTGAGCACTTGGACTAAAGATTTGTATTCAATGTTATCGATCTGAATAGCATTCCTTAAGAAGCTTATTATCGAGATGGCGTGAATGTTTGCAATTCTTGCGTAGTAAAGTTGATCATTGACAATTGAATGACCCAGCCTCTCTGAGAGAACCAAAGGCCATAAGATCAGCAAAAGAAACAAAAATAATAATTCTTTGCCAAATAATGAAAAACTTAACGAAAAATATTTTTTGTTTCTCTCTCCTTGCCATATTAGAACGACCATCAAAATAGCCAAGTAACAAAAAAATAGAACTTGAAAGCTCAATGAAGAAAAAATATCTCCTCTGTTGACAGCTCCATATAAGCCAAATACCCAAACCAAAACAAAAATTAATAGATAAGCTATGTTTACTTTTATAGAATATCTCTTACTTAGAAAGCCTATACTCATTTGTATTAAATGGATCTAATCAATTTGATAATATCTTTGTAGTCTTCAAATACTAAATCGGCCTCGCCATTATTATGATGTTTATTTAATTTTTCAGATTTTAGGAGGGTTACAGAATTAATTGCTTCTTTTGACGCTTTTATATCTCCCACAATATCATCACCGATCATCCATATATGGTTACCTTGTGGCCTGATTTTTTCAATTGCTATTTCATAAGGAGCGATGCCCAATTTATCAGCTCCAGCTTCCTCGCTTGTGACGATATAGTCGAAATAATGATCCAGGCCAAAATAAACAATCTTCCTAAACTGAATCTGAGCAGTCAAATCAGTAATGATCGCAAGAGGAATGCGCAGCCTCCTAAAATCATCCAATAAATCCTTAACCCCCTCAAAAAGCGTCGCATTACTTAAAAATGTCCGCCAATATGTTTGCTCAAAGTCAAGTGCCATTAAGACCTGAGAACCCAGTCCCATTATTTCCAACATTCTTTGTAAGTAAAGTAATCGGCTATGTGAAGAGGCAGTATTCCCCAATCTTGACTTAACTTGCTGACGTGCGAATTGATAGGCACTGTCAAAATCTTCTGGACTAATAGAAAATGTAGACACAATTTTAGATTTAACAGCTAAAAGCGCAGCGTGATGAGCTGGCGCATAGGAGTATAGTGTGTTATCTGTATCAAAGAGAACTGCATCTGGCAACTTTGTAAAGCACTCTTTAGAATATATCTTCACTTGAACCGCCTATATAACATTTGTTCAATATGGCTTAAACAAATTAATTGCATTAAACCTAAAACTCCATCAAGCCAGCGTGGATTGATATCAAGAAATTCCATAACCCTAGGGCACAACATTTTCACCCCCAAAGCTATGTCTTCAGCAGACGTTTCTCCTTCAATAGTTAACTCAACACCATTCCCATTCTCAGAAGATATCATATCAACATGCAATCCACAGACTCCAACTAAAATTTTTGTTAGTGATAATTCATTCAAATTGTTCCTTGATTGAACTACAAGTTTAAAATGTAAAGACTCGGGATTATCTTTTTCTTTCAGCATATGAGGATGAATTGGCTGCAGAGAAAGTATTAGATCTGCATGTTTAATTTGTGGACGAATGAACTTCTTAAAGTCATTTCTCTCTCTATCTTCAATAGAGGAAATACCATACTCGGATGAATCATGTAAGTCTTTGGTTTTGCTCCTAAAATGACGCCTCAAATCCTCATCTATATCCAAATAAATTCGTAAGTCAAGAGATTCACGAAGTAAAGGGACATAAAGAGCATGAAGTGCATTTGCAATAATGAAGTCATTACTTTTCTTCTCAATATAATTTCCCATAATGCCGGTTCTAACATCATATTCTTTAACTAAAATCGATTTACTATCAATTAAAGAAGTCAGGTCCTTTGCGAAAGACTCTATATCATTTGTCATTGGATTCAAATGAGTCATAACCCGCAATATTGGTTTTTGTTTATCCCAAAGCCTGTAATTATTACCGGATAACTCTGCAACTGAATGACCTCCGAATATATCTCGCAAAGCATCTGATAGTGTGCTCTTACCTGAGCCTAAATCACCTGCAATACCGATAGAAAAAGGCTTTCTACTGAGACGAAAAAAATCATTTCGATTAATGGACTCTCTCCATATTCTTAAAACTAGAATTAAGCCGATTGCTACCATCCCAGTATGAAGTAAAGAGGTTAAATGCGAACCTACTTCAACTAATCCTTGAAAGGATAAAGTGCCTATCGAAATTAAACTGAAGGACTGCTCAGGTAATTCAATTAATGTACTTAAAGCATATAGGATTGAAAATATAGCACTTAAGATTATGGCAACTCTGCCACTTGTCACCTGATAACTGATTAACAACGGAAGCGCCCAAATAAACCAACCTGGAGAAGCTGGCGAGAAAAGTACAACCATTAAGAAACCTATTCCAAGAATTGACTGAAATAATTCGAAGTTCATCCTCCGAACAAGCCAAGCGCTATATATAGCAACCAAGTATGTAAGTGGAACAATATAGATATAGATATCTTTTCCAATAAATAAAGAAAATTGATAGACTCTTTGCATCTCTGGATTGCTAAGTAACATTTGAATTCCACCTGTAGAAAATAAAAATGGAAATATAAATAACAATGATGCAATACTAATTCCTTTTAAGAAAAATGGAACTAGTTGATGCAATGCACGAGCATGTAAAAAATAGATTGCAAAAAAAGGCAATGCCAATAACATACTTAACTTAGCTGATATAGCCAACGCTAAGAAAATCCCAGCTAAGAGAAATTTTAATTGGCGAGTAAAGTAGAGTGATAAAACTAATAATAGGACAGGGATAATATCATTTAGTCCCAAAATATATCCGGCTATCAATACAATAGGTGAAAACCAATAGATAATTAGCAGTAGGCGCTCTTTACTGATAAATAACTTTGAGAAGACGATCAATAAGGCAACATCTGCTAACAGGATCGTAAATGCATAACCAAAGTAAATTGACCCCATTAAAAGTTTGAACAAGAGTATAAATGGCAGAAAAATAAACCACATTGCATATCCATATGGAAATGCTGAAAGGTTGCCATTTTGATTGACCCAAGAACTCCATGGGTCGAGTGTCAATTGTGAAGAGGTAGCATCAAGGAAAGGAACATACCACTCAGTCGCTGAATAAGGTAGCACAAAAAAAATCAATATGAGCCTCAATGCCATCCCTAATATGAATAGAGGGTGCAAGAATATTTTTTTCATAATTAGAAAAACTTCTCCCAAAGATCTGGTCGTTTAGTACAAACTGCGTCTGGTTGAATTTTCTCTTCCGATAAAATCTGACATAGTGCTCTGATTTCTTTTTCAGCATTCCTACCTTGCAGTTCAGGTGAAACAAGACATAATTTAAGCCCTGAGGACTGAAGCAAGTGAGCATCATCATAACTCAATGGGAATTTTGTAAAGCAATCAATCCAGGCCCAATCAATTCTTCCTGCTAGTTTCAAAGCTGTATGAATTGATTCAAACTCAGAAACACGAACTGAACAACGCGTCTCACCCATAAGAGAATACTTAACCAAGAAAGGAAAAGACTGATCTAAAAAAAAATAATCTTGAATCCTGAACTTTTTCAATAAAGTAATGATACGATTTTCAAGCCCTTCTTCTTTAACATTAAGAATTAATGTTCGATGCTGATAAGCTGAAAGCCAACTTTCAAACAACTCTCCCTCTGTGAAAGGTTCATGATGAACAATTAGACTGTTTCCAAAACTACGAATGTCTACCTCGACTCCATAATATTCAGGGGTTTTTTTCAATTCATGTAATGTGTTACGACGATGCGCTATCAACTGCATTACTTAAACTCTCCCTTTAAGATTTAAACTATATTCTACAGTCCTTTTTATAAATTTCTTCTTAGCATTCCAATTAATATTCCAATGCGAAACACCATAAGCTCTTTCACCAAACTTTACGGGGAATCGAAATATAGATAAGTTAGATCGACGCGCTTGATAATAAGCAAACAGATCAAGTGAAAAATCATGTGGTGGGTCATTCCAGGAATTATAAAAATTCCTGGAGAACATTGTAGGTTGTGCATTAATATCTCGCATTCTTACGCCAAGCAATATTGTTTCAAATAAGCTCATTCCAGCAGTAAAGACCCTATCACTCAATGGTCGACCATATCTGAGTCCTTTGGCAAATACTTTATCTGCAGGATACTTTTCAAAAAAATCTAACCCAATTAATGCATCGATGGGGTCAGTCTGCATATCAGCATGTGTCCAACCAAGAATCTGTCCTTTAGCTGCATCAAGTCCAGATAAAATTCCAAAACCATAACCTTTGTTCTGCTCGACTCTGATACTTCGACAACCAGGGTAGTTAGGCAAAAGATCTTTCAATATCTCTGGAGTATTATCATATGAGCCATTGTCAACTAAAATTATCTCACACCCTTGGATGGAGCTGACTCCACGGCAACGTTCAAGCAATAACGGTAGATTTTCTGCCTCGTTATAACAAGGGATGACGAGTGAGAATTTAATATTTTTCATTTAGATTTGATACCATTAAAAATAAAGAATTTCATCCCTAAGAAATTTATAGTGGCAGAAATAGAAGTAGCGACAAAAAAAGCAAAAATTACCACATATGTCATCGAAGAGAAATCTTCAAGAATCCATCTATTCACTGAAACGTTAATCGATAGAGTACTTAAATATAGAATTATGAATCGCGATAAATTGCCTTTTGGGGAATGTTTATGTCCAAATGTCCAAAAACGATTTGCAAGGTATGCAAATATCGTCCCTATAATAAAACCTATTCCCTTTGCCACATCCACACCAAAAACCTGAGTCCAGACCAGGAAGCTATAAACAAAAAAATCAATGAGTACGGTTAATCCTCCAACAAACAAGAATAACCCTATTTCTCGCCTAATCACTTTTGAGACCTCAGAGGTATCTCAGGAACAATTTTTGAATATCTTTCATCTAATTCTATAAAAATATCATTAGGAATTCTAGCATCACAATTTAATTTGTATGGGTGAGTCTTCCATTTGTGAAAACAGGATTGCCAGTATTCAAAAGTGCGTAAATCATCTGGTGTGCCCCAGGATAAAAAACTATCCACCTCAAATAACTTACATTTCAATCCCAATTCAATAGCATCGTTTATACAAGAATCAAGATAAAATTCATCATTAATCCGACCGTTCCTAGAAATTAGTCGATCAACTGATTTTCGAAAGTCAGAAGCTCGCTTAAATGTGAAAGTGCCAATCACAATTGGATCACTTGCAGGATTTTTAAGAGGTGCTTTAACAGAAATATGCTTAATGAATCCATTATCTGAGGCATTAATCCATCCAAACATATTAGGATGCCGGACAGCATTTGCATGTCCACGCGCGCCCCAGACTATAACATCAACATCAGATTCATCAAGCAATCTTTTAAATTCTGCTTTATTGTAAATAGCTCCGTTATCACAAGCTCCAAAAGTAACTGGAGCAGGAAAATCTACCATTTTACTTTCAAGAGCATCAAGACCTATTAAAGCAGTACAGGCTTGTCCTTCAGTAACATTTGGTATACTTTTTATAATAGCATCGGGATATCTAGATTTGATAACTTTAACTATGTCATTAAGCCCGTTCATGTCTTGACGTAAAATATAAACGTGCTGTTTTGCTAAAGGCAAATCATGAACGGCCTGCATAACCATGGGCTGTCCAGAAACTGGAATCAATGGTTTGGTTTCATTATAACCCTCATTGATAAATCGTGAGCCAAGTCCGGCCATAGGAATAATTACAGTTCCGAAAGGGTGTTGGTAGAGATGATTTTTTTTTGAAAAATCTTTGAAAACCTCAGACCAGCCAATATATTCTTCAACATCTTCAGGCGTTCCCCATTGCATAAAATGCTGTAAAGGATAAACAGCAACTGCAAGTTGTTCTTGCAACATAGGCTTGTAAGCAAGGCTCACATAATATTCACCGTTAACATTAATATCATTATTAACTATGTCATGAAAAGCATTTCTTAGAATTTCTCCAGTTGAAAAATAATATGTCCCACTAGAAGCATATTCCTCCATTCTATTATTAGTATATGGCTGCTTCTCCTGGATGTCTATCACCCATCCATTTTGCTCGCGCATATATGCATAATTAGTATTCCCTAAGGTATGAGGATGAAAGCCTTTATATGCCGGAATAGCACCATGACATTGGGATCTAGATACAAATTCCTGAAAATGCTGCCAATCCCAGTAACATGTAAAATCACAGTAGTTTACGATTACTGGCTCTGTTGGATTTAACATATGCTCAACCTGAAGTACAGCATGAACTGGGCCTAATTTATGTGGCGGAATTCCAATAATCTGTCCAGTTGGGCAATATTTTAGAAGAATTTCTCGCATATGAAAATTTGGACTAGATAAATGCTCATCGCTGCAGATGAAAATAAAATCTTTTTCACCTGGAAACATGTCAATCACATGAGCAATAATTGGCTTTCCTTCCAATTCAATCAAAGGTTTTGGAATTGTATAACCTGCTTTTCGAAATCGTTCACCAAAACCAGACATAGGAATAATAATTTGCATAATTACCTCTTTACTAGAGACTGTCGATACTTCTCTGCATCCCAATCCAATAACTCATCTTCCTCCTCACTTGTAAGATAACGAATATCGGAACCTAAAGGTATACGAAAAACTATCAAAGCCAAAGCTCTAACCATCTCTTCAGCTCCAGCATCCAGTCCATCTTTAACAAGAACATATTTATTTTTATAAATCTGTACTTTTGGAATTCCTATCTTTGTCTTGGTATGATTTCCATTTAATCCCACACCCTTGCCGAGAAAAACAACATGGTCTGGATAAAGACTGCCCGAGGCTACCATTTCTGCTCTTTCTTTGTCAAAGGCAAGCTCTTGAATTTCAGGATATTTTGGTAGCCTCCAACCATTTGGAATGTCTGTAAATGATAGATCATTTTTATTTATTGACAAAGATGAAAAATTGTATTGTTTCAACTTATGAGTTACATTTTTTAATAACTTATCAGCAGATTCAACATCATCATCTCCAATCACTAGTCCATGATTTCCTAAAACAAGAACATTCACACTCTTTTTATTTAATACTTCCTTAACTGAGCGTGTCAAATCTTCACCGGGTTTAACATAAGGAACGAACTCCCATTGAAAATCGCTTAATAAATCCTCCAATAAATCACGAGCATTATTTCTAACTGCTAGTGAGATTGTGTTCACACAATGTAAATGCAAAACAACACGATGAGGCATTAGTAAATGCAGCGAGGTTTCTATGGAAGGACGGTTATTTATTCCACCGATTGAATCAAATTTCACTTCCGCTAATTGATTAGCAGAAAGACCCTCTCTTGCTTCTTGTAAAGACATCGAAACGAAAATATCTTTGACCAAGGCATCACTCAACCAGACACCTGATGCTTTAACAAAAAATTTATTGTTAACTTTTAAGGAAACATTTCCTCCAGCGCCCTGAATCAAGGTCGGATCAGAACCAATTTTTGCTGCAAGTTGATTAAGTTTATATAGCTCTTCCATAATCCCTTACAGTAAAATTATTTTAATTACTTCTCGATACATTTCGTTCGTTAAAATCTTTATAAGTCATCCTAAGTCCTTCTTTTAAATCAATTTGTGGCATCCAGCCCAAATTATTTAGTCTGGAACTATCCATCAATTTTCTTGGACTACCATCCGGTTTTGAAGAATCAAACTCTATATCTCCCTCAAACCCAATGACTTTTTTTAAAGTCTTTGCAAGCTCACCAATACTTAAATCGTCACCCATTCCAACATTAATATGACTACACATCTCATTGGTATTTTGATCATAACTCTCTTTGTCAAGATTCATTACATAAACCGATGCGGATGCCATATCATCAACAAAAAGAAACTCTCTTTTAGGCTTACCCGATCCCCATACAATCACCTTATCCTCTTTATTAATTTTAGCTTCATGGAATCTTCTAATTAAAGCTGGAATCACATGAGAGTTTTGAGGATGATAGTTATCTCCTGGGCCATATAGATTGGTAGGCATTAATGATCGATAATCAATACCATGGCTTTCACCGTACTGACGGTTATAGCTTTCACAGAGTTTAATGCCTGCAATTTTTGCAATGGCATAAGGCTCATTCGTTGGCTCTAAATAGCCACTTAATAATGCATCTTCTCTCATGGGCTGATCAGCCAACTTTGGATAAATACAACTAGAACCCAAAAATAGAAGTTTCTTGACACCACTTTCAAATGCATTGTGAATAACATTGGCCTCAATCATTAAGTTTTGATAAATAAAATCTGCTGGGTAATTGTCATTAGCAAAAATCCCTCCAACCTTAGCAGCTGCCAAATAAACCTGATCGGGTTTCTCTTGGGAGAAGAATTCTTGAACTTGATGTTGATTAGTTAGGTCAAGTTCACTATGAGTTTGAGTAATGATATTTTCAAAACCTTGATCTTTGAGGACTCGAATAATTGCTGAACCCACCATCCCTCGATGACCAGCGACATAAATCTTATCTGATTTACTCATGATAATTTAGCGTGTCGTATCCATGATCTTTGATCAGTTGATCTCGTTTAGCGGCATTATAATCTTCCCTGACCATCTCAGAGACTAGTTCTTTAAAAGTGATTTTGGGTGACCAACCTAATTTAGTTTTTGCTTTGGTAGAATCTCCTAAAAGCGTCTCGACTTCTGTGGGTCTAAAGTATCTCTTATCCACCTTCACAATCTCATTGCCATTCCAAGTACCAGTCTCGTTTAAACCACTCCCTGAGAAGCTTATATCCATCTCTAACTCTTTAGCAGCGGCATTGACAAAATCTCTAACGCTATGTTGCTCACCAGTGGCTATGGCAAAATCCTCAGGAGTATCT
>Ga0181565_10002068_pt1 | contig 15356 bp, 15 predicted proteins | sample 101ome_16_FD_129661 | JGI IMG/M metagenome (GOLD analysis project Ga0181565, IMG submission 129661) | Coastal salt marsh microbial communities from the Groves Creek Marsh, Skidaway Island, Georgia - 101401AT metaG (megahit assembly) | ecosystem: Environmental > Aquatic > Marine > Intertidal... | reverse complement strand
TTGGAATCCTGTCGATATCTATCCATTGCAAGAACAGGTGAGGCGGGGTGAGCTCGGACTCAGCAAATCGGCCTATCGCTCGCAGTTAGCGGAACTGATGGCGCGCTTTAACAGTGTGGCGGCGGCTAACCCTTATGCCATGTTTGACGACGTCATGACGGCGGCGGAGATCGGCGAGGCGTCGAGCAAAAACCGCCTGATGGGTGATCCACACCTCAAATCGATGGTGGCCAAAGATGGTGTGAATCAAGCCTCAGCCCTGGTCCTGACCCGCTGGGAGACGGCGCAGTCCCTCGGGGTCGCAGATCGGGCGATTTTTCTCCATGGCCACGGGACCGGCTCAGAGCCACAAGTCCTGAACCGACGCTCCATAGGGGAGTCAGAGGCGATGGCGGCGGCGTATCGCAACGCCTTGGCAGGGGCGGGTATTGACGCTGAGCAGATTGGCGCGGCCGACCTGTATTCCTGTTTTCCGATTGCGGTCTGGGTGGCGATGGATGCCCTGGGCATGACGCTCGATGACCCACGACCGTTGACGCTGACCGGAGGGCTGCCTTTTTTTGGTGGGCCGGGGAACAACTACTCCACCCATGGGATTGCCGAGATGGTGCATTGGCTGAGAGCGCAGCCTGAGCCTGCATACGGCGTCGTCGGTGCCAATGGTGGGTATCTTTCCAAGCATGCGGTGGGCGTTTATGCCAACATGCCAGCCGAGTTTCCCGGAGCGGTTCCGGAGTTCAAGGCCCCCGAGATTGTCGAGGTTGTCGCGGACCCGGAGCCTGATGGAGTGATTGAGAGTTATACCTTTCAGCCGCAGAAAAGCGGCGCAAGGGCGGTTGTTGTGGGTCGGCAGTTATCCGACGGCCGCCGGTGGGTTGGGGTGGCTGACCCGGAGGATGCCGAACTGCTTGAGTGGTTTGAAACCGCGGACCCGCTGGGTGAACAAATCGTGGTGTCCGCAGGTGAGCGCAACATCGTGCGCTGGCGGGCCCAATGAACAGATATTAATTTGATTGAGTAATAGGAGTTAACACATGGATATTAATGGAAAAGTTGCAGTCGTTACCGGAGGCGCCTCGGGTATAGGCCAGGCAGTGTCGAGGCGTATCGCCGCCGGGGGCGGGAAGGTCGCGATATTCGACCTGAACGAAGATGCCGGGCAGGCCATGGTGGCTGAGCTGGGGTCAGAGAACTGCGTTTTCGCCAACGTCAACGTCGTTGATGAGGAGTCGGTGAAGGCGGGCATCGCTGCTACTGTGGCGGCGTTTGGCACCATCCACGTGAACGTCAACTGTGCCGGCATTGGTAATGCCGCGAAAACTCTGGGCAGAGATGGACCGTTTCCCATGGATGTTTGGGGTAAAGTGATTGCGGTCAATCTCACCGGGACTTTCAACGTGCTGCGACTGTGCGCAGAGGTGATGGCCAAGCATGATCCCGTCACCGAAGATGGTGCGCGCGGCGTCATCATCAATACCGCATCGGTAGCGGCTTACGAAGGACAGATGGGCCAGGCGGCATACAGCGCCAGTAAGGGCGGGATTGTGGGCATGACGCTCCCGATTGCCCGAGACCTGTCAACCGTCGGCATACGAGTGAACACGATTGTTCCGGGTCTGATCAATACGCCCCTATTCAACGGTTTGACCCCCGAATTTGTGGAGTCGCTCTCGCAATCGGTGCTGTATCCGAAGCGACTCGGCCGACCTGAGGAAATTGCCCAGTTGGCGGCCGCGATTATCGATAATGATTACATCAATGGCGAGTGTATCCGCATGGACGGCGGCATTCGAATGCAGCCCCGATAAGAGGAGTCCGAACATGACCGATGAATCTACAGTACTGACTGACGAGGCGGACGGCGTTCTGGTGATTACCATAAACCGTCCCGAGGCCAAAAATGCGGTGAATCTGTCTGTCGCGCAGGGCATTGCCGCAGCGCTCGAGCGTCTCGATAGCGATGACACGTTGCGGGTCGGTGTGTTGACAGGCGCCGGTGGCAATTTCTGCGCCGGTATGGATCTGAAGGCCTTTGTATCCGGTGAGTTCCCTCAAATTGATGGCCGAGGATTTGGCGGCATGACCGAGCGCTCGGCTGATAAGCCGCTGATCGCGGCGGTCGAGGGGTACGCGCTGGCTGGAGGATGCGAGTTGGCTATCGCCTGTGATCTCATTGTCGCGGCCGACAATGCCAAATTCGGTATACCCGAAGTCAAAAGGGGATTGGTCGCTGCAGCGGGCGGTCTGGTGAGGCTGCCCTCGCAAATTCCCTATCGCGTCGCGATGGAGCTCGCGCTGACGGGAGAATTTATGGGTGCCGACAGAGCGATGTCCATGGGACTCATTAATCAGTTGACCGCTCCGGGCGAGGCCCTTGCTACGGCTCGCTCGCTCGCCCATCAGATTGCGGAGAACGGTCCTCTAGCTGTGAAAGTGAGTAAAGCGATCATCAAGGCATCTCGAGACTGGGATGACGATGAGGCTTTTGCGAAGCAGCACGCTTTGACACAGCCGGTGTTCACCAGTGAGGATGCTATTGAGGGCGCAACCGCCTTTGCAGAGAAGCGCAAACCTCAATGGAAAGGGCGCTGAATATCGCTGCCGGGGTAATGTAGGCGGGAGTCAAACTGGAGATGAGCATCTTGCGTGGGGAGCGATAACATGAATGGCGGTGACCTGGGCAATATTCGCAAGGTGCTAGCCCATGACCTGACGCAGGTGTATATCCGCCTGCTGTTGGTGATGGTGGTAGTCTGGTTCAGCGTTGAGACATTCGCGCCGTTCTTGCCCTTGATGCTGTGGTCATTGATTCTTGCCGTCTCCCTTAATCCTGTGAATCAGTGGCTGGCAGAGCGCCTGCGACTGGGCACGGGCGTCACGGCTACCCTTTTTGTGCTGATCGTGTTGCTCATTATCGGTACGCCGACGATTCTGCTGGGTGTTTCCATGGCTGAGCATGTCCGCGATTGGGTGGCCTACTTTGGGGAGTACGGTGGGGCGATCCCCGAGGCGAATCCAGCGGTGGCTGAGTGGCCGGTGATTGGGCCCACCGCTTACAAGCTTTGGCAAACAGCGCATCAGGATCTCGCCGCCATTGCGCAAATGGCCCAGCCTCAATTGTTGTCGGTCGGAAAGTTTTTGCTTGGTGCGGCCGCCAACACCTTACTGGCATTGGTGCTGTTTTTTCTGGCACTGATCATCGCGGGGTTTATGATGGCCAGCGCCGCCAAGGGCTCAGTTCAGTTGCAGCGGTTGCTGAGCACATTCAGTTCCGAGCAGCGCGGGGCCGAGCTTCAGCAGCTCGTCGTTGCGACAATTCGCTCGGTCTCCAATGGCGTTGTGGGGGTTGCCTTCATGCAGGCGCTTGCGCTGGGGGTTGGTTTCCTGGTGCTCGACGTGCCCGCTGCAGGTGTACTGGCTGTTGTGGCACTGTTCCTTGGTGTACTCCAGCTCCCGTTGGCCTTGGTGGTATTGCCTTCCATAGCCTGGTTATGGCTGGGTGAGGGTACCTCCGGTCTTGCGGCAGGCTTCGGCAGTGCCTATCTACTCGCGGCCGGACTTGCAGACGGGATATTGAAGCCCTACCTGTTGGGGCGCGGAGTGGATACGCCCATGCCGATCGTTCTGATCGGCGCCCTTGGCGGGATGGCCTCAGAGGGGTTGATTGGCTTATTCGTGGGTGCCGTCATGCTCTCGGTCGGCTACAAGCTATTGTCATCATGGGTGGACCGCAGTCTCGCTGAAAACGAGGCGCTGGAGAGTGGTAGCCCCTAGCCTAAAGTTGCAGGGCGGATTCGATCGTCGCATCGCGCGGTTTGCATAAATGGTCCGGGCCTCGCGCATTCACGTATGGGCCTTGACCGCTTTTTTGGACGCCAATTCATGTTCAAGTTACTGATGAGAGCGCTTGTTGCCGCCGCCACGTTGTTGGCGATTTGGTCATGTACGGGGCACGACCAGCCCGTCTTGACCAGTTTTGCGGTGACGACTTCAACCGGTGTCGTGACCCCGCAGGCAGGACCTGAGGGGTCGATGATTTATCGTGACATTCCCTATGCAGAGCCCCCGGTAGGTGGGGGTCGTTGGGCTGCACCCGCCCCGCTTGAAAGCCCCGAGACGCAGATCTTTCCTTTTACAGACCCTGTCATGTGTTCGCAGCCGCAAAGTATGGCGTCTGGCGTGGCAGAAGGTGAGTATTTGGGAAGCGAAGACTGTCTTTACCTCGACGTCTACACGCCCGGTCCTGTGGAGGCCGCCGGCCAACTCCCCGTTATGCTGTGGATTCATGGCGGCAGTAATGTGTCGGGCCATAAAGGCACTTATGATTTTTCGCGATTTGCCGCGCGGCAGAGCGTGATTGTTGTGGTGATCAATTATCGTCTCGGTCCATTGGGTTGGTTCGTCCATCCGGCACTGAACGGCGCTGATCTGACAGCTCCGGCTTTGGCCAATTTTGGCACGCTGGATATGATTCAGGCACTTCGATGGACGCAGGACAACATAGCGGGCTTTGGCGGTAACGCAGACAACGTGACCGTGTTTGGTGAGAGCGCTGGCGGCAGAAATGTATTCAGTCTGCTCGCCTCTCCGATGACCGAAGGCCTGTTTCATCGAGCCATTGCGCAGTCCGGACACGTAAGGAGTGTGACGCCGGCGCAGGCACACAATGCCGATCGTCAGTTCCCCCTAATGGACCGAGGGAGCTGGGAGGTGACGCGGGCTCTGGGGTTTGATCAGTCGGCTCTTGACGCGGCGACACTTCGCGCCGTCCCAGCTGAGCAGTTATTACGAGCCTATTTCGAACTCGAGGAAGATCATATCCAACCCGCAGTCATTAGTGATGGGGTTGTGCTCCCGAAAGAGGGCTTACTGGCAGCGCTGTCTGACCCTCGCTACGCCAAGCGCTTGCCGGTTATGGCAGGCACGACTCGAGATGAGATCACCCTCTGGTTGGGGCTCAGTCGTTATTTTGTCGATGTGAGCTATCCACTTACTCGAGTATTGCCAGCCAAGCTGAGGATCAAGGATCCCCCGCTTTATCAGTTTTGGGTGGACATGCGCTCACGGGGTTGGAAGCTGGGTGCAGTTGATGACCCTTTTGATGCTATGAGGCGGGCTGGTTACGATGAACTCTATGCCTACCGATTCGATTGGGACGAGCAATCCGATAATTATTTTGTGCGTTTCTCCGAAGTGCTCGGCGCCTCGCATGCGAGCGAGATCGCGTTTTTGATGGGCGCACCAATGTATGGCTCCATCGGTAGCTTTATGTACCCCGACACCGACTCGGCGAGTGAAATGACAGAGATTATGATGACGGCGTGGGCATCGTTTGCGCGCGATGGACAACCGCGCCTTCCGGATGACACCAGCTGGCCGCGCTATGACACTCAAACGCCCGCGTTCATGAGGCTCGATGTCGGGGGTCGTCTCGGTATGAGTGAGGATGTCCCGGATCTGCCCGCGCTGTTGGATAGTGTTGCCCAGAGCGAGGTCCTGTCCGAGTTGCAGCAGTGTTTGCTCGTGTGGGAGTTGCTGACTGCAGTGGGCGTTCCCAAGTATGAATCCTATGGCGCGTGGCAAGATGGGCAGTGCTCGGAAATCGACGCTCCCGCTGAAAAACGTCGTATTCGTGCGGCGATCGAAGCGGAGCATGGCAGTGTTTATTTTGCCGGATGAGAGGTAATCGTTAGCCCGTGCGGTGTGCCAAGTGAATGTGGTGATCGCGATCGCCGGTGGATCGGGGAGCGGAAAATCGACACTGGCTCAGCGCTTGCTGGGGGCATTCGGGGCTGACCGAATGACGACGCTACCACTCGACGCGTATTACCATGACCTGTCCCACCTTCAGCCAGAGGAGCGCGAGGGGGTAAATTTTGATCATCCCGATGCGCTTGACCTTGATCTTTTTGCGCGCCATGTTGGCAAACTGCGGGCGGGCGAGGACGTCCCATGCCCGATCTACGACTTCACGACTCACTGCCGTTTGCCGGGTTGTAATGTGGTCGAATCGGCAGACGTTATTTTGCTCGAGGGGATTCTGGTGGCTGCCACCGCTGACCTTCGATCCCTCTATGATCAGCTGATCTATGTTGAAACAGACGCAGCCACCCGTTGGGAAAGGCGTTTGCAAAGAGACCAGATTGAGCGTGGGCGCGACCGTGAATCCATCGAGCGTTTTTGGGCGAGAGCCGAGCAGACGTTTCAAGAGTGGGGGTCAAGGGCTAAGCACCATGCCCATGTTCTGATCAGAGGAGACCAGTCACCCGAGGCAATGCTGACCGACCTGCTGCCGCAACTGCCTGCCCTCCTGGCCGACCCTATGTAAGCTCGGCAGGGGGGGGGTAGCCCCTTCTTGTGCATTCGCTAGCACTATTGCTCCCGTTGCTTGGCTACCCACTCAAAATGTCGAGACAGCGCCTCGTCCTTCAGCAATTTTTCCAGCGAATTAAGGGATTTGGCCAATACCATTTCATCATATTCGCGGTGGATCCCCCGGTGACAAAGGCGACAGACCCGGATCCCTGCCTGCAAGGTGTCTTTACTGTAGTGCCGCCGGAAGTGCGCCCTGCGATGGACTTTTTTCGGTATCAGGTGGTGAAAGGTGAGCGGAACCGCGCGCTGGCAGCAGGCACAGAGCTCAGCCACCGTGGGGTTCAGCTCGACGCTTTGGGCAGCGCCGCCTGAATGGCCGTGCGAAGTTCTTCGCTGTCGGGCTTGACGCCGCTGGAGAATCGACCCACCACTTCACCCTCTGCAGACACAACGTATTTATTGAAATTCCAGCTCGGAAACCCCGCCGCTGAGCCCAAACCCTGGAATACGGGATTAGCATCTCCCCCGCGGACAGCTGAAGTGGCCATGACAGGGAAGCTCACCTCATACTTCTCAAAGCAGATCTCCGCGGCATCACCCTCGTCGTTGTCCTCCTGGAAAAAATCGTCACTAGAAAAACCGATTACGACCAGTCCTGATGCGGCGTACTCCCGATGGACGCGTTCCAAACTTTCAAACTGAGGGGTGTAGCCACAATAGCTCGCGGTGTTGACGATCAGTAGCGCTTTTCCCTCATAGGCGTCGCAAAACTGGATCGACTCCGTTGACGCTAACTGTCGCATGGAGTGATTCAGGAAGTCTGGACAGGCTGCAAACAGCGGGGGTGCGCTGCTGATTAATAAAAACGCGAAGGCGGTAAACAGTTTTTTCATGAAGCTCTTATCCTCTGATAGTCCGCCTACATACGGGATCTAGCGTGACTCAGATGATGCCTCGCGTCACAAACGCTGATCGGCTTAGAGCGATCTCACCTTTAGGTGTTCAGAAGGAGAGCGCTTGAAGGAACTGCGAGATGGTCGCTCGTGTCCAGTTGGGGTGGCAGGGATGCGCCGCGACATGTGAACCCCATGCTTCTTTGCCATCAAGACAACTGTCTTCGGGGTCGATGTAGGGCACCCTTTTGAGCGTGACGTTGTCATTCATTTCGGCTAGCTGTGCGGCATAGGGTGATCTTGTCACGGGGTCATCCCAGTTTTGTATTAGCAAAATGGGAAGACGGAGTCCTGCTCCCTTTGCGAGCGGGCTAGCGGAACCGCTTGGCAGGTCAAATTGATAGATCGCAACGCCCGCGGCCACCGAAAACATTGCTGCGGGTAAGCCGGTTGTGACGTGGCCGCCATGAATCAAGCTGTCAAACACATCGAGTTGAGGGTCGAGCAGCATCGCGGCTTCCGCTCGCAGTCCATGGTCTAGCGCATGAATCACCGTACTGCCACCCATGGAGGCTCCTAGCAGAATCCTTGGCAGACTGCTTGCATGGTTTTCATCGAGCCAGCGGGCTGCTGCTATCACGTCCCGCCATTCCTCGCCGCCCATCCGCAGGATGCCATCGGTTACCGGAGAGTTTCCGTGGTTGCGAATATCCATTGTGACGACAGAAATATCGAGTTCGTGCAGGGTGCGATAGAAATCAAGCGAGCCGATGTACTGAGAAATCCGATTTGATCCTGCGCCGTGAACAAAAATCAGTTCCGCTCTAGGCTCGTCCGCGGGTATCCACCACCCCTCCAAAATCAAGTCATCGCTGGGGATATGAATATCCTCAAAAGACAGCCCTCGGCTACCCGGATCCACATCAACGGGGTAGGGCTCCGTGGAAACAATGTAGGCGGGTGCCCATAACACAGAGAGCAGCAACCAGCCGATCAGCGGAGCCAGTAATAGGCCAAAAATAAGCGACTTCTGCTTTTTCACGACTATCGGTCAGGCCGACAGCATGCGCCGCAACCAGCCATCCTGGTGTCGTTCCTGCTCTCGCAGCAGCAACAGCCCTTTGATTTCGGATTCAATCGCTTTGGCGAATCTGCGCCTGAGGGTGCTGAGCTTTTGGGTGGTGAGCTCTGCGCCTTCGTATTCTTGGAGAGAGATGGGTTTTCCAATGGCGAAGTAAGTGGTTTTGGGTTTGGGAAGCGGCCCACCCAGCATGCCCGCCGGCAGTGGAGGCACCAAATCAGATCGGAGATCCGCTGGCAGTAGACCGGATTTCATCATCCATTGCACCAGCGATGAGTTGAATAAGACCTCGGAGGAAACCGCGTGATCGTAATACTCGTCTGGGCCCACCGATGCGACCGGAACGACCGTGTAGCCGGCCTGAGCGGCCAGCCTGACGAAGCCATATCGCTGCTTCCATTGCAATTGGTAGCGTGCCTCGGGTGGTTTGATGGCCTCGTAGGCTCCACCCGGATAAAGGAGCAAATCATCCCCGCGAGCCATTAACCTTTGAACGATGGGTGCCTGGCCCGACACGCCCCCCATGGCATGGGCAAGTGCGGCATAGTAAGGATTTGCGAAGAGGGTTTTGTCTCCCAATCCTTTAACGTATCGCCCGTGATCGTAATAGAGGTACAGATGGAATAGGGCCGCATCTATCGCCATGAACGAGTGATTCCCTATCAAAAGCGCCGGTTGGTCAGGCAGATTCTCAAGCCCGATGAAACGTGGCTTGAACCATCTGCGTGCCAGCCCAGCGGCAGCCGCTACTTGGGGTGCTGCGGGCACGCCAAAGCGCGAAACGTACTCTACATACGCATCAGGTTCGCTTTCAGGGCAGGGTGCACGATCAACCATGGTTTACACTCGTTCGGACCGGACGGAGCTTAGCAAAAGTTCGGCTATATTTAAGCGGCACTATTGCCCGCCGACACGTTGTTTTCACCGAGAGCGCTATGCCACAGCCAATCCTGATTCACTGGGCATTGCTGGGATATTTGGTCCTGGTTTGGGGTTTTGCGTTTGCAGCGATTGCCATCGCCCTGGAGTCGTTCCATCCGTTTTTCATTGTGTGGTGTCGATTGTGGATGGGCGCCATTGTCATGTGGGTTGTCTGGAGATGGCGGGTCCGGAGCTTCCCGATGGAGCGAGGCTGGTGGCTCCATGTCACGTTACTGAGTCTTACTGGCAACATTATTCCGTTTTCCCTGATTGCGTGGGCAGAACAATCGGTGCCTTCGGCAGAGGTGGGGATTCTCATGGCGCTGATGCCCATCGCAACCTTGGTACTGGCACATTGGCTGCTGGAACACGAGCCCCTGACGAAGCGGCGTTTTCTGGGGGTTGTCACGGGCTTTCTGGGAGTTGCATTACTGGTTGGCGATGACCTGTTTTCTGGCGCTGGCCGAGGCCAGTGGTCGGGTCAATTGGCCACGCTCCTCGCTACCCTCAGCTATGCGTTCAATGGCGTCTATGCGAAGCGCGTGTCGACAGGCGATCCCGTAACCCTCGCATTGGGAACTTTGATTGTGGGGTCCGCGATCATGACTATTCCGGCGATATCAATGCAGGGCGCGGCACAAGGTTTCGCATTCGAGGCATCTTCACTAGGCGCGCTGGTGCTTCTGGGTGTCATGGCAACGGGCATTGCAACGTGGTGCTATTTTGTCGTGGTGAGCGCGCGCGGCCCCGGGTTTCTCTCCACTATTAATTACCTTATTCCCGGCGTAGCGTTTGCGGCTGGCACCTTATGGTTAGGGGAGCCATGGGGTTGGGAGCATCTGATAGCGCTACTCTTGATACTGGTTGGAGTGGGGTTGATACAGGTGCGCGGCCAAGGCTACTGACTAAAGATCAAATCTTTCCCTCAGGAATCTCGCAACACCGTCTTCGTCATGATGCCCAATGACTTTATCTGCTGCGTCCAGGATCATTGGATCAGCGTTAGCAGGGGCGTAGCACTCGCTGGCGCATTCAAACATGCTGAGGTCATTGTCCCCATCACCGAAGGCGATAACGTGATCGATATTCAGTTCCGTCCGGAGATGATTGATCGCGTTGCCCTTGCTACCCAGGCTGTGGTGGATATCTACCCAATGGAGGGCCGCGTCTTCAGCGGAATGACCCATTTCCCGTTCGTGAATGGCTATGCCCGAATAGGCCACTAGGTGAGGTTCGTCAGCAATGCTGGTTCGCACGCGCGAAACGGCTTCTGCGCTACCCAGAGAGAAGACATTGATCACGCTGATTTCGTCGGGCATCGCTGTAAGCGGTTCCAGGGGTAGATGCCTCTCTGCTTCGAATAAGTCTGCCAGTTTGTGCTCGCTCTGGCTCTTTAATGGGCCGTGATAAAGCGCGTGGCGCTGTCCCGGCCGCAGAGAAAAAACGAATGGTGTCAGGTCGTTGAGTGTAAACGCAGCGAGCACGTGCCAGACCTCTTGCCGGGCTAACAAATGATGGTGACTGTAGCGTTCCTCCTCGGGTGACCAGATGATGGCGCCGTTTTTAAGAATCAACGGGAGGGTGAAGTGATGATCCCGAAGCGGAGCCACCGCCGCCTGCAGCGTGCGGCCGGTAGCCACCGTGTAGGGAATACCCTTGGCGCGCATCCGGCCCAGCGTGTCAGCGGTATACGACGAGATTCGGGACCCCTTGTTGAGCAGAGTGCCGTCCAGGTCGAATACCACGAGTGTCACGCTTCGCCACTCCGGTATGGCTTTCTGCGCGAATCCGTCCGTGAAAAAAAGTTCACCGGGCTCAATGCTCCGTCAGTACTAAATCGGCCACCAGCGACTCGCGGATGGATGCCGGCACCTCGTAGCGTTCGATCAAATAGCTCGGATGGTCAATCCCGGCAAATAGCGGGGCGCCATCTTTTAAGGCATTGATTTGCTCGGGTGATACCTCAAAGCGCAGAAAGTGGACCGACGCTGTCTTGTCTGCCGTCGTACGATCGAGGTCTTCATCCGCAATAGGGATGATGCGATCCATTTCACCCACCTGCATCCAGATCTGGTCTTCAATGCCAATCATTTCTCCCAGCCGGATAGCCCGCTGCGCCGGGTCGGGGATTTCGATCATGAAAGTCGCCTTCCAGTTGTGGCCATCGGGAATCAGGGGATTGTAGGCACTGAGCTCCTCTTCAATTCCCTCCGCTTCAAAGACGCGCTCGATTCGCAGCATCTCCTGAATTTGATAGCGAATCGTCGTGGCGTCCTCAAAATAGAGTCTCGCGTGCTCTCCCAAAGCAAGCTGACGATTTTTTTTGTGAGCCATTACCTCGGTACGGAAGTCGGCGCGTCGGGTCGCATACTCCTCAAGGCTCCACAAGTCATCACGTGTCAGGTGTGTCATATCTGATTCCTCGGATTGGTTAGCGGTACATTCACAGGGTGTTGTAAGGGCTAGAGCCCGTAAGCTTCACGGAGCAAGGTCATGGGATGCTCAGCCTTGGCCACTTTTTCAGACAAGTGGGCAATGTGCTCCCCGGCCATCGGGCAGTCGCTGATAAATCGATCCGGAGCTTGCTCGTCCACTTTTCTCACGGTGGGCCGGGCAATCTTAACTGACTTATCGCGCGTTTCCTTTTTCACAGCATAGGTGCCATCGTGACCGGAGCAGCGTTCGTAAGCTGTGACGTCACTCTCTGAGATCAGGTTTAGAACGTCGCGTGTCTTGAGTCCAATATTCTGAACGCGCTGGTGGCAAGCCACCTGGTAAGCAACGCTCCCCAATGCTGATTTGAAGTCGGTATTGAGCGCGTCGCCTTTGTGTCGCGCCCAGAGATATTCAAACGGATCATAAAACGCGGCCTGCACTTTCAAGACATCCGGGTCGTCGGGGTACATCAGCGGAAGTTCCTGTTTATACATCAGGACGCAGGACGGAATCGGTGCGGTGAGGTCGTATCCTTCATCGACCAGCTTGGACAGAACGGGAATGTTGGCTTGCTTCAGGGCGTCAACGCTATCGAGGTCACCGAGCTCGAGTTTAGGCATACCGCAACATTGCTCTTTTGGCACGATGTCAATGTGGATGCCGTTGTGCTGAAACACCTTCACAAAGTCTTCGCCGACGCTGGGGCTGTTGTAGTTGCCATAGCACGTTGCATACAGCGCTACTTTCCCTGTGGTGGTACCCACAGGCGTGGGTTCGATTTTTTCCAATAGGGGTTTGACGCGTTTCCGCAGCGTTTTGCTGTGTAGCTTAGGTAAAGGCGCTTCATGATGGATATCAAGCCCCGCTGACAGCGCTTTTCGGAACACTCCTGTGTTATTGAGCGCATTGACAGTCACGTCGATTAACGGAATCGACGTGGCTCCCAGCAGACGATCGGTACTGGTTAGCGTGCGATCGCGCAGGGAGGCGCCTTGGTCTTTAAAACGCTGGGCCTTCGCTCTGAGCATCAAATGCGGGAAGTCCACATTGAACTCGTGGGGGGGTACGTAAGGACACTTGGTCAGGTAGCAGAGATCACACAGGTAGCACTGCTCGGCGACCTTTTGATAGTCAGCTTTATCGACGCCATCGACTTCGAGTGTTTCCGATTCATCAATCAGATCGAACAGTGTTGGAAACGCGTCGCACAGGCTCACGCATCGCCGGCAGCCATGGCATACGTCAAAAACACGCTCCAGCTCATCATTGAGCGCGTCCTTATCCCAAAAATTATCGCTCTTCCAATCCAGTGGGTGTCGAGTGGGTGCGTCGATGCTGCCTTCTCTCATGGCAATTTGATCTCTTGCTACTTGATGGATTAATCATTTCCGCGATTCAAGCGTCTGCGAAGCGCGGAAAAAACAAGGGGAGCCTAAGAGCTCCCCTCGGTATTGGCTCGAGCCAGGGGCGCGATCAGTCTTCGAGGTTATCCAGTGCCTTCTGGAACCGGTTGGCGTGGCTGCGCTCAGCCTTGGCCAGTGTTTCAAACCAATCAGCGATCTCGTCGAAACCCTCGTCGCGAGCGGTTTTGGCCATCCCCGGATACATATCGGTGTACTCGTGGGTTTCACCGGCAATGGATGCCTCCAGGTTCTTCTTGGTATCGCCCATGGGCAGCCCGGTAGCCGGGTCACCGACGGCTTCCAAGTATTCAAGGTGCCCGTGGGCATGCCCCGTTTCGCCCTCGGCGGTGGATCTGAATACAGCCGCTACGTCGTTGTAGCCTTCAACGTCCGCCTTTGAGGCGAAGTACAGATACCGTCTGTTTGCCTGAGACTCACCCGCAAACGCGTCCTTTAGGTTTTGCTCTGTGGCACTGCCTTTCAATTCCATTTCCTACTCCTTGAGTTACGCTGGTCAATCCTGTGCCCAGACACACGCCTGAGCTTTAAGGTCTCGGTAATATACTGATGTTGCGTCGCTTTGGCCTACCGAAAATATAAAAAAACTTAATCGAGAAATCCGATTAATATGGTGGTTTTGGTCGAGACTATCAAACACGGTGTTGGGCGCGAAACCGCTCCAGCCGTCGCGTCCGTAAAGTCTCGTCATACACGGACTGATGGAAAGATTTATGCGTTTACCCACCCTTAAGCAACTTCGATATCTGTGCGCGGTCGCGGATCATCAGCATTTCGGACAAGCCGCAGCGGCCTGCCATGTCAGCCAAAGTACGCTCAGCGCGGGGATACTCGAGCTCGAGGAATCGTTAGCAGTGAGCCTGGTAGAGCGCAACAACCGGCGTGTATTTTTGACCTCTCTGGGCGAGGAGGTGGTGCATCGGGCGAGAGACCTGTTGGTGGGTGTAGAGGATATGGTGTCGCTGTGTGCGGGCGCAGGTGTTCCGTTTCAGGGGCGAATGAGAATGGGGGTCATCCCGACCGTAGCGCCGTATCTGTTGCCGGGAATGCTCGGCCAGATTAGACAGCGCCATCCTGCTTTTACCCTATTTATTCGCGAGGACTTGAGCCAGTCGCTGGTAGATGGCTTATTAGCAGGCGAACTGGACGTATTGTTATTGGCGCTCCCTTTTCCCGCTGAACAGGTCGAGACCATGACACTGTTCGAGGACGACTTTTATTTGGCATGCCCCGCTGATCACCGGCTCGCCAAGCGCGGAAGCTTGCGTAGTGCCGACCTCAGGGGCGAATCCCTCTTGTTGCTGGAGGAAGGGCATTGTCTGAGGGAGCATGCCTTGGAGGCCTGTAAGCTCAGAGACTCGCAGATTACGGTGCCCTACCAAGCAACCAGTCTGGCCACCGTAGTCCAGATGGTGGCAAACGGGATTGGCGTCACTTTGCTGCCCGGTATGTCGGTGCGAGCGGGTATTGCAGAAAACACCGCGCTAGCCGTGAGGGCGTTTGATCAGCCCAACGTCACTCGTCAGATTGGCCTCATGTGGCGCAAAAAAACCCCCAGGAGGGTGGAGTTCCGCCAATTGGGCGAGTTGATCGCGGGCTTAACGCAGCCCTGAAGGCCGCCCGGCCTGTTGTTACCGGCGCCTTCCCTTTCCTCGCTGCTCCCCCGAGTGTTGCGTGCGGAACGTTCCCGTTTGGGGTTTTACGATCCGGTGCCTTTTTGGTGGTTGTCGGGCGGGGATGAGGTGTTTCGAGCCATTGCCGATCAGGTCGCGCCGCCCCAATTTTTTGAGCGCCTTGCGCAGTAGCGGCCAATTTTCGGGATCGTGGTAGCGCAGAAAAGCCTTGTGGAGCCGCCGCTGGCTCAGTCGCTTTACGGTGCCCATTTTTTCACTCTGCCGTTTGACGCGCTGCAACGGGTTGAAGCCAGTGTGATACATGGCAGTTGCGGTCGCCATGGGCGATGGATAGAAGGTCTGCACCTGATCCGCACGAAAGCGATGCTGTTTTAACCACAGGGCCAACGCCACCATATCCTCATCGGTGGTGCCGGGGTGTGCAGCGATAAAATAGGGAATCAAATATTGTTTTTTGCCCGCCTCCTTTGAGAACCGTTCAAACATTTCTGCAAAGCGATCGTAGCTGCCAATGCCCGGTTTCATCATCTTGGAGAGCGGGCCGGACTCGGTATGTTCCGGCGCGATCTTTAAATAGCCCCCCACGTGATGCGTTACCAGCTCTTTTACGTACTCAGGGCTTTCTACCGCCAGGTCGTAGCGAAGCCCTGAGGCA
>Ga0181565_10002066_pt1 | contig 15377 bp, 14 predicted proteins | sample 101ome_16_FD_129661 | JGI IMG/M metagenome (GOLD analysis project Ga0181565, IMG submission 129661) | Coastal salt marsh microbial communities from the Groves Creek Marsh, Skidaway Island, Georgia - 101401AT metaG (megahit assembly) | ecosystem: Environmental > Aquatic > Marine > Intertidal... | reverse complement strand
TCTAAATAGAGTTACAGGCATACCTACCAAAGGTGGCATTATGAGTATCCCAAAGAAAAAACATTCAGTTATTGAATGGACTTCCTTTTTAGGTTTATAGCATTCGCTGTGAAAAATATAAATGCAGGCGAAGTGATCATGTCTGATAAGTTAGTAATTAAAAGATCTGACGGCGGTATTTTGCCAGATTTTTATGATATATTTATCGGCAGACATGTACTTGTAGAATTCGAACAATATACTCCAATTACCTGGGATATCATTTAATCTTAGATTGTTTTTGGATCAGATCTTCATATGAGCCAATTAAAGCATTTCCCATTTAAATCGCTGAGTAAATTATGGTTTTATATAAGACCACAAAGACGGCGTCATTTTGTTTATTTACTTCTTTTCACGCTAATTGCATCTATTGCCGAGATTGTAAGTATTGGTGCTGTTATTCCATTTCTAGGTGCGTTAACTAATCCAGAATCAATCATCACTAACACCTATATTTCACCATATCTCGATGTATTGGGTATTTCCTCTGAAAAGGATTTGTTGAAACCAATGACATTGATATTCATCTTTGCATCCATTTCGGCAGGATTATTGCGTATTTTATTATTATGGGCCACTACACGTTTGTCATTTTCTACGGGTTCTGACCTTAGTTTTGACATTTACCAGCGAACTCTAGAGCAGTCATATGAGGTTCACATATCGCGGAATAGTAGCGAGATTATTTCAGCCGTAACTTCTAAAGCGAATACGGTGATTATAAGTATTATTGTTCCTTGCTTGATTATGTTGAGTAGTTTAATTTTTTTGTTTGCTATACTTCTGGCATTAATTGTGATAAATCCAATAGTGTCAATCTTATTGATCTTGGGTTTTACTATGGTCTATTTATTAATCGCTCAGTTAGTCAGAAAACGATTACACTTAAATGGGCAAAATATATCAGAGAAATCCAACAAGGTAGTACAGATTTTACAAGAAGGTCTTGGAGGTATTCGCAATATTCTGATTGATAGTACCCAGAAGAAATTCAGCCAAGATTACCGTAAAAACGATCTCCAGTTACGGCATGCACAAGGAGATAATATTTTTATTACTCAGAGTCCTCGCTTTGGCGTGGAGTCCCTGGGTATGGTACTTATTGCTATATTTGCCTATGCGATGAGCAAACAACCTAATGGATTAGATAATACTATACCAATTCTTGGGGCTATGGCTCTAGGTGCACAGCGCTCACTACCTTTAATGCAACGAATTTTTCAGGGGTGGAGTAGCTTACGAGGTGGACTTGCATCATTGAAGGATATAATAAATCTATTAGACCAACCTCATTCAACAGTTGAATCCCTTACTAAAAATAAAATACCGTTTGAATCGACTATCGTTTTCTCAAATGTATCATATTGTTTTGACAACAAAAAAAATCACTGGATATTTAAAAATATCAATTTGAATATATCAAAAGGGTCGAGTATAGGTATTATTGGTCAGACAGGCAGTGGTAAGACCACACTTGTTGATCTGCTGATGGGCCTCTTGGAACCCAAAGAAGGAGAAATATTAGTTGATGGATTCAAATTAACTAAATCTAATATTTCTAGCTGGCAATCGCAGATTGCGCATGTCCCTCAAGAGATTTATTTGGCCGATCGTTCTATCGCAGAAAATATTGCCTTTGGCGTAGATAAAGAAGAAATCGATATGAATAGAGTGGTTGCATGTGCAAAGAAGGCGCATATTCATGACCTTATCGAAAGTTGGACGGAAAAATATGAAGCGTTTGTTGGTGAACGAGGTATTAAACTTTCTGGCGGTCAGATCCAGCGTATTGCTATAGCCAGGGCTTTATACAAACAAGCAGTTATAATTGTATTTGATGAAGCTACAAGTGCGCTAGATGGTGAAACCGAACAATCGGTTATGGAGGCGATTGAGTCACTGGGCAGCGAAATGACTATTGTCATGATTGCACACCGTCTCAGTACGCTGAGAAATTGCGATCAAGTTATCAGTCTCGGGAAAGGGGGTATTTTACAGCAGGGAAGTTACGCTGAATTAGTCGGAAGGAAGATTTAGGAATAGGTTTTTATCGTGGATCTACTTGCCATTAAGAAATTTGTAATCTCCACAAGGACTGGTATTTTTCTTGATGCGGTTTTGCGACTTTGTCTGTCCATAATCCCCTTTTTTCATTCTCTGCTTCCGGGATGGAAAAGAGAGTTTAAGCCAAAAGGTTTTGCTTTTTTTTTATATGGTGGGATTGGTGACGTAATAATGATATTGAATCTCATCAATGCTGTGGCCAGTCACTCAAAGGTGTATATTTTTTCGGATAAGAAAATTACCAATCTAGGTTTTTTGTTCCCGGAGAATGCTGAGGTTATGATTTACGATAAATCGGCGTTCAAAAAAGACATATCGGTATTTCGCGAAAAATTAGGTCCGGACATTGTTTTTGTTCAGACCTCACCGGTCATTGAAATGTATTTTGTGCGGCAGTTGCTGGGAATAAGATATGCGGCTGGAATGCTCGTAAATTTTCGAGCGCTCAGAAGTCAGAACTTAAAGGGAAAAAAAGAGCGAGTAACTGGCGTTGCTAAGCAGGGCGTATATGAGCAGATCTATTATTACTTGAGCAACATATTTGGATGGAATATTAAAAAAGAATTTTTTTGCAAGGATGGAAAGTCTAATATTAATGATTTAGAAGGTTCCAATTACCTTGTGATGTCCGTTATGAAGACATCTTATTGGGGGATGGGAAAAATGGAAGACGCTGAGTATGTAAAAATTGCAGAACATTACATATCTAAACACAATATGAAAGTCGTTTTTGTAGGTGATTCTAAAGAGAGATGCAGTATAGAGAAAATTATATTAGGTTCTCATTTTTCGAAACAAATGATCAATAAAGCAGGTACAACAAGCCTGCAACAGTTATCAGTTTTGTTACAGGATGCAAGGTTTGTCATTTCAAATGATAATGGCATATCTCACTTAGCATCATTTTTAAAAATAAGGGTGCTTGTATTATTCATGTTTTCAGATCCTGAAGTCTATCGTTGGTCTGGCGATTTTCATCAGTTTCTTTTCAACAAGAAAAAAAGTTGCATGCCCTGTGTTGGAGTAAATTCTTTTCCTAAAGATAATTATCCTGTGAAATGTAGAAATTCTTTAGCTTGTAACAGCAGTATATCTGCTTCTGATGTAATTTCAAAAGTAGAGAAACTTCGTTGGCTAATATAAATATTTGATTTGTTATTATGAATATATTGTTAATGGAAAGTCACTATAGATCCCGATCATGGTTCAAAGCCCTTCAAGGCTTAGGTGATCTTTACATCATCTCTATGCTCGGTGAAGAGCGACGTTTGTTTCTGTCTTCGGGAGTAAATGAAAAAAATATCTTAAATTTGCATAATCCTGATTTAAAGAATTTGGATTATCTCGATTCAAGAGACTATTTGGTTGATGCGGAAAAGCGTCTAGAATTTGTAACCAATGAGGTTATTCTTACTGATCGCACAATGAGATTAAAAGACCATGTTTATGTCACCAAATATCTTGCTTACATTATTGATAAAATCGAAAATTTTTTAAGTTTCAATAAAATAGGAGTCGTGTTTATTGAACCAACTTGGACTCATGAGATTTTGACATGCAAAATATGCGAAAAAATGCATATACCTGTTTGGGCCCCACAAAAAAGTAAGCTTGTCCCTGATAAGTTTTTCTTTTTTTCCGGATATAAGAATGAAATAGCTTTTGAAAGAACCACCAATACTGAAACTGATATTGATGTTATTGGCGATGAGGTTTTGAATTATGTCGAAGTAAATAATAAACCGCAATATTTTAGAAAATTCAATAAGCGTAGCGTTTTAACCTTGTCAAAATTCAGTGTCTTATACGATATTACGAAGTTAGCAATAACAAATGATAAAAATGTCAATATTCAACCATCATGGCCATATTCTGTAAAGAAAAAAATAGCAGCAATTATGCGTGCTCCTTTTTTAATGCGATTTGCTGGATTTTGTATGCAGTCCGATATTCAAGACCCTTATGTGTTGGTGACACTGCATGTTCAACCCGAAGCTTCAATTGATGTGGTCGGAGGTAGGTATGCTGATCAGTTGAACTTTATTCGCTGTTTAGTAAGAACAACTCCCTCTACTCATCTTGTTGTGATCAAAGAGCATCCACATGCATTTGGCGATCGAAAACTAGCTTTCTATAGGGAATTGACAACAATGCCAAGAGTAATGATTCTATCCCCATGGGAAGAGAGTAGGAAATCTATTATGAATGCAGAAATAGTCATTTCTAATACCGGCACAAGTTCTCTTGAGGCAGCATTGCTGGGTATACCTGGTGTCACTGCAACAAGAATGTATTTTGAAAAACTCATGGTCATACCTTCATTTGATCCATCTATACAAAGTATTTCTGAATTACTGTTAAGGGCTAAAAAGTGGAAAAAGGTTATGAATCACAGTAAAGTTAAGCGTGAACTTGGAAAGATAAAAAAGAATCTCTTTTCTGGCAATAGTGGTGATTTCAAAACGGATTCAAATGTCTTGTCAGGTGACAATATATCTAAATTAAGAGAGGCATTTCTTGAAGTAATAAATTTCTACAGGTAGTAACTAAAAATTTACTTCTGTCATATATAATATGTATAAATTTTTTATTGCTTCATTATAATTTAAACACAGATATGGATGAGATTCGACAGTTGCTCGAGGTTCAAAATGCAACGCAATCATTATTTAGTACAATTTTTTATTTTGTTACTTGCATAACCTTGTCATTTGGATTGAGAAGTGCTTTTTTGAACTTTTCCAATTCACTTACTCCACATAATCAACTTGCCAATCTACTTCCACCATTAACTGGCGCTGTATTTCTTGTAATCATGATCGTAAAAGGATCACTTGCACTTTCTCTTGGGCTAGTTGGTGCTCTTTCAATTGTTCGATTCAGAACACCTATTAAAGAACCTGAGGAGCTGATGTATTTATTTGTTGCTATTGCATTGGGACTTGGATTTGGTGCCGGACAAGCACTTCTTACAACTGTAATTATTTTTTTACTTATCTTTACGTTATTTTTATCTTCTCATAAAAATAAATCTAAAGTTAATGCAAATGCAAATATATCGATTAATTGGGAATCAAACGAGTCAAACATTGAGCAGCTTAGTAAAATCTTGTCCGCATATACATTGAGTCATAATGTGACTAAATTCTCAACTTCAGGTAATAATCACAGTGCCTTTATAAGCACAAGATTCAAGGAGGATGTGAATCTTGATGTTCTAGTTTCAGAACTTAGTAATCAGTTTAATAAGGCTGAAGTTGTAATACTTGAAGATACTATTAACTGGTGATTAAACCATTCCATTGATTTTTCATTGTGCTGAGTAAAGGTGGCAAGTTTCCTCTGAAAATTACTTTAAGTTTACTTGTTGTTTTTTCCTTTGTAATTTTTTTTTCTTATAGCAAAGAGCGTATAAGAGAGGAAATTTATCTAGTTATAGATGGTTTTCCATGGAGCGATTTTGGAGTGTCTGGCCTTCCGGGTTTATACGGAAGGTCAAATATGACCGAATTTGGAGATTCTTGGGCTCAAATTGGTACTACTCTATTTCTAGAGTCAGGAAAAAATATTCTCTCCAAAATTCCCGGTATGGCATCTTTTTGGTTTGCTTCAAATGATTTGCCGAATATTAAAATTGATATTAAATTTAAACACCTCTCTTCTTTGAGGAAAGATCGAGAAGAGGCTCTAGCAAAAGGCATCTTATTGTCTAAAACCAAAGTGCCTTTTGACGGGTTATTCAATGGTCAAAAAATTAAAGGTAAGTTAAGAATTAAAGGAGACTTAAATGATCACTGGAGATCAGAGAAAAGGATGAGTCTTAAAGTTGATTTAGATTCAAAGTCAGCTTTAGTTCTCGGAATGAAAAGTTTTTATATACAAAAACCGGAATCAAGAGCATTCCCCCATGATGCACTTTTTCAAGAACTTACTCATTCTCTGGGTATTCTATCGACAAGACATAAATTTTCTAATGTAACTTTTAATGGATTAGATTGGGGTGTCATGGATATTCAAGAATCTTTCAGTAAAGAGTTGATTGAAAAAGGAAAAAGAAAAGATTCAATAATTCTTAAATTGGATAACGAATCGGTAAATTGGCGACTTGGATCTTTTATTGATAGATCTACAAAAGGGTATCTTGGATATTCCCATCTTATTTCAAGCATAAATAAAAAAAATAAATATTTAGAATCAAACTCAAATCAATTGCTTTTATCTAATACTCTCTTCGATATTGAAACTAAATCTTATTCTCTTTTGGATAATCCAAAACTTGCAAAACTTGCTTTATCTGCTTTAATTTGGGGAGATATACATGTATTGATGGATTCTAATGTGAGGTACTATATAAATCCCTACACTAACTTACTCGAACCTATAAGTTCTGATCAGAGCCATTTCAGGTTAAGGGTTGATAATTATGAGACAGTAATGATGCCGAACTTTTTTTATCATGCTCTAAATGAAACAAAACGAAATGGCTTACTGTTGAACTACTTAAATGAGATTCAAAATGCAATTATAAATTTGCAAAAAAAATATGATTCTTTAAAGTCAATATTTCCCAATGACTCCCATCCTGACTTTGAAATTTTATTTTCAAATTTTAAGCTTTTAAAAACATCTATTGAGAATGATTATGATATTAAGTTATATGATCCTTACCTTCAATTTACTCGACTTGAAAAGAAGTTGACTCCGTTTGAATGGGCAGAATATGTTGAAGATTTTGTAGTTGTTAATCTTCGTGATGACGGGAAGGTGACTGTAAAAAACCTTATGCCTGAGGATATAGTTATTCATGAGATTTTTTACAACGGTAAAAGATTTTTAGATGGCGAGGTTCAGCTAGCAGCTTCAAGCAAAAATGATGTAAGTATTTTTGAATTTAAATTAAATCAAGATATATATAAAGAGGAAAAAGTTTATATTGAGACCTCTTTAGGAGGATTAAATAAAGTAACAGAAAACCAATATTTGTTGCCAAATCCAAAACTTTTTCTTAATTCAACGACAAATAAGAAACATCATAGATTTAGAGATGATATTTTTATATCAGAGCCTACTCATTTGCGCGGTACTGTGATAATTGATCCTGGCACAAAATTTACTTTTGCAGAGGGTGCATCTTTATCAATAGAAGGAACATTGATTGCCAAAGGATCAATAACCAATCCTATTATATTTTCAGCAAATGATAAGAGTTGGGGTGGTTTTTATGTGCTATGCAAGAATAACTCTGAAGCATTTCAAGTTGATATAGAAAATGTTCTATTTGAGAAAGCGAGAAATTTTTCTCGCGATAGTATTAATCTAACAGGCGCATTTAATATATATAACTGCAAATCAAAAATTTCCAAATCGATTTTCAAAAATAACTATAGCGAAGATGCGCTTAATATAGTTGCTTCTCAAGCAGAACTTGATCAATTGCAGTTTGTTTTAACGCCCTCAGATGCTTTAGATGTTGACCATTCGCAAATTGTAATTTCAAATATTTCATTAACGGATATAGGTGGTGATGCAATTGATATATCAGGTACAAATCTAAATATGACGGATGCTACAATTCAAAATGTTCAAGATAAAGCAATATCAATAGGAGAGGACAGTTTTGCTACTCTAAAAAATTTAAAAATTAAAGAAATTGGCACAGGAGTTGCAGTAAAAGATGGAAGTAAATGTGAAGTTCAAAATGTTTCAATAAAAAATTCTAAAGTTGCTGCCTTAATGACATATAAAAAGAAAAGTTTTTATTCATCTCCATCACTAGAAGTTAATGATCTTACTCCAAATAATGCGAATATTATTCGCCAGTATGGAAGTTTTTTGAAAGTTGATGGTCATGAGTTCCCTGAGACTAATATAGATGTAGAAGAGCTATATAGCACGGTTATGAAAAAATGAAAGAGTTTAGAAAAGAGATTAAGATAGTCATCCCGTCCTCTGTTTCGGAATATCTAGCTGCAAAGTTAAAGACTATTTCATTTCTTTCAAGGCAATGGCCATCAAGATTTGTCCATACTATATACTTTGACGATCTAAATCTTAAATCAGCTGAAGAAAATTTGGCGGGTATAAGCAAAAGATTTAAGTCGAGGATTAGGTGGTATTCAATTTCAGGTTTAGCTCACGAGACTCCTAGCATTTTGACTTTGGAGAGGAAGATAAAAGTGTCATCCTTGGGTATAAAAGATGTTGAAGAAAAAAAATTCACTATTGATTATAAAAATGATTATTTATCTTATAAAAAAATTACAACTGCTTTTCATACTTTTCATAAATCTTATGGGGCAATTATTCCTTCTGTTTACGGAACATATAAAAGAGATTATTATCATTTACCTGGGTCAAGTGTAAGGTTAACTATTGACAGTGAAATAAACTTTTATAATCCTGACGAATCTGATTCTCCAATACCATCATCAAAGTACGAGTGGGAAAAAAATATTATTGAGCTTAAATTTTCACCAGAGGAGCACTCCCTGGCTAAAATTTTTCTGAATATTATTGGACAAAGGCCCTCAAGGAACTCTAAGTATTTAACAGGGTTGTCAATGTTTAACAAAGTAAAGTATTTCTGAAATTTCAAAGAGTATGCTGACTATTAATCTACAGTGAAAATAAACCTCTTTTTGTGTGGTAATATCGAATGTCAAAGTTTGGACTAATCATTGCATTAAGTTATTTATTGTTCAGTGCAATATATATCACCTTAATACCTTATTTTGACATTCCAGATTTCGAAATAAGAAATGAGAGAATTTTATCCGGTCAAGTGTCAAATTTAGACATCACTAAATACATATATCCAGATGATTTTAAAGTGGATTATGAATATTGTCAGTACTCTGCTGGAACGGGGAGCTTAACTTCAGATATTTCGCTGGATTGCATTGATAAAAATTTAGAAATATGGTTTAGTAGGTGGATATTCAATTTAATAATCTTTCTACCGTTATTAATTCTTGGGTTATTTAATAACAAAATATCTAACATGGGATTATTTTCCAGGAATTATCTCAAGAATAGTCAGAAAATAAATGCAATCTCTCTTTCTGTGTTAACCCCAAGTGTGATATACCTTTTATCAGGGATGACAAATGAGGGTTTTTTGTTAATGATCGCGATGATGTTAATATTGGCAATAGAGAATATTGTACTTTTGATTGCTTTAGGTTTTCTTTTGATGTTTCTTGATCATGGCTTGTTTATGGTTTATGTGATTTTTATAGTATTTTATTATTTGGTTAATTTTTCCAAAAGTTTTCCAACTCGATTTAAGATAGGCATCACAATCACTTTTCTTGCGTCGATTTATTTATTTAATTTGGAAATAATGAATTTCCTATCTAGTTTAGGAATCCAGTCTAAATTTAGAGAGGTATATTTAGCAAATTTAGATAAATTATCATATGAAAATTCATGGAATATATTTAGGCCAGTATTTACCTTCCTAACAATGATTTTTTCTACAGCTTATGGGATGAAGTCAATCTTTCTTTACATTGCTTTTTTGGTTCTCATTTTAATAACCTTGTTCGGGAGTAGTAGAATTCGACATTCTATTAAAGAATCCGAGTCGAGTGAATCCATGATTGGTTTTTCTGCAGCTCTTATAACGATAGTCGTATTTGTTTTTCTCTCGCCTAATCACGCTTACGGAAAGTACTATCTCTTTCTAATTCCTTTCTTTATTTATCACTTACTTAACTATCTAAATAGAAAACAAGTTTTCATATTTCTCTTTTTAAGCAATATTCTCCTCTTGCTAAATGTGGGATTTTTTTATGTCTAAAATTTCTGTTTCAATAGTAAGTCATGGTCACGATATTTTTTTAGAAAATTTATTGAATCAGATTTCTTTATTTAAAGAGGTTGAAGAAGTAATCTTAACTCACAATTTAACAAAGAGCACAGAACTAAGATTAGCCTCTTCATATCCCTTTCGTTTGATCGAAATCCAAAATTCTGATGTACTTGGTTTCTCAAATAATCACAATAAAGCCTTTTTGAAATCATCCGAGAAATATTTCTGCATTCTAAATCCTGATGTAGTTTTTGAAGAAAATCCATTCCCACCTCTGCTTCAAGCATTGAAAGATAATAAAGTGGGTCTAGTTGCGCCTTTAGTACTCAATTCAGAAAAAAAAATTGAGGATAGTGCTCGAAGTTTCCCTTCAATATCTTCACTGGTGTTCAAACTTTTTAAGAAACAGAGTCTAAGGAATGTTGCTAATTTTTCTTCAGGTTGTAAAGAGGTTGATTGGTTAGCAGGAATGTTTCTACTAACTCCTCGACGTATATTTAAAATTCTCAATGGGTTTGATATTAAATTTCACTTATACTATGAAGATGTTGATTTGTCATTAAGATATTGGAAAGCTGGTATGAGAGTTTGTATTCATAATGACATACACATAATCCATGACGGCCAAAAAGATAGCCATAAAAAAATTAAATTTTTCTTAATGCATTTGAAAAGTCTTTTAAGGTTTTTTATTAAACATTATGGAAGATATCCCAGGGACCACAAAAATGATTAAATTTCTTGCCAATAAATTCTTGCGATTTCTAGCTAGATTCCGTTTTGTTTTATTCATAGTTTCTTTATTTTCATCAAATAATAAAACTAAAGTTTTAAAATCAAAGAAATTTTCTACACTCTCTTTAATTGTAACAAAGATTGCAAGGTATTCCTCTTGTAACCAATCATTGATTCGACGAGTCAAAATAAGTGATAAAAATTTTTCTTTTAATATGGATCTTGATATTTATGAATTCACCCAGTCGGAATACTTTTTTGGTTTATCTAATAATTAGGAAAACTTGAATTGAATATCAACCCACTTAACAATGGAGGGGCATCTTTTAATGATTTTCCTGATTCTTTGATTAACTCATTTTCTTCCCATGATTGGACTAGTACAGAAGTTGAGGTTTTTACTTTAGATCATGTTTTTCATAATCAGGGTTTAACGAGTGTTGATATAATAAAAATTGACGTAGAAGGTTTTGAGATACCAGTAATAGTGGGTGCAATTGAATTAGTTAAGGTTTATTTACCTGATCTGTATGTTGAAGTTTCCTCTAATTCTTCAAAGGTGGACTCTGTACTATCAATATTACCCTCATCATATAATGCATTCTATCCTGATGGAGTAATTTACTATCGTGGCGATCCTGTAAGAAATGATATGTTGTTTTCTTCCATTAATACTCTTTTAGTGTGAATAAGATCGGCATTGTTGGTTTTTCAGGTTTTATAGGTAAAGAGATTTGCGATTTCCTACAAAATAAAGATTATGAGGTTTTTTATTTTGGTCGTTCACCATCACTGGTCCCTCAAAAATCAAAATTTTCATATTTTTCTCATGACAAACCAATTGATAATTACAACCTTCTAAAAAAATGTGATGTAGTTATATATCTAGCGGGAGTTTCTGAATACAATAATAGTTTGTCAATTCCAAAAAATCTATACTTCAAATCAATAAACTGCGATCTAACTATAGATTTTGCTCGTGCAGCTATTAGTGTTGGTGTTAAACGTTTTATTTTTATCAGTTCTATTAAGGTTAATGGGGAAAAAACTGATATTGGTCAGCGATTTTCTGAAAAGGATATACCAGCACCTGAAGATGCTTATGCTCAATCTAAGTTAGACGCCGAAAGAGGCTTGCTAAGTCTTGCTGCTGGTACTGGGATGGAAGTTGTAATTATTCGCCCTCCTTTAGTTTATGGCCTTGATGTAAAAGGGAATTTTGGGATGCTAATCAATTATGCTAGAAAAGGTATACCACTTCCCTTAGGCGCCATAAATAACAGACGCTCTTTAGTCTCTCTGGGTAACTTAGTCGATTTAATAGCTACATGTATTGATCACTCTGAAGCTGCTAATCAGATTTTCTTGGTTGGAGATGGAAATGATTTATCTACAACTGAGTTGATGCGAGGTATCGCCAAAGCTGCCATGGTTCCGTCTCGCTTGATACCCGTCCCAGTGTATTTTTTGGAGTTAACAGCATTTCTTTTAAGAAAAAAAATGATCTCTCGAAGAGTTTTGGATTCACTACAAGTTGACATAACTAAAGCTAGAAATTTACTTGGTTGGTCTCCTCCATTTTCAGTAGAAGAGGGACTTCGTAGTTGTTTTAAGGTTAAAAAATAGTACTTATAAAGTAAATGATTCGGTTTTTCGATATTTTTTTTTCGCTTATTGGAATTTCTTTAGCATTTCCTATCTTATTAGTAATTCTTATTGTAAGTATGTTTGATACAGGTTCACCAATTTTTAGACAAAAGAGAGTTGGACGAAATAAAACTACATTTATTCTTATAAAGTTTCGCACCATGCCCAAGGGTACAAAGTCTTTAGCTACTCATTTACTAACCAATAGTAATGTAACTCCCTTTGGCCGTTTCCTTCGTAGGACAAAATTAGATGAATTGCCCCAACTCCTGAATGTTCTTAAAGGTGAAATGAGTATGGTTGGACCACGCCCTAATTTATTAAATCAGATAGAGTTGATTAACGAAAGAGAGTTATTAGGTGTATACGATGTTCGACCAGGCATTACTGGCCTTTCACAAATCAATGGAATAGATATGGCTAATCCTAAGTTGTTAGCTAAAACTGATGCTCAAATGATCTCAAATATGTCGCCAGCTAATTATTTTAAATATATTTTTCTAACGATTACTGGTATGGGTCAGGGCGATAAAGTTCGCCATTAAAATTTATTAATTGCCTATTTTGATTTATGATTAGTCCTGATGCCCTGAAATTAATGCAAATAAATCAAATTTAACTTAAGATATTCACATTGAGAATATCCATAAATACATGAAATGATTCTTATTCAATTAAGACCTTTATAAGGAGAGTCTTATTTGAAAGTTAATTTTTTGTTTTGAATTTATTAAATGAAATAATAATTATTCACACTATAATTCTTCAAAGTCTCCGATAAGTTACCCATGAAAGACATACAGTTAAAATTAAAAATATTATGAAACAAAGATCTAACAATGATGAAATTGATATTTTTCCTTTTCTTATTACTCTTTGGAAAAATAAGTTCACATTATTTGCTATAACTTCTGCATTTGTATTCATTGCGTTTGGCATAAATTTCCTTTTCTCTCAAACTTACCAAGCATCTGTGAAAATTTCTCCGCCAGGTCAGTCACTTGTTTTTGAGCTGGCAAAATTTAATTTCATTCAAACTAAACCTTGGTATGGAGAATACGAAACTATAAAAATACCCTTGTCTCAGAGCGTTTATGAAGAATTTTTACAAACCTTAGAATCTGACTTATTGATTGAAAAGTTTATAAAAAATTACGAGTTAGATGGGAAGTATGAATTTATTATAGAAAAATCTAAAGGTTACTCAAATAATGGTAGAGTATTAAATTTTCAATATAATGACGCTAGTCTTGCCGCAGAATTAGCTAACAATTTTATTCAATTTGCTATTGAGCAGTATCGAGCTGAAAGACTAAAGTCATTTATTGCTATTAAAAAGCAGTATTTAGATACTCAAAAAAGTCTGAAAGATGCTTTAATTGCAGAACAGAAAATAAATTTAAATTATCATACTTCCAAACTGGAAGAAGCCTTAAAAATTGCTCAAAAGTTAAAAATTGAACATCCTTTGAATAACTATTCTTCGAATAAATTTGACAGTTCACATGAAGGTGATTATGTGAAGGAATTAAGATACCTTTATGCGCAAGGCATAAATGCTTTAAATGCTGAGATTAAAAACCTTCAAGAATCAAAGATCTCATCAACCAAATTGTTAAAATTGCAAAATCATATCCTTTTTATCAACTCACTGTCATTAGAGACTGCAAAATTTTCACCTGTGACTATCACAAATTTTGCAAAAGTCACAGAAAACCCTTTTAATCCCAACAGGAATCGAGTAGTTATCTTATCTGCCATCATTGGTTTTATTGTTGCTGTGATTTTCATATTTTTTCGAAAAGAATTTATTAATTTAAAAGAGAATTTTTAAATGTCTTTTTAATAAATATTATTTCATCTATCTTAATTAGAAATCTTATCTATTAATGTCTTTAATTGATTTAAATCAAAGTTTTAGAAGGTATGCTTTTATTGCGCTTGGCTTTCTGATGCCATACTCAACCGCATCAATATCGATTTTACTAATACTTCTGAGCATTGCTGTACTTGTTGATAAATCAAGTTATCAGAGATTATATGAAAATCTTAAGACAGGATATTTTCAATCATTCTTTTTATTTTTTTTACTTCATATAGTAGGTTTTCTTTGGCTTAATGTAGAGTCCATAAATTGGCATAAATCTTGGATGATCTGGATAATTCCAATTCTTGCAGTGGCAGTCGATCATGAGACTGCGAGGAAGGGTGTCTTTGCCTTTCTAATAAGTATGTTGTTTGCTGAAATTTATGTTTATTACAATATTTTCAGTATCTGGGAAGACTATCTTAGGGGTGCATATTTTAGTGAAATGCTCCCGATGAGTCATGTAAATTACAACCCCTTTTTAGCCATTTCTATTGGATTTTTATTGACAATATTACTATCAAGGAGAAATAGTAACTGGAAAATTACTTTAATTGGAGTCTTAGTTCTCTTGACTATGGTTATAAATATGTTTCTTACTGGCGGTCGAGCAGGACAAATTAGTTTTGTTTATGTATGGATTGCAATATCCTTCTTTTTCATCAAAGAAAACAAAAAACTCCTGATTGCAATGATAATGTCTTTAATCTTAATTTTAATTACCGCTTGGAATACGAGCCCAGTTTTTAAGAATCGAGTTAGTGGTGGTATCGATAGAATAACACTTTATCAAAAAAGTATTGATAGTAAATCCACCCAAGAAGATTTGTATAATCCAGTTGGTTTAAGACTTCATTGGTATGAACATTCCATTAAATTATTCACAAATAGTCCTATTTACGGTCATGGAACTGGCTCGTTCGAGAATAAATTCAAAAATTATGCCGATCAAAGTGAAGGGTTGATTCTCAAGACATCCAATCCACACAGTTATCATATACTTATACTATTTCAGTTTGGTTTGATTGGCTTGATAATTTATCTAAATATTTTTATTCAACAGATAAGAGCTGCTTATTCATTACGTAAAGATTATGAGTTTCGAGCAATGGCTTTTATATTTCCACTTTTCTTTATTTTAATTAATTTCTTCGATTCTTACTTATGGAGTCATCAAACTCAAGCAATTTTTGCTTATCTTTCCACTAT
>Ga0181565_10002058_pt1 | contig 15406 bp, 10 predicted proteins | sample 101ome_16_FD_129661 | JGI IMG/M metagenome (GOLD analysis project Ga0181565, IMG submission 129661) | Coastal salt marsh microbial communities from the Groves Creek Marsh, Skidaway Island, Georgia - 101401AT metaG (megahit assembly) | ecosystem: Environmental > Aquatic > Marine > Intertidal... | reverse complement strand
GGCTTATTTGTAGATTGATTAACAGTACCAACCATACTATCATATTGCTGATATACCCATTGTTTACTCGCTATATTTGGTAACTGCAATATTTTCTTTGTGGTAGACTCCCACTCTTCTTCATCTAAATCTTGAATATTGTTTAAGTCAAATTTTTCGATTTCGGAGAAATAGGCAGGTTCTTTCCATGTTCTGTTATATACAGGTGCACCGCCACCTAAAACTAAAGATTGCGCAGGAATATCTGCCTCTAATGCACCATTCATGTAGTAACGGACATTACCAGTATCTGTAACTTCGCCTATATGAGCATAAGTAAGATCCCACTTTTCAAATATTTTTTCAATCTCTGATTCCTTACCCTTCTCTACAATTACCAACATTCGTTCTTGGCTTTCACTCAGTAATAATTCCCATCCTTTCATATCGGATTGGCGCATTGGAACTTTATCTAGATGAATATCCATCCCAACATTAGTTTTTGCACTCATCTCACTAGTACTGCAAGTGATACCCGCGGCTCCCATATCCTGCATACCGACAACTGAGCCCGTTTCAATAATTTCCATGGATGCCTCAAGAATAAGCTTTTCCCAGAATGGGTCTCCAACTTGAACAGAAGGCAAATCATTAATACTGTCTTCGCTCATATCCTTACTTGCAAAGGCCGCACCATGGATTCCATCCTTTCCTGTGGCTGAACCAAAAATATACACCGGATTTCCCGGTTGCCCTGCACCTGCAGAAATATTCTTTCCTACTTCAACAATTCCTACGCTCATTGCGTTAACAAGAATATTTTGCTCATAACAGTCATCAAAATACACCTCTCCACCTACGGTAGGGATACCAAAAGCATTACCATAGTCGCCGATACCTTTAACAACACCTTTTACTAACCATTTAGTCCTTTCCGAATCAATATTTCCAAATCTCAAAGAGTTTAATTGAGCTATTGGGCGAGCTCCCATAGAGAAGATATCTCTATTGATTCCACCTACTCCAGTGGCAGCTCCTTGATAGGGTTCAATTGCGCTTGGATGATTATGACTTTCAATTTTGAAACAACATGCCAATCCGTCACCAATATCTACTAATCCAGCATTTTCCTCTCCCGCCTCAGCTAACATCTTAGTTCCCTCTTTAGGAAGGGTTTTCAACCAAACGATTGAATTTTTATAACTACAGTGCTCACTCCACATCACAGAAAAAATTGATAATTCTGTAAAATTTGGTTCACGACCTAAAATGTCGCAGATATGATCATATTCTTCAGCAAGCAGACCTAATTGCTGAGCTTGCTCTAATAAAGAGGAATTCATTAGTGCAAAAATAAGTTCTTCAAGTCAGAACTCAGACCTAAAATATTGCTTAGTTACTAACGCAGTAATAACACTGCACCTTTTACGGTTTTTCTTCGGTATCGATCACCTACTTTTTGTTGATATCTGTAAATAAACGGGTATAAGCCTTCCTGACATAATTCTCCATTGGCATCACCATACCATTTATAGTCACCCGATCTTTCGCTATCAAAAATCAATTCGCCCCATCTATTAAAAATTTGCAAAAGTACCGGTTCAATGTCTCTACCAAGAATTTCAAAATACTCATTACGTCCATCTCCATTTGGAGTAAAGGCATTTGGCATAAAAATATCACAATAACCATCTGAAACAATAACTTCCATGACATCTCCGGCAGTACCACAAAAGTTAGATACTGCAACCGAATAAAAACCCGGTTCAGTGACATAAATTACAGTATCATTACTTCCATTAGACCATGTAATAGTGGCATTTGGCCAGTATTGTTTTAGTTGCAAAATTTGACCTTTACAAATCAATGTGTCCTCAGGTAGATTCGCAATTGGTGTTAGCTCATAACCAACATTAATTGTATCTCTGCTAATACAACCTAAATTATCAACTTCAGCCCAATATAATCCTGGTTGATCAATAGGCCTTGGATTATCTGTACCACCATCTTCCCATTGTAACGTACCTGGTGCAGTAACTGCAAGTTGAAAATTATCGTTATCGCAAATAATGGTATCCCTACCCAGAGAAAATTTTGGTTTTTCATAAACAATAATTGTTTGTTCTGAAGAATCTTTACAAAACGAATCGTTCACAACATATTTTACTGTATGTGTTCCAAATGTTCCAGGTTGGTATAAAAATCCTGAAAAAGTTCCCGATGTACTTGAAAATGTACCATTGGGATCAGCGGGATTCAACAATGCTGAATTTCCACCTTCACAGGTAGTGCCAGGCAAGCCAGTAAAAGAAGGATCAACATTTGGTTTCACATTTATATAAACTGTATCTTTCGATTTACAGCCTTCAGGACTTTCTGCCTCATGGATTATAGGATAAACACCAACAGCCGAATAAGAGTGCGTAATTTGCTTTAATACTGAGGTTGTACCGTCACCTAAATCCCATGAAAACTTGGTTAAACCAGGAAATACATTATCGAAAATAAAAGAATTTGAACTAAAACATTGTATCGAATCATTGATATCAATACCACTTGAAGGATTATCGATTACACGAATGTACAAAGAAGCCGTGTCATCACAACCAGTCCTTACATTATCGTAATACGTTTCTGCACGATATCCAATTTTATAAATACCTGGATTCGGAAATGATTTTACTGGTTTTGGCAATGTCGACGAATCAGTAGGAGTCCAATACCATGTTCGTGTGTAAGCAATTTTAGGAAGATTGATTAACGATGTATTATCTGCAAATTGAAATAAATTACCCTCCAGACATTGAGCAAGTTGGTTATTTTTTTCTATGGGCCTACTAATTGGTCTGGGAATAATTTTAACCGGCTTATCATTTTTGGTGTAATTATCGGTACATCCGTAACTTGGAGCAGCCACGAGCATTACTTGATAATTCCCTCCTTCATTGTAAGTGTAGGTAATATCTTTACCTTGTTTTGTGTTACCATCTTTTAGAACCCAAGTGTAGGTAATTCCAGAAAAGTTTGTTTTTGATTTATTGGTAAATGTTACGGTATTAGTTTTACTACAGCTATCATCAACAACAAAATCAAAATCAAGTTCAATATTATACGTAGTAAAAGAGAAAGAGGCATAAGAACTAGTAAGATAATCTGGGCTCGAGGCACCATCATGTTCAAATATGCTTACATAATAAGTAGTATTGGGCTTTAAGTTCTTTAATTCAAAATTGGTGGTAATGTTGTTATAGGAAACATAATTTCCGGATCCAATTTCATCACCTGCAGTAAAATCAGAAAAGGCGGTATAATTTGTACCATCAACAGGAACCTCATCTACCGCGGAACCCTCTTTTACTATTGCCATCCTCCAACCTCCGTCGCCATTAGTCCAGCTGATTACCGCAGAAACACAAGTAATTGTGCCTGCTTTTGGGTTAGAGGGTGCTGATGTAGGCTCACCTGCTTTTAATGCAAATGCACTAACAAAAAACAATAAATAGAGTACCCATTTTCTCAGCATCACACAAATATACAATTTCCTTATTTCTTTAGACATGAAAACCCTTTAAATTGTGGTATTTCAATTGGGAAAAATTATCTCTCTACCATCGATTAATGGCTTATTCATTAATCGTAGGAATAATTGACACAAAGTAACAACATCCTTAAGGCAATATTGTTCAATCCTTTGGAGATCCTTATCGTTGTAATAAACATCTGCCACCATTGACCCATCAATATCATCTTTTGGTGTTGGAATCCCGAATAAGTTTGCCAATAATTCAAGCGATGTGTAACTCTTGTAATCTCCAAATTTCCAAAGTTCCATTGTATCTAGATGATTTATTTCCCAAGGTTTCTTACCTGCATTATCCAGCAGCAACGGCAATTCCACCCCATTTACTAGCATCCTTCTAGACAAATAAGGAAAATCAAACTCTTTTCCATTATGAGCACATAACTTTGAACGATCAGTACTAAAATATACTTTGAGTAGTTGAGCGAAATCTTTCAATAGCTTTTTCTCATCATCTCCAGTAAATGCTTTTAATCGCAATTTTGGCGAATCAGGGAACCCCGTAATAATACCAACACAAATGCACACAATCTTTCCAAACTCTGCATAAATTGCAGATCTGTCGTACATGTCTGAAGGAGTTATATTTTCCTTAACTAATGATTTAGATTTCTTATCCCACAAATACTTCCAATCCTTAGGCATAGCTTTATAAGACGGGTATGCTGGGACTGTTTCTATGTCTAGAAATAAGATCTTATTAAAATCAATATTTTGAAGCATTTGCATCAGAGAATATACGTTACAAGTATTGGACAAAGTTAGGACATGCGGAAAACTTATTTTTCAAATTGGTATGATTTATATGAATTTCGCATCTAGTTTTATGGAAAACATTCGCGTTAAACGCAAAAAACCTTCAGCTCTTCCAAGTATTTTAAGCTTGGCCTCAGTAATGTTCATTCTAGGATTATTAGGAGTGAGCATCATAGGATTTAATGGTCTTGGAAGGTATTGGCTAGAAAATAGTAGCGTGGATGTCTATTTCCATTCTGACGTTAGCGAAGAATACGTGAAAGACTTCCAAAAACAGATGGAGAAAAAAACGTGGGTACGAGATGTTCAATATGTAAGTAAAGAGCAGGCTGTAAAAGAAATGGGAGAAAAATATGATCCTAATTTTATGTCTTATGTAGAAACAGTTTCTCTTCCCTTAAGTATAGAGATTTACCCAAAAGCAGAGTATGCAAATACGAAGTTTCTTTCTGACATCAGCCACTTTTTCAGACAAAATACAAAAGTTGAGGATGTTATTTTTCAAGAGAATTGGCTCACTTCAATAACGGCAAATTTAAAACGTGTTCAGTACTTTTTTGGTGGCTTTGCACTGATTATGATTATAGTTTCGATTATATTAATTCAAAGCTCCGTTCGTTTGGGGATTTTTGCAAATAGACACACCATAAAAAGTATGCAACTTGTAGGAGCGACGAATGGATTTATAATTCGGCCATTTGTGTCAAAATTTATTGGATACTCAATGATTGCGTTTCCGATGGCAGGAGGGTCTATAGCGGCTATTTTTTGGGGGCTCCCCTATTGGATGAAAGGTGAACTAAAAATGCTTAATTCATTCAATCAACATATTGATTTAAACTTATTAGGGATTCTTTCAATTTCTATTGCTATTTTTGGAATTGTTTTAGCAACTTTAACAAGTTGGATAAGCACAAGGAAATTCCTAAAAACAAAAATTGAAAATCTGTACTGATGAGCAAGAAAAATAAATCAAAAGTTGAAACGAATAATAAACCTAAAGAAGTTCGTGAACTACTATTTACCAAAGAAAATTATTACTTAGTGATTGCAAGTATTTTAATTGTGATCATTGGATTTATGTTAATGAGCGGTTCTGAAGGTGATATTTACGACTTCAGAAGAATTACTCTTGCCCCTATAGTTGTTATTATCGGTTTTATTCTTGGCATTTACGCGATTTTCTATCGTAAGAAATGACTCTAATTGAAAATGTAATTCTTTCTGTTGTTGAAGGAATTACTGAGTTTTTACCAGTGAGCAGTACGGGTCACTTGATTATGTTTCAAAAGTGGCTAAATGTAAATGACGCCAATATTGATACCTACATAATCAGTATCCAATTTGGAGCAATTTTGGCTGTGGTTGGGTTATACTTTAAGCGATTCTTCAATAAAAATTGGATTAAATTTTATACGAAGCTCTTTATTGGTTTCATGCCTGCGGCTGTTTTAGGATTATTATTTGACGACTTTTTGGAAACTTTATTAGGCAGTGGTGTAGTTGTAGGGGTTATGCTTATTGCCGTTGGAATTCTTCTTTATTTTATCGAGGATATTTTTAAGCCAGGTACAAAAACGGTTGACTCAATGTCATGGAAAGACAGTTTAATCATAGGATTTGCTCAAACCATTGCCATGATACCAGGAACAAGCAGAAGCGCCGCGACAATCGCCGGAGCACTTGGTTGTAAATTATCGTTGAAGGAAGCAACAGAATTTTCATTCTTTCTTGCGATACCTACTTTAACTGCGGCATCGTTTTATAAGGTTTTAAAAAACTGGGAGACACTATCAGCAACCAACATTAGTGATATTGCACTTGGAAATATCTTGAGCTTCTTCACAGCTTTATTAGCGGTGAAGTTTTTTATTCAGATGGTTCAAAAGCGTGGGTTTAAGTTTTTTGCCATCTATCGTATAATTATTGGTTCTGCTTTCTTGCTCACATTATATTTGTAATGTGCAGAATAAAAGGAGTCTAATATTTCTAATATCATTTCTTTTAATTGGTTCAACTTTTTGCCAAAGTAATACCAAAATTGGTCGTGTTAAATATTCAGGAGGTGGCGATTGGTACAGCAGTAAAACGGCGTTGAAAAATCTATCTACCTTTTGTAATATTCATTTAAAAACAAATATTGATACGCAAGAAGAAATTGTAGATGTGGGGTCAACTGACATATTCTATTATCCATTTTTATTTCTTACTGGGCATGGTAATATCATTTTCAGCGAGGCAGAGGCATTAAATCTTCGAGAATATTTAATAGGTGGAGGTTTCCTTCACATTTGCGATAATTACGGACTAGATCCATACATCAGAAGGGAAATGAAAAAGGTATTCCCTGAATTAAGTTTTCAATTAGTTCCTTTAAATCATTCAGTTTATAACAAGGAATTTAAATTCCCCCAAGGGTTAATTAAAATACATGAACACGATGCTAAACCGCCTTTAGGTTTTGGCCTTTTTTGGGACGGGAAGTTAGTTTGCTTTTACGATTATGAATGCGACCTAGGAAATGGATGGGAAGATGCAGAGGTTTATAATGATTCCCCTGAAAAACGAAGAAAGGCACTGGAAATGGGGGCTAATCTCATTTCTTATGCCTTTCGCGGTGAAAATTAAATATTTTCTTTACTGAACTGAATTATTTATGGATCTCACGCACCCAAACGCGAGGTACGCTTCCTTCATAGTAGAATTCACCTTTGTTAGCCTCTTTTTCGGAATTATAACGCTTAACATAAACGTAATAGCTTTTATTTCTCATATCATAGAACTTAAATGCAATTACATCCTTCATATAAAACTGCTTAATCTGCTCATTTGCTTTTTCCTCACTTGAATGCAAACCTGACACTAGGTAATGACCAGGCTCGGGATTCAACTTTGGAATTGGAGGTAATTTAATTCCTGAAGAATCATGACCCAATCCAAAGTTTACCATGTCTTCATATGTTTTAACAATTGCCTCCTTGTAGGTTCTCTCATTTTCCATCATTGCACTACCATCACCATCAAAATCAGATCCAATATCAACACCATCACCTCTAGAACCACCACCAAGGGCAGAAAATCCAATTTTAGCCGTAAATTCATGCATAGGACCTAAAAGACCTCTTTGTTGACCATCAGGAACAGTATAACTGTAACCTACTAGTATATCATCTTGTGGTTTAAACCCTGCATTCACGCCCAATTGAAATAGGTTATTCATCCCAAATCCTAACCAGACCACATCCTTAAAATCTACACTTACATTTCCTTGAAAATATAAGTAGTCCCAATTATACATATTCAAGTGAAAACTGGGTTTAAGCGTGAAATCATCATCAATTGTAGCATTGTAACCTATTAATGCATTTGCTTGAGTCTGTAAATCGTAACCTGCCGCATAATTATAATAAGTATAATCGAAATGTGGTTTAGGTAGACGAGATACTGCAAAACCTCCATAGAATTTCTCTGAACTTAAATACAAAGACGCTCTTAAATCAGCTCTAATAACAGGTGGGCTAAACATTAATGCAGTGATTTTAGCATCATTTTCGTCATAATATACCGCTTTTGTTGCATCAAAATTTTGAGACAAAACACCAGCACTGACTGCGAGATTCAAATTGATATCTGAACCTAGAGGGATTCTATAATCATAAGTAGCATATGCATTGTGCATCTCAGAAAATGCAATATTCTCTTTCATATAATATAGTCCAAATGAAGTATTTTGTTGCGGCAAGGGCATTGCCATATTAAGGACTGTGTGTTGAGGAGAGCCTGGGATATCAGTAAATAGCTTATTGTAGATTATCGTTGCATAACCTTCTTCGCTTTCACCAATGGCCGCAGGAATTAATACTGAACGATCAAGATAAAATTGATCTATGCGTGCTCCCATTTGAGCTACTGTGGATCCAATTAACGTAAATCCACTTATGGCAAGGGTAAAAATACTTTTTCTCATTTTATCTAATCACTTGAATGTAACCTCTGTATGTTTCGTTTGTTTGTCTATTGTTCATGTAGTAGAAATACACTCCATTGGGTAATTCTATTCCATTCATGTCTTTGGCTGACCAATCATTCTGATAATCCTTACTTTCGTAAACACGTCTACCCTGTCGATCAGAAATTATTATATCGTACAAGAATAAATCAGGTATATCGATTAGATTCCAAGTTTGATTTTCACCATCTCCATTTGGAGTGATAATATTTGGAATCTTAACTAATGGAGGATCTATAATGAGCACCGTTACAGAGTCCATATCTTCACACCCGTTAGAATCTAACGCAGTGACATAGAATCTCATTGAATCCACCAATCGTTTCGTTGTTACCACCATACTAGTGCTATCTTCGAGATATTCAGAGGGGGTCCATTTTACATTCGACGCAGCCTTTACCAATCTAAATTCTGCTCTACGACCTCTGTATATAACCGTATCACTATATGCTTTAATATCTGCCGCGGTGTATGCAAAAACTTGAACGCTATCGGTAGACTTACAACGACCTCCATTTATAACTTCAAATTTATATACTCCCGTTACTGAGAACGCCTTACTTCTATTAGTATCTAAATCTACTAACCAAACCACAGAATCACCACCGGAAATCATGAAGGTTGCGCTGTCGCCTTTACAAAGGGGCATACTACCAGTGACAAGTTGCCAATTGGCAACAGGCCTGTCAATTAAAGTATCAATAGATTTAGTTATTGAATCGCGACATCCATTATCACTTTCGATCGTATACTTCACAGAATGTGGACCGGCATTTGAATAATAAGTTTGTGTGATAGTCACATTTGTATCCGCTTCTCCGTTTCCAAAATCCCAGAATCTACCGATAATTGGATTTATTGAAACTGAACTTGTATCGAAGAATCTCACTGTATCTGGGACACACAATCCATTCCAGTCAAATCCGGCGGTTGGTGATGGCACAGTAATTACGGTTAAAGTCGCACTATCTGCACATCCATTTACATTTTGAACAAACAACATTATGTCGAATGTATCTACCTCTGTGTATGAGTGACTATTCCCGACAATAGGTGATTCAATTGTTGTATCACCCCATACCCATTTGGATATATCCAAAGTGTCGTAAGGATCCATACCTAAATTAAAGTCGAACACAAAATTATTACCATTAAAACATTGGATAGAATCATTACCGGATACTAAGGTATCTAACATAAATGACGGATTAGGCACATAGAATGATCTAATTGTTTTTATTATTGAATCTGTACAGCCCGCATCTGAAATACCTTCCATTTTCAACTGGTATGACCCTGGGTTTGGTAATAAATAATTGAAAGCCGTATCATCTTTGATGAATTGATAATCTAAATACCAGTAGTAGGTCATACTATCATCATTTGGATAGGTTTGAATTAACCTTCTTAACTCTGTTGAATCTCCAAAACAAACTTCATTTACATCAAAATCTGGAGTGGGTTTAGGATGAATTCTTATCTGTTGAACAGAATCGCTTAAACACATTTTATCCGAAACCAACCTTAACTGAACTCGGTACAATCCCGGACCAGGATATTGGTAATTCGTTACTGCATTTGAATCATATGTAGGATTTGGTTTTCCAAAATCAAAATTCCAAATATACATATCAATATTACTTGAACCGGTAATACTAGAACTTGAAGCATCAGCACTTAGAGTTTCTCCCTCACAGAAATAATCCAAATCCATATCTATCTTTGGTAATGGAAATATTTCTATATCCTTAACAATCGAATCAATACAACCTACTGAAGTTTCTACAATAAGCTTTACTTGATTTATCCCTTTATGAGCATTTTGGAAAATATGACTTTTATTCACCTTTTCATTTAACACGAATGTGCCTTCATACTCCCAACTCCATTGCTTCATTGTGTTAGTCGGAGAAGGATCAGTTGTACTATTTGTTACAAATAAAGTAGTGTTAGGAGGAGTTTCACATTTATCTAGTGCATCTATTGCTGGTGCAGGACGAGCATAAATTACTAAATCCTGTGTTTCCTCTGCTACACAACCTTTGTTGGTTGTTCTAGTAACTACTACTTTGTAATTACCTGGACCATTAATTGTATTGAAGAAAGTATCGTTACTCGGAATTGGATTCAAAACCGTTTTTGTTGGTTCTGGTGTTAAACCTTGAATTACATAGACTGATTTTGAAACAACATCATTATTAGGATTCCACTGGAAAGTTGCATCATAATTATCAACTGCCCAGAATTTCTCACCGTCACAAATGGTTAAATCATCAAAAGTATCTAAACCATTATTTGGGTATCTGTATACTTCGACAGATTTATAACCTGGAAGCCTTGGTAATATTCCAATCGAAAAGGCCATATTACCCACATCGGGGTTGTTTGTTGCATTCTGAACTTGCAAACTAACAGTATAATTACCCGCCTTATTATAAATGTGATAAGGGTGTTCTGACGTTGCATTCGGATAGGTTACTCCTTTATATTTTGGATTTGTTTCTGCCTCATCTCCAAAGGTCCATAAAAAAGTAGCACCTGCACGATTAGTGGTAAGGTTTGTAAAGAAGATCGTATCACCTTCACATAGTCCCGCTGAATTAAATTCAAAACTAACAAAAGGATCTGCACTACCTAAATTATTTGCACCTCCCAAAAACGAAGCCCCTCCCTTTTTATTACCTAAAACAAAATAACCAATGGTATTTGTGGCACTCGCGGAGATTGACCCCATACGAGAAGTAGTACCTCCTTGTGTTTTCAAAACCCATGCTGTAGCACCGTCGCTATTCAATAGTTGTACATTAGTTGCATCCCAAACTCCATCATCATTTGTGGTAGTATCATAATCAAATGTTAATGAGTAAGCACTCGTAACCGCAGAGGTTTCCTGAGCTCCTACTTCCCAATGGTTCACGCTTGAAATATTTTTTGTATTACTTGGAAGAGCAACACTAAATGCTGGCCCTCCATTTATACAACGAGCATAAAAATATTGGTCTGTAGTCTTTGATGTACTGAAACTATTTAAAGTTACTGGACGATAATCTCCAGTAGTATGTCCAATATGCCATGTATAGGTTTTTGAGGTATTTCCCACATGATGAATAGTATAACCGTTAATTATAAAACTACTATCGTTTCCTCCCGTTACACCAGCGCTTGCTGCAGTATGTAATACTGTGTAGGATGTAACATCGACTAATCCATATTGCAATATCAGACTATCGGTAATTGTAATATTTTGAGATGTCGATGAAATAGTTAATGTTTTACCACTATTTAATCTTAGCTTATCTATGGAAAGTCCAGAAGTTACTCCTTTGATTGTAACATTTTCCGTCACATCCACAGATTCTGCATATGATCCCCCTTCAACTTCGATGTTATCTCCCGAAGCGCAAGAACTCATTGCCTTCCCTATGGTTTTAAACGGTGACCCCGAAGCACCAGTGTTATTTACATCATCACCATTTACTCCATCTACGTAATATGTAGTTTGAGCAAGAGCAAACCCTGTTGTCATAAACATTAAAACAGCAAGGTATTTTTTTATAGTTAACATGATTTTTATTAGACGTTTTATTTATTTGGGATGTGCCCGATTAATTAGCTAAACCTTTTAATATGACAAATTCGTGATTAAAATGGCAAGTCATCATCTGCATTTGATGAATCATTTCCAGACGCAAATGGATCTTCCACCGTCGGAGTTGTTTCGAATGGATCACTAGCAGCACTATCATTCGAATTGTCCGTATTTTGAACTGAAGGTGCAGCCATGCCGGCTGTTCCTGGTCGGTCGACTTTCCAAGCTTTAATATCAGTATACCATCTACTATTGTATTCTCTACTTTCAATATCCATTCCTATCGTGATAAATTCATTCTCTTGAATATTGAATTGGGAAATCTTGTCTCCCCAAACTGAAAAACAAACTTTTTTCGGGTATTGCCCTTGAGTTTCAATGATATAGTCTTGTTTTTTCCAAACTCCGTTTCGACCTTCCCCTGTTTGTAATGGTAGTATTTGTATAACTTTACCTGATAAATCCATAAAACAAAATTAGGCAATTAAGTGCAATTCAAAAAAAACTTACATTCCACCGTCTCCAGAACCATTTTTTAAGTCTTCATTTTTTATTCTGATACCTCGAATATTCGTCTTTTTTGTTTTCACATCTCCGAAGGAGTAATTGAAGTTAATTCTTACCCCCCACATATTTAATACTCGTTCAGAATATAAATTAAACGATTGTCCTTTATTTTCTGTTTTCAATGTCACACGAGGCGTAAAAGGATTATCTAAACCTATGCCCAACCCGCCTTTACCTTCGTTAAATGTTCTTTTTATACCAATCGTATGGAACATCCAATTTTGACTATAACCTTGTAGAGAAAACTGAGGTGCATTTATCCTTGAAAAACCTTCAATAAGCCAGTTTTCATTTATTGAATAATTCCCTCTTAACCCAATTACATATGTCCAACCACTAGCAGAAACACCTGCTACAGCACCTGTATCTATCGTACTCGAAATATTAACATATCCTATTCCCCCATTCAAAAATAACATCCATCCCTTTCCTCTGAAATTAAGGTTTAAGTCCATTCCATTTTGAATATTCTTTCCAATATTAGAATATGTTGTCACGTATACTCCAGAAGAGTTAATATACCTGTATGTTTCAATTGCGTTATTCAACCTTTTGTGATAAAAGTTTAGCCCAAAACCACCAACTTTGGTATAATTTCCAAATGAAAATTCGTAATTCTCAGAAATCTCTGGATCCAACAATGGGTTTCCAACGGTAATATTTACCGGGTTGCTATAGTTTACGTAAGGGTTCAAAAATGTTAAACTCGGCCTCTGAATACGCCGGTTATAATTTAATCTTAAATAACCACCGACACCAATAACTCTAGATAATGAAATACTTGGCACCCAATTGTAATAAGGTTCTCCTGTAAATGTATTTTTTCCTACAGTTTCAAAAGTACCTTTATTGATATTCCCGCCAAACTCAGTTGCTTCAAAGCGCATTCCAAACCGTGCGGAATATTTTTTTAAAAATTTATAAGTAATTTGAGAATATCCAGCATAAACATTTTGGTAATAACCAAAGCCATTATTTAATATTTCATTTGGGACAAAGGTATTTTTTGCAAAATCGAAGCTATCGAAATGATAATTAGAGGTAACCCATCTTAAAACAGTTTTTAATCCTGTTTCGAATAGTAACTCTTCAGATATTGAATTAACCCAATCCATCTGCAATGAGAACTCTTTATTACTATTATTATTCAAACTATGTTCCTGGAATGATAGATTGTCTAAACTATTAAAGCGCAATGCGTCATAACCATCACCACTGTTACCATCGGTTAATAATCCTGCTATTGCAAATTCATTTTTTGGATTTTTACCTTTGATCCTATAATCAAATCCAAGGTCATAACCCCAACCTTGAGATAAATAATCTGACTCCTGCCTCCACAAAAAGTCAACACTATCAGTAACACCCCAATTTGTCGACCAATTATCTATTGAGTTACGTAATCGATATCTACCCGTTGCTGTTAAAACCAGCGATTGAGATTTAGTAAATTGATGGTCTAAACTTAATGTCAAACGCGGCCCGCCTCCCCAATTTACTTGATCTGATTTTTGAATTAGTTGATAGCTTATCCCTTGGTCATCGATATTATTTCTTTGCGTTTCTAAATTTCCCCAGCTACGCCAAAAGTGACTACCAAGTGATAGATTATATGCAGTTTTACCTTTCTGAGAGGCTAAACTACCTCCTAAATGTGCACTTCTTGTTCCGATACCTCCTCTGAAATTCCCTACCACACCTTCAACTTTTTTCTCTTTAAGAATAATATTTATGATACCTCCACTACCCTCAGCGTCATATTTAGAGGATGGATTAGTAATAACTTCAACAGTAGCAATATCATCGGCGGACATTGCGCGAAGAGCATCCGCTGGACTACCAGCTAATAATCCAGATGGCCTTCCATTAATTAAAAACCTAATGTTTCGATTGCCTCTCAGAGACACATTCCCATCCATATCAACATCTACCATAGGGACCTTCGATAGTAGTTCACTCGCAGATTGTCCTTTACTGGTTAAATCTTCATCTGCATTGTAAACAAGTGCATCCGCTCTGTTTTCAATCAAATTTTTACTTACTTTGATTTCTACAGCCTTAATAGTATCGGCTTTAGTGTTTGAATCATTTTGACTCTTCAATCTAGACGAACCGATAATTAAAGTAAAAAAAATAATTCCTTTAATTGTTCTATAATCTTTAACCCACATTTTAACTTGATCTAATTGCATCTACTGGATTTAATGCTGCCGCAGATTTTGCTGGAAGAAATCCTGCTATTATGCCGACCATTACAGAAATCCCTATTCCCAAAATAGCATCTTGCCCATTTAATATTAATTCAACTCCTCCACCCATACTTTCTCTTGCCACTGAATCTAGGATTTTTAATACGCCAGCCACAAGCACTAGGCCAATTATCCCACCACCAATACTTAACCAAATTGACTCAAGTAAGAACTGTAAGCTAATGAAAAAGTTTTTGGCTCCAAGAGCTTTTTGCACACCAATTTCCCGTGTTCTTTCTTTAACCGAAACGAACATTATATTCGCCACGCCGAAGCAGCCGACCAACATAGCAAATCCACCAATTATAAATCCAATTTTACGTATTTGGCTAAATAAACCTGAAATAGCATCGGTAATCATTGTCATTTTATTAACAGCAAAATCCGATTCTTGTTTTGGTTTTATTCTTCTTATCTGTCGCATAAGTTGTTCTACTTCAAATTTCAGCTCATCTAAATCAGTACCTTTTGTTGCTTTAACTAAAATTTGAGCATCATCACTTTGGCGGTAATTGGCCAATCCCATTGACCATTTGTACGGAACATATACTAGATTATCATTACTGGCTCCAATAATATTATTTCCTTGATATTTAGCTACTCCAATAATATGTACCTCTCTATTTCCAACTCTCACAGATTGTCCTATAGCATTTTGTACAGATCCAAATAATTCG
>Ga0181565_10002057_pt1 | contig 15410 bp, 15 predicted proteins | sample 101ome_16_FD_129661 | JGI IMG/M metagenome (GOLD analysis project Ga0181565, IMG submission 129661) | Coastal salt marsh microbial communities from the Groves Creek Marsh, Skidaway Island, Georgia - 101401AT metaG (megahit assembly) | ecosystem: Environmental > Aquatic > Marine > Intertidal... | reverse complement strand
ATATAGCCTTGTCAATTGATAAAAATGCTAAACATAAAGAAGTTGGCATTCGCCCTGGTGAAAAACTGCATGAACAAATGATTGGGAAAGAAGATTCGCTCTATACATATGAATATCCAGGATATTTTAAAATATTACCCTCTATCAATAATTGGAGTGAAGATCCAGTCAGAATTGGCAAGGGCGTTAAAGTTGATCCCGACTTTACATATTGCTCCGACAATAACAAAGATTGGATGACAATCTCCGAGCTTCAAGACTGGATTAAGAAAAATCAAGACAAGATTGGCAACTTTTAATGATGATCTCCTACGGCAAACAGAGTATCAGTCAAGACGATATTGATGCAGTTGTCGATGTTCTACGTTCAGATTTTTTAACCCAAGGCCCTAAAGTTGCCGAGTTTGAGGCCGACCTAGCCAATTATTGTCAAGCAAAGTATTCTTTGGCTGTTAATAGTGGTACGGCGGCGCTTCATTTAGCTTATTTGGCTATTGGCTTAAAGCCGGGAGACCTTGTTTGGACAACCCCCAATACCTTTGTTGCAACTGCAAATGCGGCTTTATATTGCGGAGCAACGGTAGATTTTATTGATATTGATTCCAGAACATACAATTTATCCATAGATCATCTAAAGGAAAAGTTAGCGCAGGCTCGAAAATCGGGACAACTTCCTCGACTTATTGTGCCAGTTCATTTTTCAGGGCAAAGCAGTGAAATGCAACAAATCTGGGAGCTTTCTAGAGAGTATGGATTTAAGATTGTTGAAGATGCGAGCCATGCCCTAGGCGGAAAATATCTAAATGAGAGAATAGGTTGTTGTAAATATTCCGACGCTACAGTTTTTAGCTTTCATCCTGTAAAAATGATTACAACAGGTGAAGGCGGGGCAATCATAACAAATAATAAAAAATATTACGATAAGATTCAAATGTTAAGAAGCCACGGTATTACAAAAGATCCGGCTGCATTTGATAGAGAAAGTGATGGAGATTGGTATTATGAACAGCAAGATTTAGGATTTAACTATCGCTTAACCGACATCCAAGCAGCATTAGGTATTAGTCAATTAAAGAGATTAGATGTTTTTTTAGAGCAGAGACAGAAGATTGCTTTACGATATCTTTCAGAATTAGATGAAGAATTGCTACCATTTCAACATCCTGATACACAGTCATCTTGGCACCTCTTTGTAGTTAAAGTCGCTCGTAGAAAAGAAATACATAAAAAATTGCTACAATTAGGAATTGCTACTCAAGTTCATTATATTCCAGTTAATCGTCAGCCTTTTTACAATCGAAAATATCTTGAAAATAGCGATGAATTCTACAAATCCTGCCTAAGTTTGCCAATTTATGTTGATCTGGATATAAAAAAACAGCGACAAGTAATAGATTTGTTGAATAGTGAGAAGAAATGAAAAAATACAATAGCCAATATGAAGAGTATGAAAAAATTGCAAAAGTTATTGAATGTGATACTCAAATAGCGGGAAGGTATAGTTTTCAGAAGGAAGATGAAAAAAGGATTGTTCCTGACATACTTGGCAAACTTAATATAAATAGTTCAGATAGTTTGTTAGAGATTGGATGTGGGACAGGAAACCTTCTAATCCCTTTATCTTTTTATGTTAGTAAGGCTGTAGGAATCGACAACAAAAATGCAATTCAAAAGTTATTAAGTAGAGCTAATTTGGCAAACCTGGAAGGTTTTGTAGGTAATTTTTTAACTTATGATACTAGTCACCTGGGAAAATTCAATAAGATTCTTATGTATAGTGTTTTGCATTATTTATCCAATAGGAAAGAGGTTTATTGTTTCATTGATAAGGCTCTAACGTTATTGGATGAAGAGGGAGTATTAGTAATAGGCGATATTCCAAATACTTCTCTAAAAAATAACTTTTTGAAATCAGACGTAGGAAAAGAGTTTACCGAACATTGGCAAGAAAGAATGAAAAAAGATATATCTAAAGTTTATTCATCGCCTATGGAGTCTTATGTTTTTAATGATGAGAACATTTTTGACATGATGAAGCACATAAAAAAACAAGGGTATAGAGCATATCTTCTCCCTCAACCGTCAAATTTGCCATTCGGATATACAAGAGAAGACTTAATAGTTAGTACTTTTTGATATGCAATCTTTATGGCGAAGTGATACTCGAACTATAAATTTAATTCAAACCAGTAGTTCATCGGAAGAATTTGTTTTTCCTAGTGGAAGACAGGCCATTATGCATACTTTGAGACATATGCGCAGGCAGAATCGAGTTGCTGTTGCCGAATTTAGCTCGCAATGCGTATTTAATGCAGTTGCTAAGTATGCGACACCTATACCAATTAAGGAAGTTGTGAAAAACAATATTAATGTTGATGTCTTCATGGTTTATGAGCAATGGGGGTGGACATATAGCGACAACGCTATCAGCGAAGTGTTGAATAAGTATGATAGAGTTATATTTGATTGTGTAGACTCTCCTGATGCGTATATCAGACATAAAGATGCTAGCTCAGTCGTTGTCAGTTTGTCTAAGTGCCTGGGATTAAAAGGTGGGGCAATTTTATTAGAGGAAGGGATTTTGCAAAGAAGCGAGTGCAAACTTAGCCATCATCTTAACTTGGATATTAATGATTCAGGTCAACTTCACATGATTAATAGTTATCTTAATACCAATAGTCATATCGAAAATTTATCCAGTATTGACATATTCTCTGAACTAGAGAAGGAGTCAAACATTAGGCGTAAAAATTTAAATTTATTTGCAGATAGTTCTTTGTCAAATAGTTGGAGCGACTGGATGCTAAAAGCTGTCGATAATAATTGCTCTGCAGGAATCGTTCCTTTATTTAAAGGAGAAGATGTTCAGAGGCTGCATAAAATACAAACAGATATTATGAATCAATTGAATATACATTCAGAGATATATAATTTTAACTATAGTGGTTCCCCACTTATTGCTGATTACCAGCCATGTATTGCTTTTCCTGTTCATGGAGATATTTCAGATATGCAAGTCAATATTAAGGCGCTAGCAAGTTTAATGGCATGACAATAGATATTAGAAAAAATATCATAGACAAGTATGATGGAATTAGCTTTGATTTATCAGATTGGCAAAAAGTCTTGAATGAAAGTTGTGATATTTTTATCGCGCATCAAAAAAGCACAGTTAGCTACTTTACTTCCTACTTTAAGGGGGAAAATCTATCTTTTATTTTGTATGAGAATAACCGGCCAGTAGGGATTTTTCCTATTTTTATTTACAGGAAAAATAGCAGTTGGTCTCTTGGTAGTCATGGTGCAGATAACTTAATACCCCCCTTATTTGTTGATGATCTTGCAAGAAAAACTAAAAAACGGCTTGAAAAGACAATTGTCGATATTATTCTTACTATTTCCAAGCTATTAAGGGTTAGAACAGTTAAGTTGTCTGACCATGGTTTGGTACTATCTAGCTGGTACATGTTATGGTTAGAAAAGGCAAGCAGAAGCTTTTTAGTGTACCAATTAGTCATAGATTTAAGTCTTTCTATTAATAATATTCGATTAGGTTTTAGAAAAAGCTATAAACCCTTGGTAAACAAAGCCTTAAAAGAGTGGGATATTTCTGTCCATGAAGGTAATATTGGAGAGATTTTTGAAGAGTTTAGGTTGTTGCATTTGCATGTATCAGGAAAGGAAACAAGAACTAGTCAGACTTGGGATATTCAAAAAACACAGATTGAAAACTATGAAGCTTTTCTGGTGACAGCAAGAAATAATGGGGTTTTAATAGGTGCCGGGCTTTTCAACTATACAAAAAACGTAGGAAACTACTCTGTTGGGGCGTATGAGAGAGAGTTATTTGATAGACCTATTGGGCACGGCATTCAAATGAAAGCAATTGAAACACTCAAAGAAAAAGGTTGTAGAATTTATTATCTCGGTCAAAAAATGACATTATTGGATGAAAATAAACCAACGAATAAGGAAATGTCAATATCTCACTTCAAAGAAGGGTTTTCTGAGTATGTTCTTGCTCAGCCTTACTTAGAGATCAGTTTGTGAATAAGATAGCACTTGGAACTGTTAAATTTGGAACTAACTATGGTATAGGGTTGGAAACTAATCAAGTTAGACCAGAGGAGGTTGGAAATATATTGCATTATGCACACTTGATGAATGTCGATTTACTGGATACTGCTCCATCTTATGGGGATAGTGAAAAAGTTCTTGGTGATTTGGGCGTCCAGCAATTTGACATTATCACTAAAACACGGCATTTTGGTAATATTGAGATAAGTGATTCTGATATAAGACTATTGAAACAAGATTTTTATCATTCATTGAAAAATTTAAATCAAGATAATATTTATGGAATATTGGTCCATAATACTGATGACTTATTAAAGCCAGGAGGCTATAAGATTTTTACTCAACTTGAAGAGTTTAAACAAGAAGGAAAAATCAAAAAATTTGGCGTTTCTATATACACTTATGAACAATTAGAGTTCGTTCTTGAGAATTTTGATATAGACCTTGTTCAGTTACCTTTTAATATCTTTGATATAAGACTTGTTAGGACCAAGATGCTTTCAAGACTCCAAAGAAGAAATATTGAAGTTCATGCTCGTTCGGTTTTTTTACAGGGTCTTCTATTAATGAACAACAAGAACAGACCCGAAAAATTTAATCGTTGGAGCGCATTATGGAGAGCTTGGCAAGAGTGGCTTAATGATAATAATATAACTGCTTTGGAGGCTACTATAAGGTATGCAATTTCTGTGCCAGAGATATCTAAAGTATTGGTGGGTGTAGACACTAGTAGTCAACTAAAAGAAATTATAGATGCTTCTGATGGGTTTTTACCAGACCTTCCAATAGAATTATTTACAGAGGATTCTGACCTCTTGAATCCGTCAAACTGGAGTAGATTATGAAAGTTGTAGCATTAGTTCAGGCAAGAATGGGCTCAACTAGATTGCCAGGCAAGGTATTGAGGAATATTGTTGGAAGACCCATGATTGAGCTTTTGTTAGCTCGCTTGTCACAATCTTGTGAATTGGATGAAATTGTGGTCGCAACTTCCAAAGAAAGTCAAGATGATAAATTGCAGTTAGTTGTAGAGGCACTGGGATTTAATTGCACAAGAGGTGATGAAAAGGATGTATTAAGTCGTTTTTATGAGTCCGCCAAATCTTTTGATGCAGACGCTATTGTCCGCATTACGGGAGACTGTCCTTTGGTAGACCCAAAATTGGTAGATAAATGTATTAGACACTATAAGAAATCTAATGTAGACTATTTTTCGAATGTTGATCCAGTAACATATCCAGATGGCCTGGATGTTGAAATAATTTCATTCGAGTCAATTAAGCGCGCAAACTCTGAAACAAAATCGGAGTTTGATAGAGAGCATGTGACACCCTATATTCGCAATTCCATCGAATTCTCTAAATCTTCAATACAGCACACTGAAGATTTATCTAATCAAAGATGGACAGTAGATGAGCCAGAAGACTTAATTGTGGTGACCAATATATTTGAATACTTCCACCCAAACATATTTTTTAGTTGGAAGGAGATATTGGATTTAGAAAGGTTGCAGCCAGAGCTTTTCTCAGAAAACCAACACATTAAAAATAACGAAGGTTCAATCATAGGCACAGGTCAGAAGCTTTATAAAAGAGCAAAGAAAGTAATCCCTGGTGGAAATATGTTACTCTCTAAGAGGCCAGAAATGTTTCTCCCACAAAAGTGGCCATCTTATTTTAGTAAATCTAAGGGTTGTAAAGTTTGGGATTTAGATGGAAGAGAGTATATCGATATGTCTATTATGGGTATTGGCACCAATATATTAGGCTATGGACATCCTGAGGTTGATGAAGCAGTAATTAAGAGTATCAAAGATGGCAATATGTCGACTCTTAATTGCCCAGAAGAGGTTTATTTAGCAGAGAAGCTAATAGAATTACATCCGTGGGCTGATATGGTAAAGTTTGCTAGATCAGGTGGGGAGGTCAATTCTATCGCAATTCGAATTGCGAGAGCATATACTGGAAGAGACAAGATTGCTGTTTGTGGTTATCATGGGTGGCATGATTGGTACCTATCTGCCAATCTCGATAGCAATCAAAATCTTGATGGACATTTATTGCCAGGTTTGAATCCCAACGGGGTCCCTAGAGGTTTAACGGGAACAACCTTGCCCTTTCACTACAATAATATTGAACAACTAGAGCAACTAATAAAAGATAATAACGGTGAAATTGCCGCTATTAAAATGGAAGTTTCTAGAAATGAAGGACCTAAGAGCAACTATTTGCAAAAAGTAAGATCTCTCGCTACTGAAAATAACATTATTTTAATTTTTGATGAGTGTACGTCCGGGTTTCGAGAAACATTCGGAGGTCTTCACAAGAAATATGGTCTAGAGCCAGATATGGCTATTTTTGCCAAGGCTCTGGGAAATGGCTATGCAATTTCTGCTTGCATTGGCAGAGAGAAGTATATGCAGGCGGCGCAGAATACGTTTATTAGCTCTACATTTTGGACTGAAAGATCAGGATCTGCTGCAGCATTAAAGACACTTGAGGTTATGGAGCAATTACGGTCATGGAAGGTTATTACTCAAATTGGAAGTAATATTTCTAGGCGGTGGAAGAATCTGGCGGATAGATACGCTCTAGATATTAGCACATGGGGGCTATCTGCATTGAGTGGTTATTCATTTAATTCGCCAAATGCCCTTGCTTATAAAACTTTAGTTACACAGGAAATGTTAAAAAAAGGCTATCTTGCATCAAGCAGTGTTTATGCATGTATTGATCATAAGGAAGAAATAGTTAATGGATATTTTTCCGCGTTGGATCCAATATTTGAGTCTATCAGAAAGTGTGAGGATGGTATAGATGTGAATACTCTTTTAGAAAGCCCATTATGTCATAGCGGGTTTAAGCGTCTTAATTAATGCAGGCTATTTTCCGCGTTGACTCTTCTTTGCAGATAGGAGCTGGCCATGTTGTGCGTTGTTTGGCTTTGGCCCAAGTATTTCGAAATAATGGACTGAATGTTAGATTCATATGTCGAAAGCATAGCGGCAACCTGATAGAGAATATTAATTTCAATGGATTTAAAGTCTATGAATTGGAGGCACCAAAGAAGACTGAAAGCTCTGATAGATTAACGTATTCACAATGGCTGGGAGTGACCCAGGAACAAGATGCCGATGATTGCATCAATATCTTGAAGTTAGAAAGAATTGATTTATTTATTGTAGATCATTACGCAATAGATTCAAAGTGGCACAATAAAATAAAGCCTTTCGTGGAAAAGCTAATAGTTATTGATGATTTAGCTAATAGGAGGCTTGATTGTGATGTTTTAATTAATCAAAACTTGGGAGTTAATATAGATGATTATCAAGGAAAAATACCAGAAAATTGTAATTTCCTTTTGGGAAGTGAATATGCGTTATTGCGTTCAGAGTTTTTAAATCTTAGAGCTAAGGCTTTAGAAAAGAGAAAGATTACTAAAAAAGTAAAGAATATTCTTATTAGTGTTGGCGGCAGTGATATGGAAAATCTGACTTATGATATTCTAAAAAAAATTAACAAGGACTTTAATATTGTTGTTGTTTTGGGCTCATCATCACCACATAACGAGATAGTGCAAAACTATGCGCAAGACAAGAATATTGAAGTTATTATTAATGCAAATAATATGGCTGACTTGATGTTGCATGCAGACTTGGCTATTGGGTCGAGCGGCTCAACATCATGGGAGCGTTGTTGTTTGGGTCTTCCGACTTTATTATTTGTTGTAGGTGCTGACCAAGAAAAAATATCTTATAATCTTGAAGTGCTAGGTGCAGCCAAGGTTGTTAAAGATCTAGAGGTAGATTTAAACAATTTATCAAGCAATATTACCCTATGGAAGGATATGTCAAGCAAAGCAGCTAATATTTGTGACGGCAGTGGAAGTAGCAAGGTTGCTAAATTATGCTTACTCTAAGAAAGGCTAATTTGAACGATATGTTGCAGTATTTTTATTGGAGAAATGAAGCTATTGTTCGTAAAAATTCTTTTAACATTCAAGAGGTAAGCTGGAGTGAGCATCAAGCATGGTTTGTGAACAGACTAAATGATGAGAATTGTTTTCTGTACATTGGGATGGATAAGGAAACTTATATAGGACAGGTTCGTTTTGATTGTCAGAATGGTTTAGCAATAATAGATTATTCGATTGACAAAGACCATAGGAGACAAGGCTTGGGGAAAGAAATAGTTGAAAAGGCCATCTTTGAAATTAAGAGAGAATATTTAGATCTTTCGATAATTAAAGCAGAGGTGAAAACAGATAACGTGGCATCCAATAAGTTATTTGTGAAATTAAATTTTATAAACCAACATAAAAAAAGAGGGGTGCAAACCTATTTATTAAAATTATCTTAAACTAGTCTCAAAATGAAAATAGGAAATAGAAATATCTCAAACACAGACAAAACCTTCGTTATTGCAGAGATTGGCTCTAACTGTAAGGGTGACTTGCTTCTTGCAAAGGAACACATTGATGCAGCATATAATGCAGGTGCAGATGCTGTTAAGTTTCAAAGTTTAAATATGAATAAACTATATTTAAATCCATCTAGCGATATCAGAAGTTTGTATAAAAAAATAGATTTAGAAGAGTCTTTACATAATGATTTAAAGAACTATAGTGACAAGTTGGGCATTACCTTTTTTTCATCGCCTACCTATCTAGATGCAGTTGAATTGTTAGACAATTTGAATGTATCGTTATTTAAAATTGCCTCAGCACAGGTGGGTACATTCCCCCGATTAATTGACAAGGTTGCTAAAACGGGCAGACCTACTCTATTTTCAACTGGACTGGCTGATTATGAGAGGTTGGCCCATACTGTAAATATTTTTGAAGACAACAATAATAAAAACTATGCAATTTTGCATTGCAATAGCATTTATCCAACACCTTATAAAAAAGTATTTTTAGATAGGATTTCGGTTTATAAGAAGATGTTCGATTGCCCAGTAGGTTTTTCAGATCATACAGACGGTACTGCCATTATTTTGGCTGCTGTCGCGTTAAATGCTAATATCATTGAGAAGCATTTTAAGTTGGATAGTGTTAGCGATACTCCGGATGCCCCTTTCTCTATCGGGTTTGATAAATTCTCAGAAATGGTAGAAGATATTAGGTCAATTGAGCAAGCTTGTATGAGTAAGCCTAGACTAAAAATTGACAAGGAAGAGGTAAAATTTCAGACTGAAATAAGCTATAAGTTGGTATTGAAAAATACAAAAAAACGAGGCGATAGATTGACTTTGAATGATTTTGATTATATGAGGACTCCAGAAGGAATCGACTGCTCTTTAGATGATTTCATTGTCGAAAATTTTGTGCTTGCAAATGACTTAAGGCAAGGATCAATGCTTTCATGGGGGAATTTGCTAGGATTTTCTAAGTGAAAAAAGTTTTAGTTATCAATCTTGGTTGGGAGCAAGAGCATTTAATTGAGGCTTTGTCAAAGAGAGATAATTGCCTCTTATATGGAATACATGATAGGAAAAATCTCAAAGTAGAGAAATTTTTCGAAGAAGTTAGAATTATGGACCTGAGAGATCTAAAAGGCATTTTAGACTTTTCTGACGAAATTTGTCCAGATGCAGTCATCTCAGATCAGTGTGATTATAGTTTGCTTGCCCAGGCATTAGTTGCTCATAAGTTTAAGTTGCCATCCCCAAGTATTGATTCAGCCCAACTATCAAATAACAAATATCTGCAAAGAATTAAAGCCAAACAAAAATCGATACTAATTCCGGAATTTAAATTATGCACTACTATAAAAGATGTTGAGGAGTTTGCAGATAAGAATTCTTATCCAATTATCCTTAAACCTATTGATAACAGGGGTAGTTTTGGAGTGGTTAAAATTGGTTCTAAAGAAGAAATTTCTATTGCATTTTTATCAGCTATTGTTAATAGCCACTCAAGAATGTTGTTGGTTGAGCAGTTTATTATTGGAACGCATTATATTGTAGATGGACTTAATATTAATTCAGAGCATTTTTCACTTGCAGTTGGAAAGAAAAAATTATCTGTAAATGACTTTATGAACGAGGATATTTATTATTTCGGACAAGATAATGAGTTAACAATGGAATTAAAAAACAATAACAATTACAATGTTTCTCAATTAGGCTATAGTTTTGGATGTACGAGTAGCGAATATATAGTAGATAAACACAATAACATATTTTTAGTTGAGTCTTCTAATAGAGGCGGAGGTGTTTTTATTTCATCACATGTTGTAAATAATATTTCGGGAATTGATGCGACTAATTCCTACATTTCATCTTGTCTGAGAGAAATAGATGAGGTTAAAGATCTCCAAAAGTTAGATTGTATCCACTTGATATACCTTGTTTCAGAAAGAACGGGAGTAATTTCTTATTTAAATCTGGATGCATTGAATGATAAAGGGATAATTAAGTATAAGTTGTGGAAAAGTCTTGGCGATAGGGTGTGTAGTGGTATACAAAATTCTTTAGACAGGATTGGAGTTGTTTTATTTTCTGAAAAGCAAGATTTTAAAAAGATAAGAAAGACATTTTTAAAGGTAGATTAGTTTTTATGAATTTGGTTAATAATTATGCTGAGCAAATAATCCAGAATGGCTTTTGTATCATAGAGGACTATTATACAGGTGATGAAATTGCAGTCATATTTGGAGAGATAGAGGCTATCTTAGATCAGGCTATTTTGCCAATTTCTCCAGAAGAAATAGAAAGCAGTATTGATCAAAAATACTTATTTTTAAAAAAGCACCATGGAGTTATTAAATCCAGGTGTTATGACATGTTTGGCTTAATGGCATCATTGAATAGGTTTATTAATAAACAAATTATTACTGATATATCTAAGGAAATCTACCAAACTCCAGTTTTAATGAATAATTGCCAGGTAAGAGTAGATGATAATTCGATGGATAGAGACTTGCCATTGCATCAGGAGCTAAACCAGTTATCTGTTTTTAACTTAACGGTTTGGGTTCCGTTGAAAGATGTTTTGGATAGAGAGTCTGGAGGCCTGCAGGTTTCACCTGGAAGTCACAAGTTGGGCCTATTGAAACATAAAGAGTTTGATGGCTATAGTGGGGTCAGAAGTAGCGAGCTGACTAAGGTGAAAAATCCTGTTAGGGTCCCAGTAAAAAAAGGCAGCGCAATTGTGTTCCACCCTTATTTAGTGCATGGAACATTACCTAACAAGTCTTCAAGCATAAGATGGACTTCAACAGCCAGATTCAATGAACTTTCCCATATTAATTATTTGAAAGATGAGAAGGCTGATTTAGCGTCTGGCTATGATTTGTATCATACAATGCCAGAATTGAGAAAAACTATTTTTCCTAAAGAATAATTATGAAAAGCAATTTGAAAAATATCTCAGATCAGACCATAAAGAGATATTCAGATAGGTATAAGAAAACAGGTAGAAGTGTGGAGTCGCTTGGGTGGGGTAGCGTTGAACAGCAAGAGTGTCGATTTGAAGAAGTGTTAAAGTGTACAAACCTGCACAACAAAAGTATTCTAGATATAGGTTGTGGATTTGGAGATTTTCATTTATTTATTGAGTCAAGAAATGTTGACTACAAAAATTATATTGGCTGGGATATTAATGAAAATATGATTAGTGAGGCGAATAGAAATATCCATCCTAAGGCAAGATTTAAGGTTGCAGATCTTTTGTGTGAGGAAAGTAGTATTCAAACTGATATTGTTATTATGCTAGGGTTGTTGAATTTTAATTTGAAGAATGAATTTGATAATATGGAGTACTCTAAGAAAATGATAAAAAATGCTTTTTTTCATTGCAATGAAAGGCTAATTGTAGATTTTCTGAGCTCAAATTTAACAATGGACTACCCAAAAGAAGACTTTGTTTTTTATCATAATCCTGGAGAAGTATTGAATTTTGCATTAAGTTTAACTGAAAATGCCTCCCTGATTCACAACTATCGCCCAATTCCGCAAAAAGAATTTCTTCTGGTTTTAGAGAAATGAAAGTATTCGATATCAATATTCACCTTCCCTGTAAAGGAAAAAATCTAGGAGAACATCTGCCCGAAGATTTAAATATGGAGGCGGATGATTTAATCGGTTGTTTTGATTATTACAAGGATGATTTTCTTAGAATGTCAGGAGGCAATTTCATGCTTTTTAATGAGAAAATTGATTACAAAGAGGTTCTATTGTTCACTCAATATGTCAAAAGAAAGATGGCAAAACCTTTTTTTACATTGTTGGTTGATTTTAGGTCTTCGACTGATGACCATTTAGAAAGAATGCAGCAATCAGGTATTGATGCAATTAAATTTCATAGTTATGTTCAGCGAATTTCAGAAGAAGATTTTGAGCAGGTTCTATTGTATGCAAGGAAAGCTGAAAAATTAAATTTGCCTATTTTTATTGATACAAGTTACGGCACCACCAAAATGTACCAATATGATAATTTAAAGCTATCAGCTTATCTTTTAGATCATATTAAAGACACTCCAGTGGTGTTATTACATACCGGGTGTTCCAGAGTTATGGATGCTTTTCTACTTGCCGCAAGTTGTGACAATGTATTTTTAGATGGGTCATTCAATATTAATACTTATCTAGGGTCGTCGGTAGAGAAAGATATAGCTTTTTGTTACAATAAAATTGGATTTGACAGAGTGGTATATGGTAGTGATAGCCCATATGTTTCTTGTGAAGAGAGTCTTCACTCGGTGAAAACTTTCTTTTTAAACAATGGAATTAATCAGAATCAACAAGAAAAAATGTTGTCTACTAGTTGGAGAGGTGTTTTTGGTGCGTAGAATATTAGTCGTGGCTGCACATCCAGATGATGAAGTATTAGGTTGTGGAGCAACAATTGCAAAGCATGTTGAAAGTGGTGATCATATTTGTATTGCGTTCATGGCTAATGGGGTTGGTTCCAGAGATGCATCTGATAAGAGTTCTGAAAGTAGAAAATCAGCTACCCAGTGCGCACTTGATGTATTGGGGGTGAATTCTATCAGGCAATTTGATTTTCCAGACAACAAGATGGACTCAATTCCGTTGTTGGATGTTGTTCAAGCTATCGAAAAGTTGATTGAAGAGTTGAGGCCAGAAGTAATATACACTCATTATGCTGGAGATTTAAATATTGATCATCAAGTAACTCATCAAGCGGTTATTACTGCTTGTAGGCCTCAACCTAGCACTTGGGTTAAGGAGATTTATAGTTTTGAGGTTCTTTCCTCTACTCATTGGCAATCGCAGTCTATGGCAAATGTTTTTAATCCTCAATATTTTGTTAATGTTGAGCAATTTATAGAGCAAAAAATCAAAGCATTAGAGTGTTATGATGAAGAAATTCGACAATACCCCCATGCAAGAAGTTATAAGTCTATTAGGGCTTTAGCAATGCATAGAGGAGCTACTGTAGGCATCATGCATGCCGAAGCATTTCAAATAGAAAGGATTATTTGTAGTTGAAAGTTATTTATCTGGTCGAGTCTAGATTTACCAAAAGGGACTATGATAGATTTGGTATAAAGACATTGACAGAAAGAGGCAACGATGTCGAAGTGTGGGATCTTTCCGGATGGTTTAGGCCTGCATACTTTAAAAAATACTCCCCTCCTGATTTGTTACCTGATGGCAGTTGCAAGATTGTCTTGAATAAGAGAGATTTTTTGGATCTACTGAAGCCACCAGCAGCTAATAGCATATTTATTTGTATTTTTCGCCCTAATATTAAGAGCCTTGCGATCTTTGACTATCTAAATCAAAAGGGGGATAAGTATGGCTTTATATATTTTGGACATTACCCCTGCCATAGCCATATTTCGAGACTGAGAAGAACATTAAGTGATCCATTATTTGTATTAAAACGTTTGATAGATTCAATAATAGTTAAGTTGTTTACATTGATGATTCTGCCTATTGATGCTAATTTTATAATTCTAGGAGGTGCGAGTGCTACAAGTAGTTATATAGGACCTACTACTAAAATTCTAAAGGCCCATACACTGGATTATGACTTGTTGCTATCATTAGAGGGCAAGCCGAAAATAAGTCACTCTGAAAGATATATAGTTTACCTAGATGATTATGGTCCAAATCATCCAGACGATCTCGGAGATAATACCTCGATTGATTCTGCTATTTATTATGAAAAACTAAATTTTTTTTTCGATAAATTAGAGCTAGAATTAGGAATGAAAGTGGTTATCGCTCCCCACCCTCGATCAGACTATAAAAGAATTGGAAACCCCTTTAATGGAAGGCTAATAACTGATCAATCAACCATTCAATCTGTCAAGAATTCCTTTCTTGTTGTAAGTCATGCTAGTACAGCAACCTCTTTTGCGGTTCTTTACTATAAGCCAATGTTATTTATCACTACTAATTTATATCCTGCCTATACACAGGAAATTATCAAAAATATGGCTGGTTTTTTCCACAAAACCCCCTTCGATATTTCAATAGCAGACCTTGTTATTTCAGATGATGATCTTAAGGTCAATAGACAAATATATAATTCCTATAAGGATCTGTATATAAAAGAAAGCGGCACACCGGAAATAAAAGTATGGAGCTTATTCGCCGACTATTTGGACTCTATAAAATAGTTTTTTGGTTATTTGATATGGACTTAAATCTAAGTATATTTGGTAACTTATCAAAAGAAGATTCTGCTTTGATGGATAAAGTGAGTTTGGAATCTCAGAGTTTATGCAACCAGTTTGTCTCTCAGCTGGCTGATTCGAATTCTCTATGCGAGCTGGACTTATTGCTATCGATAGTCTCTAGAAATCCTCTTCAGTCGCAACTTCCACTCATTATAGATAGGCTTTTGTTATTACGACTAAAGCTGAAGCAGGGTGACAAAATCTCCAGTATTACAATAGAAGACAGTTCTATGCTGCCTCCTATTGAGGAAATTTTGAACCAATTTGATGTCAAGATACCAATGAGGATCGAGGGTAAAAAAAGACATCTAACTCTTGAGGTATTATTACAGTTCATAAAATCCAGCTATTTGATTATCATCAGCTGGTTTTGGCCACGTTTTGCCAGGATGTATAGAAAAAGACCAAAAGAATCAATTGTGTTCGTTGATACTTTTGCTCTTCCAGGCAGCTTTACAAAGGAGGGTGAGTTTGCTGATCGATACTATACAGGATATGACCAGTATTTAAGTTATGAGCAGAATAGGGCAATTTGGTATGCACCGGTGTTGTCTGGTTATAAAACATTGACAGGTTGTATCAAGATGGCTCTTTTATCTAAAAAGGGAAAGCAAAATTTCTTGTTTCAGGAATCATGGTTGACATTGTTTGACTATATGCAAGCAATGTATCAAACTAT